>Ga0137308_102622_pt1 | contig 11310 bp, 8 predicted proteins | sample Inofrocosms_June_FD_97181 | JGI IMG/M metagenome (GOLD analysis project Ga0137308, IMG submission 97181) | Mouse cecal microbial communities from Vienna, Austria - N-Acetylneuraminic and N-Acetylglucosamine D2O microcosms_June | ecosystem: Host-associated > Mammals > Digestive system > Large...
GGTCTTTCCAAAACTCTCCGGCACAAATTTCAATTCCCCTGTCTTCAACGCCTCAATGGCAGGCTTTGCCATCTCCTCCATCTTCACAAACCATTGGGGCTTTACCATAGGCTCCACTGTGGTCTTGCACCGGTCATGGATCCCTACGGCGTGGGCGTGGGGAACTACCTTCACCAAAAGTCCCAGCTTCTTAAGATCCTCTACCATAGCCTTGCGGGCCTCATACCGGTCCATGCCGTGATACTTGCTGCCGGGAAGGTCTATGGTGGCGTCGTCATGCATGATATTGATCTCCGCCAGACCGTGGCGTTTTCCCACCTCAAAGTCATTGGGGTCATGGGCCGGGGTGATCTTCACGCACCCTGTCCCAAATTCCTTGTCCACATAGGAATCGGCGACCACCGGGATCTTGCGGTCCGTCAGCGGCAGCATTAACGTCTTGCCAATAAGATCCTGATACCGCTCATCCTCCGGATTCACCGCCACCGCCGTGTCGCCCAAAAGCGTTTCCGGCCTGGTGGTGGCGATCTCCACAAACCGGCCTTCTTCCCCGGCAATGGGATAATTGATATGCCAGAAAAATCCGTCCTGATCCTCATGAAGCACCTCCGCGTCGGAGATGGAAGTCTTGCATACAGGACACCAGTTGATGATGCGGGACCCTTTATAAATATATCCTTTGTTGTACAGCTTAATAAATACCTCCTGGACCGCCTGGGAACAGCCCTCGTCCATGGTAAACCGCTCCCGGTCCCAATCCGCGCTGGAGCCTAACTTGTGAAGCTGGTTGATGATCTTTCCGCCGTACTCCTTTCTCCAGTCCCAGCACTTCTCCAAAAATCCGTCCCGTCCCAGATCCGCCTTCTCGATCCCCTGCTTTTTCAGGCTCTCGATCACCTTTACCTCCGTGGCAATGGCCGCATGGTCCGTCCCCGGCTGCCAAAGAGCCTCATACCCCTGCATCCTCTTGTACCGGGTCAGAATATCCTGCATCGCATTGTCCAGGGCGTGGCCCATATGCAGCTGCCCGGTGATGTTTGGCGGCGGCATCACGATGGTAAACGGCTTCTTGTCCGGATTTGGCTCTGCGTGAAAATATTTTTTATCCAGCCACTTTTGATACAGTTTTCCTTCTATGGCCGAAGGATTATAGGTTTTTTCCAGTTCTTTCATAGTATTCCCTCTTTCTTTTTCATAAAATACAGCGTTTCCCATGAGTCATTCCCAATCAGGCCAAACTGCCTGTCTCCTGCTGTCTCACCAGCCTCACATCTGGCGGCGGACGACCAGGTATTCGTCTGCCGGATGATAGTAGGGGCAGTCAAACCTTCTCTCAAGCATAAAGCGGGCCATCTCATCTTCATCCAGGTCAGCTTCACACACATAGTACTCATATTCCTCGTCGTACACATAATTGGCGCAGCTGTCGCACCCGGAGGATGTTCCCCTGTTCTTTCTATCCATTCACTCACCTGCCTCTCGCCATGCCGGGATTCTCCCCCAAAAAAATCGCCCTTTCCATGATCTCTCATGCAAAGGGCGAACTACTCCGCGGTACCACCTTTTTTATGCGGCTCGCGCCGCACATCTCGCGGTCCTTTAACGCTGACCAGACGAAGACGGCTACTGATCCTTTCACCGCCCCGGTTCCAAAGCTACCTTCCGCCTCCTCTTCCTGAAACCGCCTTCCAGCCAACGGGCGGTTCTCTCTGACAGGGTCCTTAAGCGTACTCCTCTTTTTCCTAACCTTTTTCGTTTTCTTTCTATGTACTATAGACAATTTTTCCGCGTTTGTCAATGCCTATCTCGTTTTTAGGTTACATCCTTTTAACCTTTCGCATCACCACTATGTAGCAGACCAAATGAGCCGCAAACGTGATCCCCCACGACACCGGGTACGAAATATATAGGGTCTGCAAAGTCCGATTTAAGGCAAACACCGTGTAGATCCACACCACCCGGAACACGCAGGCCCCGGTCAGAGCCACGATCATAGGCATCACCGAGTATCCCATGCCCCGCAGACTTCCCACCATGCATTCCATCAGCCCGCAGATGCAGTACGTAGTCCCAATGATCCTAAGCCGGTTCATCCCGTACCGGATCACCTCCCCATCAGAAGAGTAGATTCCCAGCAGCTGCTGTCCCAGCGCTACGGCTCCTCCGCCCATCACAAGCCCCACCACCGTGGTCAGGATCAGGCAGTAAACCAGGATCCGCCTCATGCGCCCCAGCTTCTTTGCCCCGTAATTCTGGCTGGTAAAGCTTAAGGCCGTCTGATAGACCGCGTTCATAGACGTGTACACAAACCCCTCGATATTCTGGGCAGCCGTATTTCCCGCCATGGCCACAGCCCCAAAGGAATTGACCGATGACTGGATCAGCACGTTGGACACGGAAAAAATAGCCCCCTGCAGACCTGCCGGAAGCCCGATCTTTATGATGGAGCGGGCCTTGTTCTTCACTATCCTAAGCTTTCTCACATCCAGCTTATATCCCCCATCGGTCTTCATCAGACACCGGACAATCAGTCCGGCGGAAATACACTGGGACAAAACCGTAGCCAAAGCCACCCCCGCCACGCCCATGGACAGGGCGATAACGAAAAACAGGTTAAGAATTACATTCACGATCCCGGCCATCAAAAGAAAGTATAAGGGCCTTCTGGTATCCCCCACAGCCCTTAAAACAGCGCTTCCGAAATTGTAGATCAGATTCACCGGCATGCCCAGAAAAAAGATCTTCATGTACAGGGCCGACAGCGGCAGCACATCTTCCGGCGTTCCCATAAGGGCCAGAAGCGGGTCTGCCAGGATAACGCCCGCAAATATCAGAAAGAGCCCTCCTGCCACAGCCATGGCCATGGCCGTATGCACCGTCTCTTCCAGATCCCGCTGCTGCCCCGCCCCGTAAAACCGGGCCACCATCACGTTGGCTCCCACAGACAGGCCGATAAATACATTTACCAGCATATTGATCAGCGCCGAAGTGGAACCCACCGCCGCCAGGGACTCGCTCCCCGCAAACCGCCCTACTACCACGATATCCGCCGCGTTGAACAAAAGCTGCAAGATGCCTGATAAAATAAGCGGAATGGCAAAGACCACGATCTTAATAAAGATAGGGCCGTTGCACATATCCAGCTCATAAACTTTCGATTGTTTTCCCGTTTTCATAGCTTCCTCCCATGATCTTCGCCCCTATGCACGGCTTTACGCCATTCCCCGGTATTCCTGTTTCCACTCCTCCACCAGCTTGGCGGCTCCCTCCATCCTTCTGACCGAATCTTTCTCAAACAGGACCCGGATCTGCTCCACCTCCGGCGATCCCTTGGCCGCCTCCTGGATCTGGTCAAACTCCCGCTTCCACTTTTCCATCAGCTCCCCGGACACCATGGGCTGATACCGGTCTTTTAAGGCCAGGCCGCCGTCCATCAGGGTCAGATGGTACATCCTCTCCAAAATGCTCATATCCTTGCGCTTTTCATAGGCTTTGTCATAGGCATCCATGGCCTTGCGAAACTGAAAGACGCGGGCATAGCACGCCCCAAGATTGTTCAGGACCCGGCTGACAAACTGGTCGTCCGCCCGCCCGTCCCGCTCCTCCAGGATCTCCTCATACCCGGCAATGGCCCGCCCGTACTGCTTAAACTGCGCCAGATAGTCCGCCTTTTTCTTTGCATACTCAAATACGGACAGCTTTTTAAAGGACATAAGGGTCTGTCTTAACTTATTTAACTCCGCGGTGGTGTAGTAGTTGCATTCCTGCATAAAAAACAGAAGGATATCCTCCTGTTTCTCACCGCTTTTCATCCGCTGCTCCAGCCGTGCCGCCACAAAGCCCATATTAAATTCATTCCTGATAAAATCCACCAGGCTCTGATCCATGATCCCGTCCATGAACAACAGCGGATGGTGGTACACCACATAACAAAGCTCCTGGCAGCTGTAAATATTTATCCCCAGCTCTTCAAGATAAAACGGATGCTCCGCCCGCTTCTGTCCGCACACAATTACGCTCATATCATAACCTCTTGCCTTAACACGGCTCCAGTAGAGGGAAATAATTCCCCAAACCCCTGGTCCGTCACCGTCACCGTCATGGTCCGCTCATCCAGAAAGCCGATCTGGACTAAGATCCGCAGCGTCTTCTCTCCCCTTTTGGGAAATCCCTCCAGCTCCATCTTTACCGTCTTTTTCTTTCTCTGGTCCGGGGGCGTGATCATAAACTCCAGGTAATCCTGGCCGTCCAGGATCAGCTCCACCTCCTTGGACGCCTCGTACCAGCTGACCCCGGCATTGGCTAACATCAGCTGATTGTCCTGATCCTTGTACAGCACTTTCATGGACACGCTGGAATCCAGCCGCCCTTCACAGATGCACACATAAGGGTAGGCGCTTTTGTCCCTCAAAAAATCCACGGCCCGGTATGCCGCGCCCCGGGCAAACAGCTCCGTCTCCACGTACACCCGCCGCCGGCTGCACACCAGCTTCATAAACCCTTCGGCCCAGTCCCGCTCCTCAAATCCCTTCCCCATAAGGAACACGGAGGAAAACAGCTTTTTCTGCATCATCCGGTTCCCGCAGGAGCATAAAATCCGGTCCGCCATCTTCCGCCCGGCCGGAGAACTTAGGATGTCAAGAGAAAACCCTTCCTCCAGCCTTTCCTTCTCCGCCATGACCGTCGTTTGCCTAAGACCTCTCTGAACCTTCATCTCAAAGTAACACAGCCCTTCTCCCGACAGGTCAAACATGCCCACCTGATTGTTCCATACCTCCCGCTTCTGGCTCAAAACATAGTACATAAAGCTTTCGGTATGGCTCATGATATGGATATCCTCCCTGGCAGCTCCAAGGTACTCCCCGCACCCTCTAAGACACTCCAGAAGCCGCGTATGGATCCGCGGCACGGAAAACACCAGCTGTTTGATCTGGTCCGTGTTGTACTCCTTTTTTGCCAATGCCACCACCTGGATCAAAAACTGCGTCAGCAGCTGGGCTCCGCCGTACCGGATGCCTCCGATGGTGGATGTGCCGTCCTTGATCACCAGTTTCACCAGCTTATCCACCATAACCCCGTCTCCGGCCAGAGCGCTGGCATAGGCCGGCTCCCCCACCATCCAGGATTCCTCCTCCTTTTTCCTGCAGATCACCGTCGGCAGTGTCCAGGATCTCTCCCCCTGGTCACACACAAGCTGCGTGTAGGCGTCACACAGATCCAATCCAAGTATCAGTCCATCCATCAATTTCCCCTTTTTCTCCGTATCTGCGCTCTGTAAGTCCCCTTCCCCCAAAGAGCCTCCAAAAGCGCGCCGCACATTTCCTAAGATCAAAGCAGCTTAAACAGCTGTTCCGCCGCCGCGTTTCGCTGCACATACTCTGCCATGGCTTCCCTAAGCCCCTCTTCCTCTTTTACATTCAGGCACAAAGACATCTGATTCAGCAGGCAAAACCGGCTGTTCTTATCCTTAGGGTCCCGGACATCGCAGGCAACGCTCCCCTCTTTTACCAGGACCCGCTCACCGCCTTTGCGCTCATAGATCTCATACTCCATGATCTCTCCCTCAAACAAAACCTTCTGTTTAACGAAGATCCCCTGATACATCCGCCGCATCTCGTCCCTGTGGAACCGCTCCTCCTGAGGAAGTATGCGGATCTGCAGCTCTACGTCCCCGTCTCTCGGCCCCACATACTGGAAGATGGCCTTGTCCATAATCTCCTCCGGGATCCGGATCTGCTGGCCCAAAAGCTTAAAATACGGAAACACCATGCCATCCTCCAGAAGCTGATCCACGATCATCTGGCAAAGCTTCTTCTGGTCATCCGTAAGCTTAGGCAGACCGCTGTAATACTTGCTCAGCGCCAGCAGATAGATGGTGGAAATACTCCCCTTGTCGATGGCATTTTGAAAAAGCCCTTCCAGATGGGAGAACACCTTATCCATAGCCGGCACATCCCGCAGGAAATACTCGGAACTCTTAATGGTAAAGTAAGCCCGGACAATACTCTCCCCGGTCTTTTTCCTGGTGACATACAGGGCAAATACCTTGTCGATCTGCCCCACGTTCCCCGTAAACATCATCTGGCCCAAAAGCCGCTCCTCCAGATCATAGGTCTCCACCCTGTCCTTTACGCCTTTTAACAGCACGCCGTACATCTGCTGGCAGCTCCCGTTAAAATGCTCGCACAAATAGTCCAGGATCACGCTGTCCGCGTTCTCTGCCTCGAACACCGCAAATCCCGCAGCCAGAAGGAAATCGTCCTGGTCAAACATCTGATCCAGGATCATGCGGCTGCACAGCTTCTGAAGGCTGTCCTCCTGCAAAGAAGCCCCAAACCGGGTCAGCATATCATAGGCTTCCTTCATATACCCATGGTTTACCAGCGCCTGGCACAGATTGTCTTTCTGGGACTTTGATAAAAATCCCGCGTCCCCCGCCAGAACAGGAAGGATCCTGCTTTCCTCCCCCGACGTCCCTTCTGCTTTATAATACTGGATCAGTTTGTCCATCAGCTTCTTCCGGTACAGATTGTGCAGCGGCAGGCTGCTGATGGCCCGCTCCAGGATCTGCCGCCCTTCCTCGTCAAGCTCCTTTGCAGCCGCCTCTTTGCAGGCTGCCAAAAGGAGCATGGGCTGATCCGGCTCCATCTCAAAACACCGCTTCTCCAGCTCCGGCTTGTCCAGCACCCTGGTCTTCACATGGCCGATCCCCGTATAGCGGTTGCCATAGGCATCCTGAAACAAGATCCGCACCTCTTTGGAAAAGATCGGCACATAGACCACCCCGTCCTCCAAAGGATACACCGCCTCCTCCGTCAGCTCCTCATAGCAGATCACCACATATTTCATCCGCCGGTTGGAACAGCTGATGCGGTAAGACCGCAGAAGGGCAGGCAGCGCCCTGGCCAGGGCCGAATCGATCATGTCGGCATAGATCATCTCTTCATAGATCACGGCCAGCCGGCTGCTGATCCTGGACTCCAGGGCCTGCTCCACCGCAAACTGGCTGATGCTCCGCTCATACTCCTTGTACACGGAACTCTCCGCGCTGACATAGCGGATCAGATTCTCGTACAGGGCCTCCCTGCACCCCCGCTCCAAATCGTGTTCATAGGAAAAATACAGCAGCACATGTTTTGGTATGGCCTGCTTATAATCTTTCGGCAGGGAGTACAGAAAATATTCGTACAATCTGGTAAGGCTTAACTGTTTTTTCACTGCCCTGTCATACCAGATAAAATCCGACTCTTTCTGACAGCCGCCCCGGATCATCAGGCTGCACACTGCCTCCAGGATCTCCGTCCGCTCATAACACTCATAAAGGTTCTTTAGCATCCTGCAGCACAGAGGTTTAAAATGTCTGTTGACCCCGGAAAGCTTAGCCGCCTTCACTGCCAATTCCTCGCTGACCAGATGTCTCTTGGCCCCAAAATTAAGGGCCTGCAGCTCCATGGCCCCGATGCCGTACAAAAGCTGGGGCATCTGATTCCACAGACTAAGGGCCTGCTGGTACATAAAGGGGCTGCGGCATCCCTCGCCGTAGAGTACCTTCAGCCTGCTTAAGACCTCCCCCGGATTCTCGAAACTCCAGGTCTCGTCACACATGGTACACAGATAAAAAAGAAGGTAATCGGCCCTGCCTTCCTCCACGTATTTGCCCAGAAGCCTTCGCAGGGACTCCCTCTTTTCCTTGTCCGGATAAACCGCCACCGACACATACTCATACAGACAGTACCATTGGGGTTCTTCCATGCGCTGTTCAAAAATAAGATCTTTGCATGCCTCAAGCAGGGGCTTTGCCTCCTCATATTGTTTCAGAAGCACCATAAGTTCCGCCTGCATCAGGGAAAGCCGGGCCGACTCCTCCTGCCCCATAGACTCGTTTCCGCTCATGCGCAGCTGTTCCAGCTCCTCTGCCATAAGCCGCTCCAAATCCTCTTTCTTTCCTTTCCCCGCCTCGTATTCCAGCCGCAGGGAAAGATACCTGCCGTACCGGCCCCGCTTCCTATGGCCCGGATCCCCCTCTTTTTCCGGCATGCCGTGGGCCTCAATGTCCACCGCAATGGATTCGTACATGGTCTCCACGGTAATGCTCCCGTAGTTTTTCCCGCCATGGAGGGACACCGGATTGATCTCATAGGGAAATCTGCAGATCCCGTCCACAAAGTCCTCGTCCTGTATGGTCCGGTTCAGGCTCTGGATAAATCCCCCTTCCACCTTCACCGTCACCGGCAGATACCCCCAGCCCTCTTTCCGGATCTCCACCATGTCGGAGATGATCTGATCCGACGCGTAGTACTCTCTCTTTGTCCCCTCCACATGGAGCTTCACCGGCTCCTTGATCCTTAAGGCAATAAAAAACTGTTCCAGCTGCCCGAACCGGTTCCCCTGGCCTCTAAGGCCGTCATACACCGCCCGGATGCCCATATCCTGCATAAACGGAGCTTCCGCAAAATCCCGAAACTCAAAGAGCCGCAGCGCCAGATCATAATCCCGCCTTGCCAGGGCCGCAAAGTCCTTGGCTTCTTTTAACTGGGACAGAATCTTTCCGGAATTGCCCGCCTCCAGGCGAAAAGAATAAGGAACCTCTTTTTCCCCTCCATTGGTCACCAGATAAAAAGATCCCTCGATTGTCTCTCCGTATTCCAGATACTTGCTGTTCACTTCATAACCGATATAGCACCGCATCCCTCCGAAGGAGGAATTCAGCACTTTTACTCTGTAATTGGAAGAATATACCAGTCCCTTGCCGTGGATGCCGTTGTCGCTGGACACCACCAGGTCTCCTCTTTTTCGCTCCCCTGTCTTTATCTCCTCATCTATGATCAAAGGCTGTACCGTCAGCTGTGGCACATCCATATCTATGATACCCTTTGCAAGGCGGTTGATCCGCTCTCTCATGTTTCCTCACCTGTCTTTTGCCTTCTCATCTTCCATTTCTTTGTTTCCCTCATTTTAACACACTTTTTTCCGTTTTACTACATGAAAAAAGTCTCATACTGCAAATTTCGACGAAATTCAGCAAAAACAGGGCTTGCATTTTTTTCATAACGTGATAAAATAGGGACATGGGGCATTAGCGCAGTTGGGAGCGCGCAACATTCGCATTGTTGAGGCCGTGGGTTCGAATCCCATATGCTCCAGTCTTTGGGATAAGATCTCTCCGGCAGGAGGAGATCTTACCTCAGAGCAGATGCCTGTGTGCCAGGGAGTAGACACGCAGGGCCTTGCATCGGCTTCGCCCCGGTCGGTTGTCCGTCAGATACACAGACTTTGAGGGAGCGGATGTTAACTCCACACAGGGAAGCATAGCTCAGCTGGGATGAGCGTTCGCCTCACACGCGAGAGGTCATGGGTTCGAGCCCCATTGCTTCCATTTTTTATTGCAGTGCAGGGGGCTGTCACACCTGTGATTTTTATTAGCGGTGTGACAGCCTCTTTTGTATCTATCCATGTTCCCCGTCGCTTTGTTGCCATGAGAAGCAGATTTTGTGTCCCGCCCGGACATGGACGCAATTATGATATGCCAGGGACAGCCCCATATGCTCCGTACCTGCGGGTCATATCGAAAGCCTGATGCCTGATAGGAGTGTTCGCGATGTTGTCAGACCCTATGACATTGTACAAGCTGATGAATCTCTATATGTTAAAACAGGTTAATTTTCCGCTGGCCAATTCGCAGTTGACGGATTTTTTTCTTGTACACGAATATGCCACCTATTTTACTCTTCAGCAGGCTTTAAACGAACTGGCCGAATCCGGCCTCATAAACGTCCACTCCAGCCACAACACCACCCGCTACGAGATCACCCGTGAAGGGGAAGACACCCTGGATTTTTTCGGAAAAAACATCCCCCCTGCCATTGTAGACGACATGAACCGCTACCTGAAAGAAAACCGCTTCCGCATGCGGGACGAGGCCGGGGTCATTACGGATTTCTACAAATCCACCAACCAGGATTATATCGTCCACTGCGAGCTTCGGGAGGGGAAAGCCACCATTCTGGATCTAAGCTTATCGGTGCCGGATAAAAAACAGGCCGAAGCCATGTGCAACCAGTGGAGGGAAAAAAGTCCGGAGATCTATTCGTTTATTGTGAGAACGCTGATGGGATCTGATTAGTTAAGTGGGCAAAGGGCGGATTTCGTCGTGAAGCCAGTCAGAGAAGGAGAGATGTCCCGTCCGGGTTCAGATATGCCAAACATTCCGATGAGCCCAAAGCGGAAATCAGTCGGGGTTAGGCCCTCCTGCTTTCCTGGTCTCATCTCCATGGCATATATTCACCCTGCCGGGACATCTCTCCTTCTCTGACTGGCAAAACCAGAATTCGCTGGCTAAGGTTTGCTCACTTAAGGTGTTTCCGGTAGGGGGCGCTGCCTCAACTTTGCAGCGAAAAAATAGCTGTTTTTTATGGGCAATTAAACATATGGCAGCCAAGACAGTCATTGACTCACACCAAAATATAGAAGTAGGATTCGCTCCCATAAATATTATGCACAACCTATCACTGCAGACAAAGCAGTTATCTTTTCACCACAGAGTCGAAACAGCGTTCCCTATAGGAACCACCTTACGTGAGCAAATCTCGGCCGGCGAATTCTGCTTTTGCCCGGGAGGGAAGGCAGGCTGTGTGCCGGGCGGGTGAATATATGCCATGGAGATGAGACCAGGAAAGCAGGAGGGATGATACCCGACTGATTTCCGCTTTAAGGGCTCATCGGAATGTCTGGCATATCTGAACCCGAACGGCACACAGCCTGCCTTCCCTCCCTGGCCCACCACAAAACTCGCCCTTTGCTCACTCAACAATACAACAACATGACAAATTTAAAGTTCCGGTTTATCCGGGTTAGGAGGAAGAAAACGATGAGGAACCTGCAGGCATTTATAGACCGGAAACACCGGGAATTATTGAAAAAGAAAAAATTACTGAAGCGGAAAGCATTTTTCCTGAAAACCAGGCTCTTTCTCACCTGCGTTCTGCCTGTGATCATCATCCTTTTGGCAGTCAAGGTCATCCAGACACTGGTGCGCATTGAGGTAAGAAAAGCAGCCGCAAACGCTGTGGAGAAAGGGAAACGGGCTGTTGTGCAAAATTCGGAAAAGCCGGAGTTTATCACCCCGGTTCCGGTTGCTTTTACTTTGAATAAACAGCATCATTTCTCGAAAGAAGATACACACAATACTGATTCATGCTGATGCCTTCCCTTTTGGACTGCTCTGCCAATATGCGATGCAGGCTACGGGGTAATCTTAATTTAAACTGTCCAGAATAATTTTCTAAGCTGTCTGGTTCATTAATTTTGATC
>Ga0137308_102623_pt1 | contig 11308 bp, 13 predicted proteins | sample Inofrocosms_June_FD_97181 | JGI IMG/M metagenome (GOLD analysis project Ga0137308, IMG submission 97181) | Mouse cecal microbial communities from Vienna, Austria - N-Acetylneuraminic and N-Acetylglucosamine D2O microcosms_June | ecosystem: Host-associated > Mammals > Digestive system > Large...
AAGATTATACCGAATTTCTGAAAAAAATTTCCGGGGAAAGGAACTGGGGCATTAAATTTGGGCTGAACGACGGGGAGGAAGGCTCAACGCTTTGCATTTACATTTACAGCGCATACGCCGCTTTGGAAAAATACAAAGAATGGGAGTTTTATGGGGAACGCGCAAATAAGGAATTTTTTAGCAAAGTATGGGTATTTGGCGACGATTTAGGCGACCTTATTTACTACTTTGGGGAAGGACTGGAAGGGTATGGGCTATATGTTACGGAAGCTGGCGTCTGTGATTTCAGCCATTCCCACAAGCTGGCAGATACCCTTACCGATTTACTTGTCAACGGCATCGGGATTGATGCTGCAATTGGGGACTACTAAACCACTGCCAGTGAAAGAAGTTTAACGTTTATTACCAATATATTACTCTGGCGGTTAAATGTCGACAAATTTTACGCAGAATAAATTTTCATCTGCAAGGCGGAAGAAGGCGGCGTAGCGGGGCTACGTCAACAGATGGCAACATAGCAGATGGAAATTTAGGCAAATAAAAACGTCGATATTTAACCGCCGGAGTAATAACCATGAGGAAAGGAACAAGTAGTTATTATGGCATATGAAAAAATCAAATCCCATGAGGAATACTTAAAAATAGCGGAACGCTACCAAGATTGTAAACCCGACGCTTACAAATCCATGTCATTCCAGGAAAAAATTGATTTCTTCGCCGGCGTCTATACAGACAACATCCTGCTCTGGGACGAAAACGGGGATGAACTGCCCACATGGAAAGTTAATACTGCCATCTGGGACGAATTTTTAAGCCATCCGGAACAGTTTTCCCTGAAGGACATCCATATTTTTATGGAAATGCTGGACGATTCCTGTTACCATCCTTCCTCTATAGACACAGTTGACACAATTGCAAAAATTATCCATAACATTGCGTGTTTTTATCAGTTGGAAGGCATCACCTACCTGCTCTCCCATTTACAGGAAGTACCGGAACGGGGGCGCATGATTGGCTGGCCTGTTACCCTCTATCTCCTTATCCGTGACGACGCCGCCTATGCATGGATGAAAGAAGCCTTAAAAACACTGACACCCGACGCTTTACGGCTGCTTCACTGCATTTTGGGCGGGGAAGGCCTGCCCAAAGCCCTTCTTGTGTACTACAGCTATGGCAGTGAAACAGAACTGGCGCGGAAAGCTGAATTGGAACGCACCATTTCCGGATTGCTTCGCTGAAATGCCCAGCAGCAATTTTTTCTTTTGTGCCGCTGGGCATAATATCACTACATATATTTGCGGCCGTCTTTTCCGCGTCTGGGTTCCGCCCGCAGCAGTTCGTCATATAGTAACTGAACACATAAAAATCCACCGTCCCTCTTTTTAAAGCTTCGGCGTCATCCGGATGCATTGCCACCGTGATGCCATGTTCCCGCAAATACCACTTCGCATAACCCAGGTAAAGGCCGCGCGCCATTACATCACCGCAGAACATATGCTTCATCTGATTCGTCTGCTGCGTCAGGAGCATATCCTGCGGGTTACAGGTGAGCGGATAATTAAGCATAGAAGCCACCATACAGCCCACTTTACAATTTGGATTAATTTCATGGGCCAACGCCACTGCTTCTGCACTTGCTACAAACTGGTGGTGCAGCGCCTGAAAACGCAGCTGCTCCGTATTTTTTCTTCAAAAATCCCACTGTAAACGCTGCAGGCCGTCATAATGCCAAAAGGGACTAACGCACAATTGCTCTCAATTAAACCGCCTGTCTGGGCGAACCAGGCTGCTCCTGTTTCTGGCTAAGATGTGCAATAGCCGCAGAAAGGGTAGCCTGCTGCTGTTCCAACCGTGCCTTATGCGCCGCTTTATATTGGACACGGTATTTATGCGGCGAAAGGCGAAATGATTCTGAAAAATAGCGGCTGAAAGATTCTGCATTAGGAAAACCATTGTCCAGAGCAACATGCAGCAAATTTTTATTGGTATAGAGCAAATCTTCAACTGCATATTCTAACCGTATTTTACTGAGGTACTGATAAAACGTTATGCCCATTTGTTTTTTAAAGAAACGTGAGAAAGACGGCGAAGCCATATAAAAATGGGCGCTAATTATTTCCAGAGAAAGTGCATCTTGAAAATTATCATCAATACAATCTATCACCGTATCAATTTTTTCTGGCGGTTCTGGAACCATCCCTGACAATGTAAAATTACGAACCAAAAATATCAGCAATTCATAGATCAGCTTCTGTGTTTCTGCCTGCTCATATTCGCCGCCCTCATAATGCAGCAGCAGGTTTGCCAGATAACGGCGCAAAATCCCATAATTGTCGTTTGATTCCTTTGTAGAGTCACATTGGAAACGGTACCTCCGGAGAAATACTTTCCGGAATTCTCTTATATCAATCACATAACGTACAAACAGGCAATCTGTGCCGCCCAAACTATATGCGGTCTTAGGATTAATCAACAGAATATCATCGGGACCCAAAGTTGTAAGTTCATCCCCAGCCTTGAAGGTTAAGCCCCCATCAAGGCAGGGAAGCAGGGTAATCCCGCGGTCGCACCGTTTGATAGGATCACTTCCATGCAGAATCTCAAATTTTAAAAGCTCCCTGCCCACTAGAATCCCACCCCTTCCTTTTGCTGCTAGTATTAAGAGCATCATGTCCTTATCCGATACCCTATTCTATCCCCTACCCAAGATACCCCGTTGTTTTCAGCAAAAAAATCCACCCCGTCAATGTAAAAGACGCCAGCAGCGTCGTGACCACCACAATGCTGGCTGTCAGCGTCCCGTCATTCCCCATATTTTTAGCCATAATATAGCAGCTTGGGGTGGTGGGGGAAGCCAGCATAATCAAAATGCCGATAAGCTTTTCCCCTTCAAATCCCATGGCAAGGGCAACTGGGAGCAGCGCCATGGGCTGGGCTACCAGCTTTAAAAATGAAGCCGCCAGCGTTGGCTTCAGCTTCGCCAATGCCTTTTTGCCCTCAAACCCTGCCCCCAGCGTCACCAGTGCCAGCGGGGTAGCGATCTGGGAAATGCTGCTTACCGTTTTATCCACCAGAAGCGGGAACTGAAAATTGCACAGGGAAACCAGAAGCCCCAGGAAAATGCTGATAATCATTGGGTTTTTCAATATACTGCGGAACGCCTTTTGGATTTTCTCTTTTTTATCTGCCCCATGGCCCTGCTGGCTTTCAAACGTCAGCACAAGCACAGAATAAATATTGTATAAGGGCACCGCGCCAATAATCATCAGCGGCCCCATGGCGGACTGGCCATAAATATTCTGGATAAAGGCAAGCCCCATCACCGCCGCGCTGCTTCGGAAGGATGCCTGCACAAATGCCCCTGCCATGTACCGTTCTTTCAGGAACAACCTGGTACCGCCCCAGATTGCCCAAAAGCAGGCCGAGCTTGCAAGGGCGCAGAACAGCACATACTGCAGGTCAAACACCGCCTGGATATCCACGGATGAAATATCCCGAAACAGCAGGACAGGCAGCGTCACCTGAAAGTTAAACTTATTTGCCACCGCCACAAAATGTTCATCCAGCATCCCAGCCTGCTTTAAGGCCCACCCTAACGCCATCACCAAAAAAATCGGGACTGTCACATTAAGGCTAAAGATAAAATTTTCCATGCCACCACGCCTTCATTTCTTTCTGTATATTCAGGAAGCTAAGATTTTTTCTTCCTCTCATATTTCAGGAAATAGTATTCCAGGTCAAAGTACGTCTGTTCCTCGCTGCTGCCAGTGAGTTCCCAGTCCTTTTCTTTCTCCAGGTTTGGGAACCATGCGTCCGCCTCATATTCATACTCAAGCTTCGTAATATGGGCAACGTCGCACAGCCCCAGCAGTTCCCGGTAAACGCTTTCCCCGCCAATAATGTAAATATCCTCGCTCCTGTACTGCCCCAGTTCTTCCAAAAGTTCTTCCATACTGTGCACAGCCTTTGCTCCCTTTACCTGAAAGCCCCTGTTTGAGGTCAGTACAATGTTCGTCCTGTTTTTCAGGGGCTGCCCGCCGGGAAGGCTTTCCAAAGTTTTCCTGCCCATTACCACAACTTTCCCTGTGGTGGTTTTCTGGAAAAACTTCATATCCTCCGGGATTCTAATCAATAATTTATTATTCAGGCCAATGGCCCAGTTCCTGTCTGCCGATGCAATCAAATTCATCCTTCGGGCGCTCCTTTCTTTTCACACTGCTACTGGGATATCCGTAACCTGCGGCCCAGTCACATAATTTTCAAGCCTGACGTCGTCCTTCGTAAACTGGTAGAAATCCGTCACTTCCGGGTTCAGCCAAAACTCCGGCGCTGGGTGGGTTTCCCTGCCAATCAGCTCTTTTACCAGCGGGATATGCCGGTCGTATATATGGGCGTCCGCAATCACATGCACCAGCTCCCCCACTTCCATCCCGCAGACCTGGGCCAGCATATGCATCAGCACCGCATACTGGCACACGTTCCAGTTGTTTGCCGTAAGGACGTCCTGGGACCGCTGGTTTAAAATGGCATTCAGTGTCAGCTTCCCATGCCCTGGCTTCTGGGACACATTAAATGTCATGCTGTAGGCGCAGGGATAAAGGTTCATTTCCCCTAAATCCTGATGCACATACATATTTGTCAGAATCCGGCGGCTGAACGGGTTATGCTTCAAATCGTAAATCACCCGGTCAACCTGGTCCATCCATCCTTCCCTGTACTGGTGCTTCACGCCCATCTGGTAGCCGTAGGCCTTCCCAATGGATCCGTCCCCATCTGCCCATTCGTCCCAGATATGGCTGTTTAAGTCTTTGATATTGTTGGATTTTTTCTGCCAAATCCAAAGCATCTCATCCGTACAGCTTTTTATGGCTGTCCTGCGCAGGGTGATTGCCGGAAATTCCCTGGACAAGTCATAACGGCTGACTACCCCGAATTTTTTCACGGTGTAGGCGCTGCTCCCGTCTTCCCAGTGGGGGCGCACCTTCTCCCCCTCCGTGCTGACGCCATGCTCCAGAATGTCATGGCACATTTCAATAAAAATATGGTCTGCTAAGCTCATTGGGTTCTCCTTTAGGGCAGCGCCAGAACATTATTTTGGGCTGCCACGAATCTCTTGCCTTTTTCTTGTCCTGTCTATCATACCATATCTTTGCCCGATTTCAACCCCTAGAGCCTGTTCAGGAACTTTGAATTTTTTTCAGATTTTTAAAGATTTTTTCACAAAAAGGGTGTATACTGTAAAAGATTAAAATTGCAAGGAGAATGATTATGAGCCAAGAAAAAGTAGACCGTTATAAACAGGAAAAAGCAAACCGGAAACAAATCATGAAACGTGAAAAAATGCAGCGCACCATTACTGCCATTTGCGGCGGCGCAGCCTGCATTGCCGTGGCTGGGTGGCTGGGGTATTCCGCTTATGGGTATTTCACTAAGCAGGATACGAAGGATCCGGTCCAGACAGAAGTTGATTTAAGCGCTATCAATGACTATATGAACGGGCTGTATGCGGAAGATTCAGACGCTGAATAAGGCTTTGGGCAGGAAACAGGGCCTCCCATCCGCCTTACGGCCATGGGGGATCCAGCGGCACAGCCTTTGTATGCCACGGGGCTTGGATACTTTGCGCAAGGAAGAATCCTGCTTTGCAGGATTCTCCGCCTGAGGCTGGTCGCTTTGCGACAGATTTCACATCCGCCGCAGTGCGATAAAAGACAAAAGGGGCTGTCGCACTAAGTAATTAGTGCGCAGCTCCCTTTTTATGCAAAAAATAACTGCCAGACCCCGAAAGAACCTGGCAGTTGGCGTAAAATTAATGTATGGCCAAACACATTAAAACTTCCGCTAAATATTGAAACAATCATTCCGGAAGATGATTCTGTGCGGTTACTCAGTCAGTTTGTGGAGGCAATGGATTTGACTGACTTATATTCTACTTACGAAAGAATAAATTCCGTATCGCCAAGAACCCTTCTCAAGACTGTTCTTTACTCTTACATGAACGGGGATCATTCCTCCCGTTCCATGGAGCTTAACTGTAAAAGAGATATCAATTTCATGTTCCTTTTAGAAGGCGCACCCGCACCTGACCATGCAACATTTGCAAGATTCCGAAGCATTCATTTTGCACCATGTTCAAAGCGTATTCTTGCCGAAATATCCAATGCACTTTTTGATATGGGAGAAATTTCAGGTAAAACCATTTTTATAGATGGCACAAAAACAGAAGCAGCCGCATTTACGGTTGGACTTAGGACACTGGTATTTTGCCCGGTGTTTGGCAGCTTCATATCCATCTTTATGCATACGCAGGACAGATACCATTGCAAAACACCGCTCGAAGTGCGGAATGAAGCACTGGCATCAGACCAGCCGATAGAATACCCCATCCCCCAAACAAACCCATTGAGAAATATAAGGAAAAATGGTGTGCTTTCTTTTTTCCAGTACGATTTCTGCTCCATCCTTCCTTGCTTTCCGCATTTTCAGAAATAAGAAAGTATAATAGATTTACATTCCCTTTGTGGAGTGGGTTTTAGAGGTTGCTTAGTTTTCCAGACTGGGCAACCTCTATTTTTTGTCCAGTTCTGATTTTACCATCCGTATTCCCTTGTTGATTACTTCGGTTTTGGTTGTGTCCAATTTTTCAGAACATTCATTCAGCATATTTTCCATTTCATCATCAAGCTGCAATTCAAAGCGGTGTCGTTTGGATTTATCAGATTTTGGTCTTGGCGACATCCTCTCTGCCTCCTTTCTTGTCCGTACAATTATATTATACATGTCCGTACAAGAATGTCACTAGACAAATTCAATTTTTTCCAAGCGCACAAACAAAAAGGCAATAGATTTGCTCTACTGCCCTTCTCTCCCATCCTATCGGCTATGAATTTTCAACTCGCTTTTGAGTGCCGCCGTCAGGATTGCAGAAAAATTCACTCCCGCCTTTTCAGCTTCAAAATTCAACCATGACGGTATTGTACAGTTTTTCTTGACCGCCCTCATATCGTTCTTTCTGCGGTACTCTCCAAAATCCACATCCACAAGCGTCACAATATCCGCCACTGAATCAGCCTTTACCGCTGATACTGCTGTTGGCTCTGGTAAAGATTCTCCGTCATCTTCCATATCAATTCCAACAACCCCTATTGCGTCCCTTGCCATTTCGATTGCATTGGCAATATCTGTACCTTGTGTATTGATTTCAAAATCCGGCACATATGCCACAATAAATTTTTCTCCTTGAGACAGGATAACTGGATATGCTTTTTTCATTCTGCTGACCTCCTTAACATGGCTTATATATTATATCCTGCGGATACCGGGCTTATTTCAGCCCGTTCCGCCTGATGATTGCTTTTGCTAAATCTTCATCTGTTTCTCTGTGCCTTACGATGCCCTCCCTCTTTCCGTCCTTTACATAGACATCATGGTTTCCACCGTGCCGCTTGAACTTCCAACCATTGCTTTCTAATAGCTTAATCAGGTCTTTTGTTTTCATTCTGTTTCCTCCTTGCAATTACAATTATGCGCCTGTTATGCGTATAATTCAATACTTTTTTGCAGAAAAAAAAGAGCATTTCTGCCCTTTTATTTTCCATTCCCAAACCTCCACCCTGTATTTCCCTCATTATAGCAATTTTATGGAGGGGTTGCAATCAGTCTTTCATCATTTTCATTACTGCTTTCCTGCATTCTGCGCAGGATAAACTTGGAATACCAAAGTTTTCCGTACACAAGCTACGGCACTACTTTGCATCAAAAATGAGCGCCTTAAATATCCCGGATGCGGACATCATGAAAATGGGTGGCTGGGAGACAGACCATATCATGAAGTCGGTCTACAGGCATTCCACGATGGACAGGGAAGAAGATGCAAAAAGGAAGGCTGCAGAAAAGCTACGGAATTCCATCTTTATTTAAAAACCTCATGACAAATACCATGGCAAAAAAATTTATTATAACATGTAATACCGTATTATGCATAGTAATAAACATGGGGACAAAAAGAGCCGCAAACCCACGGTCTTACAGGAAAACCTCGAAGTTTACGGCTCTTATCCATTAGAGCGATAGACGGGGCTCGAACCCGCGGTCTCGACCTTGGCAAGGTCGCGCGTTACCAACTACGCCACTATCGCGTTTCATCTCGTTTATAATACAACTATTTTTCCTGTTTGTCAATACTTTTTTTAAAATTTTCATCAAGAATATTTTAACCCCTGCCCACATATAGTAGTTTAAAGAGAAATTAAGGAGGAATCCTGTGAGTTCAAAAACAAAAATTGTTGTCCTGCACCTGAAAGAAGTCATCTACACCGCTATTTTTGCTGTGCTTGGAATCCTGCTGATTATACTTCTGATTTTTATGTTCCTGCCGGACAACAAAGAAAAGGCCACAAAAGAAACCATGAAATATACGGCGGGGGTTTATACTTCCTCCATACAATTAAATGACAATGCCATCGACGTGGAAGTTGTGGTAGACGAAAGCCACATCAATTCCATTACGCTGGTAAATTTAGATGAATCCACTGCTGCCATGTACCCCCTGATGCAGCCCACCCTGGATAACATCACCCAGCAGGTTTATGAAAAGCAGTCCCTGGAGGATATTTCTTATGGGGACGACAGCCAATACACCTCCATGGTATTGTTAAATGCAATCCAATCAGCCTTGGATAAAGCAGCCTACATAGAAGAATGACAGGAAAAAGGAACAGCCCATCCCCAAAAGCTGTTCCTTTTCTATCTGTAAAGCCCGGCCTGCATGCCCCATGCAAAAATGCGGGCAAAATCCCTGCACGCCCTTAGCTGCGGCAGCCCTCCTGCCGCCAATCCCCTGCTGCATCTTAAGCCACAATAATTATGCCCCCATCGCTGGCATACATACTGCTGATCCCAGCGGTTTCCACCACAATAATCTCTTTAAATTCCGCCAGCCCTTTTATCTTTTCCACTGCTTCCCTGGCACGTTTGGGGCAGTTGCAGTGGGAAACCGCAAGGATTTTTTCCCGTGGGTTGGCTGTTTTGGCAACAAGGTCGGAAATCATTTTGTTGACAGCCTTCCCAATCCCCCTTGCCTGCCCAATCTGGCAAATAGTGCCTTCGGCCGTGCCTGCCATAATAGGCTTGATATTCAGGGTATTTGCCACAAACGCCTTGATGTTGCTGAGCCTGCCATTTTTCCTAAGTGTTTCCAATGTTTCCAACACAAAGGACGTATTCAGCCCTGCAATAAAGGCGTCCACTTTTCCAATGACTTCTTCAAAGCTAAGGCCAGCTTCCTCACACTCCTGAATCTTCATGGCAATCACGGTTTCCCCTACAGAAGCGGATTTGGAATCAAACACATGGATGTTCTTTTCCCCCTTCTCCTCCAAATACAGCTTCCTGCCTAACTCCGCGCTGTTATAGGAACCGCTGAGCTGTGAGGAAAGCGTCACTGCATAGACATTCCCTGCGTCGCAGTCATAGGCTTCCACATACCGTTCCGGCGAAGGGCAGGTTGATTTGGGGCAGTTGGAGCTTGCTGCCACCCGTTTTAAAAATTCCTGCTGGTCAAATGTTTCATCATCCACAATATGGTAATCATCCACAAAAATTTCTAACGGCACAGATTCAAAATGGCCATCCTGTTTTTGCTGTTCTGTCAGCTCCCCGCAACTGTCTACTACAATCTTATAGCTCATGTCCTTCCTCCTAAATAGTATCCTGTTATACTACACTTGATATTTGAAATAACTTTTCCTGTTATTGTTGTTTTTCCATGTAGTTTTTAATACTACTTAATACTAGCATAAATATGGCATTTTGAAAAGACCCATTTGGCTTAAGTTTCCCCATTTTTTATAATATTAATGATTAGTGCGACAGCCCCTTTTGGCACCCTAACCATATTAATCAAAGCAAAAGCTTATTTCTTTCCAAAGGTTATCTTCAATATAATTAATTTGCGTAATCCCGTCGCAGTAATCTGCAATATACCCTTCGTCAATAAAGTACCGGAACGCCTGTTTTTTCAGTATTTCATCGGAAAAGCGCAGCGTCACTACCCTTCCCTGCATCCAGGCCTGTGAAAGGACCGCGCCCATCCGTTCCGGGTCCCATTCCTCAATGTAAGTGCCTTCCCGGATAAAATAATTGTTCATGACCGCGGTACAATCCGGCAGCTCCATATTAGCATCCGGCACATGCCCCATCTTCATTTCCTCCGTTGTCATAGCCATATAGTTATAGTCAATGAAGGATTTTTCCGGGCCTTGGCCATTCTGGTAGCCATTGTTCCCCCAAGTGGCGTCCATGTAATAGTATTCCCCATCCAGCCGGATTAAATTCCAGGCATGGGCATCCCCCAGCGCAGTGCCGCTTACAATCACGCTCTGGATCCCAAGCTGCTCCAAGAGGTACTGGACGGCACATGCATAGCCCTGGCATACCGTCTGCCGCTTGATAAATACGCTGATAATGTTCTGGCTGTCCGTAGCGTCCTTTACATACTCCGTATTTAGCGCAAGCAGCTCGTAAACATATTTTGCCTTGTCATAATCTGTGTCATTAATAGAAATGCCTGCAAGCCACACCGCCACAATATCATCTATCTGGACCTGCATAATCCTGCGTTCTTCCTTTGTCATGGTATATTTGGGGGCAAATTCCAGGCTTACCAGCTCCTCACCTTTGGTATATCTGGTAAACACATAGCCTTCTACCCAAAACAGGCCGCCGTAATCCCCGCAGACCGCCGTATATGCCCTGCGCATCAAATCCAGGTCCGTGGTGGAAAGCTTGATTTTTTCCTCATGGTTTAAAATAGCCGTGAGCATCTCGTCATAAACAGCCTTCCCCTCCTCGTCCAAATGTTCATAGGCATATTTCCCCACGGAAATCTGTTCCCGGGCTGCCGGCTGATTTTCAAGCTGCTTGGTTTCTGCCTCCCTGGGCTCTGCCTGCTGCTTGCTTTCTTCTGTATCAACACTTTCAGACTCCATGCGCTCCTGCAAGAGTTCCCCTACATCTCCCATGGAACATGCACTTGCCATGCCCCCAAACAGGAAAGCCAGCAAAATCCCCGCCGCCCTGCATTTTATCCACTTCATCCCTAATTACCTTCCTTTTCCCTTCTAAGCCCCAGGCCATCCCAGCCTTTATTATATGGTCTGGAAATATGCCGTGGCAAAATCCGCCAATGCTTCTAAATCTGCCGCCCCCATAGTTTCCACTGCCGAATGCATGGCAAGGATGGGCACCCCGATATCCACCGTCCGTACCGGCAGAATAGCGGAAGCCAGTGCCCCAAGGGTCCTTCCCC
>Ga0137308_101509_pt1 | contig 11305 bp, 5 predicted proteins | sample Inofrocosms_June_FD_97181 | JGI IMG/M metagenome (GOLD analysis project Ga0137308, IMG submission 97181) | Mouse cecal microbial communities from Vienna, Austria - N-Acetylneuraminic and N-Acetylglucosamine D2O microcosms_June | ecosystem: Host-associated > Mammals > Digestive system > Large...
CGTCAGGTACAGTTCACAAGTCCCCGTATCACACAAAGGCTTCATCTTGGACGTGAACCCAAACTCGATCAGCGATACGTCCGCCGTATTCGCCACATTGATCTTATAAATTCCCTTTTTATCATAGGCCGGCACATACAGATACCCGCCCCGCATACAGCACCGGCACTTCCGCTCCGGATAGCTCCCGGTCATGTCCCGCTCCCCCACAGCCATCAGCTTCGCATTGGAAAGCGTCCACTCCCCCTCCGTCATGGAATAGTCCGTTTTGGAAACCCTCACCCACAGCATCCTGGCATTCCCCGAAGAATTAGCCTCATTGGAAAACCCGTACCAGTACCCGTCCTGCCCGTCCAGGAACTCCCCGTACTTCGTATAGCTCCCCAAAAACAGAAACGTCTCCACGGGAACCGCATGGTCCTCCAGCACCGTATAAGCGGAATCGTCCAGCCTCTCATTCAGCCCGATACTGAAAACCGGAATCCTCACCTTCCGCACCCTCACACTGGAATCCTCAAACGTAATGGAATACAGCAGGTCCCTCTCAAAATCCATCTCCGCCGCCTCAAACAACACAGCCTGCCTCGCCTTCCCCAGATCCCCGATATCCAGCTTCTTGATCTGCAGGAAAGCGCTGGCATCCCCCACCAGGCTCCCGTACCCGTTCTGCCCGCCCTGGGCGCTGGTCAGCGCCACCGCCGCAATGGTCCCGTTCCCCTGGCTCGGCGTAAACTCCCATACAAACTTATACCCGTTCTCCAAAACCTTGCTCTCCGTCTGGTTCAGGCTCCCCCTGGCCGCATTCGCCGTAGTATTCACATTGTTGGAAGCATAAGCCACCGGCAGGTTGTCCGACATCTCATAGATATGCCCCGCGTCCTCTTCCAGCGTCTTCGGGAACAGCAGAATCCCCCCTATCATGTTGGGGCAGACCGGCAGCATGGTATCATTCCACGACATCACATCCGCCAGCCGTTCCTCGGAATAGAACACCCCCATGGGATTCATCCCCAGGATATTGTTCACCGCCTCCGTCACCATGTTTTCCTCCGTGACCGTCTCCACATCCCCCGTGGCCTCATCCGTCAGTTCCAGAACCATTGTCCCTTTCAGTTTCATACGCTTCCGCTCCTTCCTATGCCAAATCAATGGGCTTCCCAAACGCCCCGATCAGCGCCTTCCCGATACTGTCCGCATAACTCTTCCGCACCAGCTCCATGGTCTCAATCCCCATCTCCCCGGCAAACCCCTTCATACCCAGGCCGCCGCCAAAAGCAAGGCGGGAGACATATTCCTCCACCGTAACCGTGCCGTCCCATGCGGCCGCCGCGGCCATGCCCTGCCCGCTGATGGAAGCAATGCACCCGCCGGTCCCAATCTCCCCCGTACCGTTCTCCATCCGCAGATACACATTGAACGTATTGGTAATGTTCGGCACAAGATTGTCAATGGGATAATACAGAGACAAAATGTGCTTCCCGCTCCCCCAGGTCTCCGCCGGACAGTGCGCCAGAATCTCCGAATCATTAAACTCATAAGTAACATAAGCCACAGCCTTCCCGTCCTCCGTCCAAGTGACCGGAAGCTCCACCTCCACCGTGATATCCGTACTTCCCCCGGTTCCGGAACCGTCCCCTGCACTCCCCTCATCTTCTCTGGCACTGTCCCTGTTTCCGCCTGTTTCCGCTCCAGCATCCGTCCCCGCTGCCGGAATCGGGACCACGATACTCCCGGACGCACTGGCTGTCCTCTCCTCCTGCGCCGCCCTCACGTCCACAACCGCCTGCCCGAAAAACTGCACATGGGTCTCTTCCTTCGCCGCAAACTCGATACTGATGATCCGCACATCATCCTCCGCCACCGTATAAGCAGAAGCATTGGTAAACGTATGAATCCCCACCTTCCCGGCCTCAATCTGGTTCAAAAGCCCGGAAATATTCTTATCATTCTTAGACTTCGCCTGGGCCAGCCGCGGGTTCTTCCCCACACATTTCAGGCTCTGCCTCCCTCCGATCCTGCACTGAAAAGACGTGATACAGGTCACCTGCTCCCCGTCCGCCTGCCCTCCCGAAAAAGTCAGCACGTCCCCCAGGTCCAGAGCCGGGTTCCCTATGGTGCTGGAATCAAAAGGCACATAATTCACCACGGACAGGTCCGCCAGTATATTCCCGCACAACTGCCTCCTGGTCTCTTCCAGCCCAAACTGCAGGAGCGGGTTCACCCCCAGGTTCATGGTCAGCCCGTCGTCCGTATCCAGGGCATAATACTCCGCAGGTTCGTGGAGCTCACCGCCGTATAGCTAGAGACTACACGTTTGATACAAAGTCGATGTTAGAAACCCCCTGTATTTCTAGGGGTTTCTTGATGTTTGGGGAACAATATACTGATAATATATACAAAAAGATAGCATTAGCCTGATAGTTTTGGTGACTAGAATAGTGGTTTGATTTTACACGTTGCACCAATCTCCTGATAAAAAGATTTACCTTTGCTCCAAAACAAGTTCATGAAGATCAGTTCATTTTACTCGTTTTACACGATTTAAGATATGTCCGAGCGTTAAACTGCCCATCATTTCTGATTCAAAATCCACAAAGTATATCGAGGACAGGATACGATACTCACTATTTCATAAGATTGTCAATAATCTACGCGTTTGACAACCATTTGCCAATCCACCGCCAACTACAAAATCTTAAAAACCTGATATCCTACCTTCAGGAACGAGAAAAAGGAGATGGTGGCTTATGATTGTGTAAACCCCTGCTTTGACAGTGGGCTAGTGTAGCTGTAAATGTGTCGATAATGAATAATTATTTCAATGAAAGCGAGGATATCTTGTGAAATCAAATTCAAAACAGACAAAAGCCAATGAAAATCAGAATGTTAATGTAACCAAGAAAACTAAAGAGGCTAAACAGGAGCCTTATGTTGCCGGATTATTTGATAAGCCAATGGTTGAACGCGTTGAAGTGATGATGCCGCTCAACTTTGAAGTTTTTCCAGATGGTGATGATAAAGATCCGACGCTCATTAACCCTCAGTATTATGATAGATACTTCATTGTGGAAGATCAGGGTGTCTACAGAATCAGATTGGGAATCCATAGCTGTTCACTCGGAATCGGCGCAATGAATAAAGATACTTCCATAGCATGTCGTATTCCTACGGATACAGCTGAGGCTCATCGCATCTTTGCATTGTTTTTCCTGCCAGAAATGTATCCAGTAAAGCTCATGGATGCCGTTATCCTGCAGACACGGAAGCCTTCCCAAAAATTCCGCCTGGTTTATGAACAGGGTTCTGCAGTCCTGGAGAGCAATAATCTTTCCCGAGGGTTAGCCTTAAGTCATGATGTGGCTTGGATGGAAGACGATAACTTAATCATTTTCCAGCACGGTTTACATAACGAAATCCCTTACTACGCTGATTTTACCTATGATTTTCTGACTTTTAAGGTGCGGGTGGTTTTTGATAAAAAGTAATATCTGTAACTATCTCAGGCTCCCAGAATGTTCTGGGAGCCTGAGATAAATGTTATATTTCTAAAAAGAACTTTAAGTGTCTATATCTGAATAGTTGATTCCAATATTTATGTATGTTTTATATTATCTTTGTGAATACAATATCCTAAGACATTCGTATACGACGATTATTGACCGTGGTATGGTAATCTGGGGTATGTCAAATAAAGTGTATATTTTAACCGTCTGAAAATTTTCATTACAACTGCTTGATTGCCTAAATCAAACTGCCAGAAGCCAGTCAAGGAAAGGGTTTCAGCTTTTACAGGCTAATAGGATCAGCCATGGCAGTTCAAAGGGTTTGCGCACTTTATTTTACACTCCCGCAATCTGAAAAACCTTCCATCAAGAGAACGGGACTTCTGATAGCAAGATTATATATCATTATAAATCCAAAATAGATCACTTAATATATTTTGTTTACTTGATAATGTCTTTCACATTTTTCCACCCTGCCATTATTATTTCCTTCCGCTTCATAAAACGCACCTTCTGGCCATTTTCATCTTTCAGGCCGCAGGCTTTTCCGTACCTCTCCAGCGTACCCCATTCTTTTTTTATTGAGTCTAAAAGTTTACCTATGATACAATAACATTCATCATGTGTTGTGTTTGTGTCCCATTTTTCATCATCAAAATAGATATCATCCCAATTTATGATCAGCCATTTGCATATTACGATTGTCCCTGAATACATCATTATATCTAGTGTCAATCGATGCCATTGGCCCACCAGATCTGAATACATATATTTTATTTCATGCCACTCTTCAATGACTGGACTTATCAAGGCCCCACCTAAATCTTCCTGTATCAGGTCCTCACCATATTTTTTTATATATGATCTAGTCCTGTCAAGTTTGTCATAGAATTGGACCGTTTTTCTCCTAAGGTGGTCCCTCTTTTCTGTATATTTCATTTCCATGATCTTAACGCTTTGCAGCATACTATGATGATAAACCGGATCGCATAACTTTTCTCTAAGTATCTGGACATCGTTAACAACATCATCATTTTTATACTCAGGGATCTGTATCTCAAAAGGCTTTAATAATCCCTCATAGCTGACCAGACAATGTCCTGGCATGAATACCCCCATATTTTCTAGCTGTAGTATATCTGCGGACATCGCCGCACCCAATAGCTCCCGTTCATCTTGAGAAGTCAAGCGTAACCCGAATTTTAATGAAGTGTTTTTGATGACTTCTGGAGCCATTGAAGTCGGGAGCTGATCCGCTATAACGATACCTTCTCCTAGGGCGCGCACCTCTGCCAGCATTTTTGTGATATATGCGGTCGCAGAAACTTTAGGATCTATTTCACCAGGTTTTTGGATGCTGGTATTTGCGATCAGATTATGGGCTTCTTCTAAAAAGATCATATGCCTAGGCCGATGCTCATATTTTTCCGGTTCGTATATCTGTATATCCAGAGACTCCCTGATTGATGTCATCAATGTCAATATCATAAAATTGGATGGTGCCGTCCCCAAAGCTGCCAATTCTATGACCGCACTCTTTTCGAGCCACTGTTCTGGAGGGAATGTCGACCATCCTACATCAAAGATATCCCCCATTTCACGGGACATCAGGGAGCCTATCCGTACTTGCAGAATGGATTGCAGATTGTTCCGTACATCATCCGCATATTGATATTTGTCCATCAATTCCTCAATCTGAGGATACAGCATACTCAACGTTGGATATCTCAGATTTCCCTGGTTCACCATTCCTGGGAGCCATAATAATTTTTCGTAGCATATCTGGATGCCTTCTGCCAGTAGCATCGGCATAGGGGGATCCAGCAAAAACGTGCCATTGAAAATATCCAGCAGCCTATTTATATGATCTGACAGCCTCATCCCATGTGGAAACTCAAACGGATTGATATGGATTGGGAACATGCTGCCAGCACATGGTGAAAAAAAGAATATATCTTCCATATCAGGCTGGACGACGAGCGATCGGTACTCTTTTTTTGCTGGCTCGAACATCAGGAAAGGTATCCCTTCCCGATGTATCTCCGCAATCAGATACATCATTGCATTCGTCTTCCCACTGCCGGGCATACCCGCAAGAAAAATATGTTTTGAGAGATTTTCCCACGGGAAGGATATGCCATGTCCCTGTCCGTCCCTCCCAATGAACATCCCGTCCTGTATCTCTGGGACAGTTTCTTTAGGCATTTCGATAGATTCCCCAGGATATAGGACAGGCATGACGGCGAAAGGCACCATTTCTTCCAAAGTCATCAAATGCGGGAGGGTCGCCAGTCCTTCCGGAGCTTCTGGATCATTCCAATATGAGAATCCTGATGAGATAGTATCACAGACACTGCTTCCGGATTTTTCTCCATAAAGACTATAGTTTCCCCCCGTAAGGGCTTCTGAAGCAGCTGCATCCAGGATCTGTCTTGCCACCGTCTCTGTCTTTCCGAATGCTTGTACGTTGACCAGAAAATGCGGCGATACCGCAAGGCTGTCTGTGAGGTTTTCATAAAAGTCCAATGCCTTTTTAGCGTTTTCATCTTTCCCTCCACCAGAAACAGAAGATAAGTCAGTCTTTATCTTAAATGAATCAAGTTCACGCAGATGGGGCAAGATGAACCGAAGGCCGTTTTCCAGAGCATTGTTATAATCTACAGGATAGATATCCACACAATATGCACAACTGCTACCTGAAGCTGCCATGATTCTCAACATGGAATACAACCGGGCATTGGGATTCATTTCCCAGTCACTGACAATATAAAAAGCCTCTTTCTCATTAAATAAAGAAGGGATAAATCTTTCCTTTTTTATCAGATTGACTTTCCATCCGAAGGCTTGGCTACTGATAGGATCCTCTTTTTTTAAGTTGAGCTGGTCGTAATAAGGCGCTAAGATGGATGCTTTCATGATCTGCTGTATGGATGTTTTTGCCTCTGGGTCTGCAGCATCAAAACGTATGATCAACTTCATCCTTTTTCCAACTGGTTGTCCCGCATCAAACTGATAAATAAAATGGATGCCCCCATTGAACATTTTTCCCCATTGATTTAACTGCCTCCAGAATGATTGATGCTGTGTCAAGACACCGGAAGGTCCTGTTTCCGAAAGGGAAGAATATCTGTCCAAAGAAAAATCTGGGGCAGTATCTAACTCATAATAGCAATATTCCATAAAGATCTCCATTCCGCCGCCTTTGGTCGGCGGCACAAATAGTGATGAAAGTGATTCACACCTTCAAGTTTTCGTGTTACAATAAATTTGATTTTATAAGGCATTCCCGACATCAGTGTCAGATGCACCCACCCATTTGTTGTTGGTGTACAGGTGCGCCTCTTTTATCAAGGTGGGAACTCTCTTAATTTAGGTTTACGGTGTGAGCTTTTTTTCTATTTCACATTTTGACTTAATTTACTTTCTTTCACACTAAATCTCTTTCCTATCACTAAAGATCAAAAATCCCTCCCGTTTCCAGATTCTACAGGATAAAAAGCGTTATCTCCCATAGGGGCCATCTTGTTTTCAATCCTATCCATAAACGTATCCAACCATTCTTGTAGCGGTTTACTATATACTCTGACTTTTTTATTGTCCTCATCTGGATTATATGAGATTACATTGTTCCCATAATTGGTGTCCATGTTGGAACTTGTGATAATCTTCATATATTCATCTTCGTTGAGGTCATAAACCAGCCTATAATCAAACTCTGGAAGTAATTCCCCGTAAAATGAGCAGAAACTGTTCGGATCGTTCGCCCATATGATAAAATTGACTCCCGCAGTGGGTCCGTTCTTGACCAGATTCATGAACATTTGTTTAGGCGGCATACCATATGCATTATCATCATCCAACAGCCTCCGCGCCCGGTTTAACCCGGCAAAGATGACAAAATGTCTCCTTTCTGGATCTTCTTCCCTATATTCTCTTTCTAAGATATCGATCCCATCCATGAGAGAATCTTTTCCAAAAATCCGAATCTTTTCGGGAAGATGGGTGCTCAGTTCACTCAACTTTATGCTGCGTTCGGACATGCCTTGTTCCTCAAAATCAAAAAAGGTGATGATCGGGCCATCTCCCATGGAGATTCCTGCTGCTTCCATCCTAAACGCATAAAATAAGATGCTGATGACTGAAAAACCATATAAAAGAGAGGCCCTTATGTTATCCTTGCCCAAGATCAAAAGATTCTGTGATTCTCGAGCTGTGAGCTTGATCAAAAAGTTATCTACCATTGCAATCTCTTCTCCAAGATACAGTGGACAGCCCAATTCCATCTGCCCAGGAAGAATCCCATATTTAACGAAACTGTTTAATGGGTTTTCATCATCATCCTGTATGCTAGACAGTAGCAACCGGGGTTTTTCAGCCCCAACATTATAAGACAATCCTGCCTGAAGGGTCCGGATTTGATGTAGTATTTTTTTCTGTTCGCCCTCCTTAAAATAAGCAACACGGAAAAGATGATTTGCATTCTTGTTGCCGCCGCCATCGTTAAACACCCCCATCCCAGAATCAACGTCAACAAGTGTATGCAAGGCCGGGTTATCTGCATCTAAAATATATTGTGCCGATGAGGCTGTCGACTGCAATGCGATACGGTTTAAAATCTGTCCATATATATTGGAAAGGTTGTCTGGAAGGGTCTGTGATGCCAAGATGACATGTATGCCAAATGCACGCCCTTCCCTGATGACCTGTTCCAGCAATTGTCCGCACTGCTTTGTTATTTCAGAATCTGGGTCTGCAAACATCTCATGGAATTCATCAATCACGACCATCAGCCTTGGAATCTTGTCAGAGCTCAATCCTACAGTATCATTATATCTTTCGATATTATCACAATTCCCGTCCCTAAATCTCCTTCCTCTTTCCGCCTGCTGTTCTTCTAAAAAACGGAGTACAGAAAGGCCGAATTCTGGTTCAGTATCCAAAGAGATCACTTTAAAATTCGGTAATTTACTGTCTGCATATATCTTGAACTCCACTCCCCTTTTGAAATCCAGTAGATACATCTGTAGATCTTCAGGGCTATATTTTAAGAGCGCGCTCATGATGATCGTATGTAATAAAGTTGACTTGCCGGAACCAATTGTACCTGAAACTAATGCATGGTGCTGTGTGACCTGTTCGCCGCCCAAGTGGATCTGTACAGTACGGGAAGCTCCTTCCAGCCCAATAGGTATATCCAGCCCATTCGTGTCGGAGAACAAGAACCATTTTTCCTTGTGCTGGATCAGTGTGTCGGCAATCTCATCAAAGTTTATTATGATCCTATCGGATGTTTTGATCCCATTTCTCAAAGTCGCGATTATTTTCGATATTTCATTTTTTGAAGGCAGGACGGCAGGTGAAATCCTATGGGTCAGGCCTTTGTAATGATAGAACATCGTATCATTTTTGATTTCTATTATTTCCATATCCTGTAAGATCCTGTGGTCATCCGCATAAGATCCGCCTGACCTGCTCACAATAAACGTAAATATGCCGCATTTTGGCCCGCTCCTTACAATCTTCTCGAGCATCTCTTCTGCTTCCTGGTCAAAATGCTGCGGAAAATCAGCCACGAACAATACCTGGAAAGGTTCTGCATTTTTACCGACATATTTATTGTACTCAACAATGTCCGTAAATTCGTTTCTCAAACAATCCTGGTGGACATGCTCTATCTGACCGATCAATAATCCTAGCTGCTCTTTGATGCTTTTTTTGTCACACCAGATTCTAGTTGAGATGATTCTCTCATCATCATCCCCAAGGGGGGCAAACATCGAAAAGTTGCTACTCGAATCTATCGGATCTATCATAGTAGTCCTTAATTTTCCACAAGGGATGCTCATAAAGAGGCGCATTTCTAAAGCACGCATATATTCCAGCGCTGAGTCACGGCTTACGTCGTCATGAAGTATCAGTTTATTGAATCTATTGGATGAAAACGCCCTTCCTAACGGCAGCCGCAAAACACATTTTCCCTGATCGTCGGCCAATGCATATGCATATGTTTCTTTTATCAGTTTTATTACCGGCTGTGAGCCTAGGAGCTCTCCTTCCCATCCATCTAAATCGATATTGATATATCCGACCTCTATTGCAGGAGGCATCGTATCAGCGGGCTCATAATCCAGGATTTCCGGGATATTAGCCTGTAGCATCTTGTACATTTCTCGCTGCAATTCCGGTTGGAGGCCGATGACTGTATCCCTTGCAAGATCAAAAGTCTGTTTCATCCTTGCTTCCGACTCAGCATTTTCCGTATCTAATGTATTATTGTAAGCAACCGTTTCTTCTGCAAGCTGGCTTTCATATATATGATCCGCTTCATGGATCTTTTGGGCATATATCCGATTTTCCTGTTCGACCAAATGTCCATATCTTTCAGAAAACTCCTTCTCATCCTGCGCCTCTTTTTTGTTGATTTCATCTATCACCTGATCAAACCAGCCACCGAATGGGATCCTTCTGTTTTTATTCTTGTCTATGTACGTGTAAAATGTATTCTGATACCGCTCACTGGCATACTGGAATTCCGTCCATAATCCCTCCAGCCGTTCTGAAATGATCCTTTTTGCTGAATCAGCTACATCATACATATCCTTTCGTTGCTTTTCCAAAGATGCTTTTTTATCTTCAAAAACGTTTTTTGCAGATTCAGCTACTGTACGATGGCACTCTGTTTCAGCCATCGCAGCCTCAGAATATTTTTTTGCGCATCTATGCAGATGGACTGGAAGCATTTCCATATTGTTATATGCATTGATAATTTCCTGTTCTCCTACTTTAGTGTTTTTATCATCCATTTCTTTGCTCCATTCTTGCTACATTCCTTCCTTTTGATAACTATATGTCTCTATTCCGTCTATTAAATTATGCCAGACAACTTATTTATCTAATTCATATCCTTTGGGATTCATCGAATGTTCAATATCACTTAACATTTTTGCATTTTTCTTTTCGCAGTCGCTTAAAGCTGTTTGGCTGTAGTTCTCGTCAAAATCGCCAGGCTCGTATATTCCTTCATACCATGACTTTGACGAAAAATAATCGTCCAATTCCTGTGATTCAAATTTCCGTCCATGCCTTGCGTATATTTCATTTTTAGCATAATTAATTTCTTGCAAATTCAATCCTGATACATCTGAATCTGTCAGATATTCAACATCACTGTTCGGGATGATATAAGCATCAACTAAAGGATTTTTGGGCGTTGGTTCATCTATGGGGACTGCTTCTTCTGGTTCGCCCACCTCTGCCTTTGATTTCCTCTTCTTTTTTGCGTCAGTATGTGTTTCGATATCGGCTTTTTCCCCCGAGTTAGTTTTATTCTTTTTTGCTATATAATTTGGACTATTTTCTTTAGTATTCTCCGATAATTGTTTGTTGCCACTATTTTTGTCTATATCCGAAAAGGATACTTCTATCTGATATATAATACCTGCAAAAGTAAGGCATACTGCAATTGCAACTATAGACAAAATAATATATATGACAACCGGAGGTTTTGAAACAGCAGATATATCGTCGATTTGAATTCCACATTGAGGACAAACATCTGCTTCTTCATATTTCTCGCCACATCGTGCGCATCTTTTCATTACTTTCCGTTTCCTCCTCCCTGAATGTTCTCATCCGGTCTAAAACTGCATATTCAATAATCATTCTGACATATATGTAATTCTTCCTGTCAAAAAATAAGAAAATAAGATATACAGCTCAGCCTCAGATTTACGGGCTCCATCTTTAATATTTTGTAAAAACTGTTCTCATAGCTAACCATTTAAAATGATCTGTACGATCCA
>Ga0137308_102624_pt1 | contig 11300 bp, 9 predicted proteins | sample Inofrocosms_June_FD_97181 | JGI IMG/M metagenome (GOLD analysis project Ga0137308, IMG submission 97181) | Mouse cecal microbial communities from Vienna, Austria - N-Acetylneuraminic and N-Acetylglucosamine D2O microcosms_June | ecosystem: Host-associated > Mammals > Digestive system > Large...
GAGCATAAGAATAATTGGTAATGGCGGCAGCCATATCCGGTGTAACCACCCGTTCCAGCTGAGTGGCCAGAGATAAATCATTGGCCTCCAGACGGTCAACGGTTTTCTCAAGGAAATTTTCCTTTACACCAATTCCGGTGAGGGCATTGTCAGCCTGGATATGGTATTCCTTGATCTGAGTCACCATGGCGTCGCATGCCTGGTAGTCGAAATCGCCATCAGGCTGGGCCAGTTCCTTGGCTAACTGGGTACACAGGTCTACCAGGTTGTTGGCCATTTTGCCGTCTTTATTTTTATCGCGGTAGTCAGCAAGAGTCCCATTTAAATTTTCGATGTTTTCTCCAGCTTTGCCGTTCCAGACAGCCTTCAGACCAGAGAAAGCAACATCGAATGCTGTAGAGGAAATAATTTCGTCATATGCCCCGGCGGTTGTGGCTTCTTTGAATTCCAAACCAAGACCAATATCCACATATAGAGTTTCTTGATTAAACTTCTCTAAATCTGTTAAACTGGCTGGATCATCCACAACTTTGCCCCGATAGGTTAATTTGCCATTTTCATTAATTCCAAACGGCGCTTCCGTTCCATTTGCACCAGCCATAATATAAGTATTGCTGTAAGTAGCATTCAAACTCTGAAGAATGGAGTCACGGATGGACAAAACAGTATTGGCATAGGTGTCACGCTGTGATAAATTAGTCCCGTTCAGGGATTCCTTACCAAGTTTGGCGTAAAGTTCTTCTGCGTATTTTACAACCTGATATACGCTGTCCTCCTGGGCGTCTATCTTAGACCTCAGATCCTTTGCCATATCCATATAGTCACTGTTTTTCAAATACTGGCGGGTCAGGTTGGACGCTTTTGCGGCTGCAGAAGGATCTTCTTTTACACTGCAAAAATTCCGCTGAGTCAGTACTTTGTTCTGCAGATTCATTTTATTTTCCGATGTTTTACTCAGATTCGTCTGGTAATTACGGATCATCATGCTTGTAGTTACTCTCATGATTGCATACCTCCTTCTATTATCTGCCGCAGACGCCGGTTCCGTTGATCAGTTTATCGAGAATTTCATCCAGAGAAGTCATGAGCCTGGATGCAGCAGTAAAGGACTGCTGATACTGCATCAAGTTTACACCTTCCTCATCGAGAGAGACGCCGGATACCTGGTCTTTACTCTGGGCGATGGTGTTGATAACGGTAACATGGTTATCCAGCAGGTTCTTTGTGGACTGCTGTTCGATACCCAGCGTGGATTCGATGGTATTTACATAGTAGTTGTAGAAATTACCTGTGTATATGGTACTTGTTGTATTAGTCGCTCCAGGAATGGGTACTTCAAATTTCTGGTCTTTATTCAGGTTATCTATAAATTTATTGATGTTATCATTCTGTGTGGAACCGGAAGTTGGGTCCTGTTTGGCTTTTAGCTTTACAATTCCGCGAATCCAGTCCTCATTGATCTTAATGTTAGCAGCGGTAAAACCTGAGGTCGCCCCGGTGTTGGTGGTAAATAAATTGCCGCCATCACCTGTTGGCTGACCATTGGCATCGTTGGCCTTCTGGTTCAACTCATTCATAACTGTGGCAAATTTATCAACCAGTAAATCAAATGCCTGCTCATAATACCCCAGACCTTTTTCAGTGGCAGCGTCGCCGTCAAATACCCCGGAACTGTTTAACATATCCAGCGTACCTTTGAATGTACCGCCCTCAATGAAAATGTTTACCGTATCGCCGGTTTTTTCCGTGATCGCTGTCTCAGCTGTAGCAGGTGTACCGTCAGGATTGGTGACTACTGTATTGCCGTTATATTGAAGATGATTCAAAGTTACTTCTGTAAATTTATCTGCGGTTTCGGATTCAAAACTGCCATACTTATCATTATCAATTAGTGTAAAACGTTCAAATTTCTGGTTTTTATTTAATAAAATATTAACCTGTACATTCTCAACCTTCTCTGTACTGGAGAGCTTTTCATCTGTGCGGATAACCTCAATAGGAATATAGCTGGCCAGTTCATCCAGCTTATTATTCCGCTCGTCCTGCAGCTCCAGCGCAGGGTATCCAAGAACTTGGCTGTTCTTAATGGATTTGTTTAATTCGGCGATATCCTTCAGTAATGCATTGACCTGCCGGATAGAATTATTCTCAAAGTCATCGGTGATCTGGTCCCGCTTGTCGGCCAGATTGGTGGCGTTGGCATGGAAGATATTGACCAATGACTGCATGGAAGCCCGGACAATGGAATCGTCTAATTCAGAACCGGTAGAGTTGGCAAGATCCAGCAGTTTGCTTTCCAAGTCAGAAAAAGCATCTTTGATTGAGCTTTTCATGGTCTCGTCAAAAACGCCTTCTACTTGCTCCAGGATTGAGTTCTTAGCGTCTGATGCGCCCACATTCGCCATCTGATTCCGGTACTGGATATCCAGATAAGGATCCCGGATCTGGGAAATCCCGGTGATCAATACACCGTTTCCCACCTGGGCAGTGTAGTTGGAATAGGAATAATTTCCGTATCCCATGCTCATGCTGACTTGATCCAGCCGTTGTCTGGTATAGCCTGCTGTATAAACGTTGGATATATTCTGTCCTGTCACGTCCAAGGCCTTCTGGCTTGCAGTCAGTGCACCCCGGGCAACAGAGAATCCGGCAAAAGTTGCTCGTAACATGTCATCCCTCCATTCAATAAAGTTTACGCTTTTCTATTCCTTAAATGATGATTATTGGACTGATTCAGCTTGCTGGGAGTCCCATCACTGGTATATGCCTGGCTTCCCTGGGCTGCTTTTTTGGCAATCGCCGCATTGATATGATGAAGACTGATTTCCAAAGCTTTCTGAGCGCTGTCCTTGGTATCGTCAAACTGTCTGACGTTTGCCGAGAGCTGGGCAAACAAAGGCTCAAGTTCTTCTCTTTCAACGACAGAGACCTGCGACAGGATTTGTTGAAAAGTCAATCTCTCCCATCCCAGGTCCTTTTGTATTGCTTCCCTTTTCTTATCCAGACCGCGCAGTTTCATGATGGCGGCCTGCTCCTTTTTCATGGCTTCCTCCACGAAGGTAACCCGATTTTGCTGTACGGCTTTCAGTTTTTCAGTTTCCAATTGGTCGAATTCTTCAATCAGTATAATCAGGTCTCCCACTACTGTTTTGAAGTCATTGAAATTGTGCATGGACTATACCTCCCTGCTCAGCATCATGCGTGAAGCAATCTCCTCGAACTGGATACGGTATGTTCCACTGTCAATCTGATTTTTGATAGTTTGAATTTTTTCTTCAGAAGCCTGTGTATTCCTGACCTCACCGGATACTGCTCTGGCTAAAGAAGATGAAAAGGTTTTCTCAGCAATCTGCCTGGAGTCAGACTGAATGATGATGGCATCATAGTTACGATTAGCCTTTTCCGTATTCGTGGCTTTAGCAGCGGCTTTGTTAACCGGAGGAAGCTCAAGATGGTAATTTGAGATATTATTTAATGAAATTTTCATATGCTTCATACTCCTTTCGACAATTGCTGGATTACTTCGCCTATATAAAGTATCGCCATTTTACGGAAAATATTAATAGACAAAGCGGGGGAAATTATAACTTATTCAAATGGTTTAACAGAACATTTGCAATGTTTGCACAGGAGGCCTGCTGGCAGACCGCGCCGATATTGTGTGCCACCATGGGCATGCCGTATACCACACAGGAATCTTTGTCCTGACCGATGGTGTAAGCGCCCCTTTTGCGCATTTCCAGCAGGCCGGCGGCTCCATCTTTACCCATTCCAGTGAGTATGATACCGATGCCGTTCTTTCCCACGGAACTGGCCATGGACTGGAACAGCACATCCACAGAGGGCCTGTGGCCGCTGACTTTTGGTCCTGAGGCACAGCTTACTGTGTAGGAGACACCTACTCTTACTACGCGCATCTGCAGGTTTCCAGGAGCAACCAGAATGCGGCCTTTTTGAATTTTATCCCCATTTTCTGCCTCTTTCGCCTCCATTTTACAGATGCGGTTCAGCCGTTCTGCGTACATTTTGGTAAAACCTTCAGGCATGTGCTGAGTTACAACGATTCCCGGCGTATTGGCCGGAAGATTCCGGACTACCTCCAGGGTGGCTTCCGTGCCTCCGGTGGAAGCGCCTATGGCAATCACTGTGTTGTTTTGGGACAGCGCGGACATGTTACAGGTCAGTGATGCGCTGCCTTTCGGCATAGTGGGCAGTGCGGATGCAGTTCCGGGCACCCGGACTTTGGCCCTGGACGCAATGCTGATTTTACCGGCCAAACCGTTGATAAAACTGGCTACATTGTTGTTTCTTGTCATATCCGGTTTGCGGACAAAGTCCACTGCCCCTGCCTGGAGAGCGTCAAAAACACTCAGATTCAGGGAAGATACCAGTATAATGGGAACCGGGTATTTGGGCAGCACCCGTTTGACAAAATCAATGCCGCTCATGCGCGGCATTTCCACATCACAGGTGACCACATCCGGTTTTAACTGCGCAATTTTATTCTGTGCGTCGAAGGCATCCACTGCATAACCGGCAATCTGAATCATGGGCTTTTGGGACAGATTATCAATCAGCAGTTTGCGGAACAGCATGGAATCGTCCACAACAAGCACTCGTATTTTTTTGCCTGAGAGCATTTGCTCACCGCCTTTCCGTTATTTGCTGTCTTCGCTTTTGCGATAGGTAGCAGGCATGATGTAATCATAAGGTGTGCGTTCCTTATTCAGGTTTTCAGAATGGCCGATCAGCAGGTAAGCTCCCGGATTGGATGCCTGGTAGAAACGTTTTACCAGGGCTTCTTTTGTGTCCTGGTCGAAATATATCATTACATTTCTGCAGAATATTACATCAAATTTCAGTTTAAAGTGTATCGGACTCATCAGATTGAAGGTGCGGTAGATCACATTGGAACGCAGAGGCTTGGAGACTTCGTAGGTTCCAGGGGCTCCCTTGACAGGAATAAAATATTTGCGCTTCCAGTCCGGGGGCAGTTCCCGCAGAGATTCTTCCTCATACAAACCGTTTTTGGCCTTGGCCAGAACCTGGTGGGAGATATCAGTAGCCAGAATCCGGGTGTCCCAGGCATTGGCCTGAGCACCCAGGAATTCCCGGATTAACATGGTGATGGTGTAGGGTTCTTCTCCGGAAGAACAGCCTGCACTCCAGATACTCATAACCCGGTTCTTTTCCTTTGTTTTCACAATATAAGGCAGAATGGTATCCCTGAAATAATCAAAGTGAGTCTTTTCCCTGTAAAAATAGGTGTAATTTGTAGTCAGTTTATTCAGCATAATCTCATTGTCCTTGGCGTTTTTGCCGGAGACAATGTGATCCACATATCCGGTAAAATCAGAGTAGCCCATATTTGTGATCGTATTGGACAGCCGCCCGGATATCAGCTGGCGTTTTTTGCTTAGATCAATACCGTAATTTGATTTCACATAGTTTACCAGACGGTGAAAATCCTGGTCAGAAATATTTAACATGGGTTCCTCCTACATCATCATCTGTTCATTCACCAGCTGTTCGCAGTCCAGAAGCAATACCACGTTATTGGCATCCAGGGATATCATCCCATTCACCAGCTCCTGCTGTTTATTCACAGGCACAGGCGAAATCTTGCTCAGCTCGCTGTCCACTACCTGGGAGACAGAGTCCACCAGGATTCCCAGGGAGATGGAATCAATCTCCAGGACAATGATGCAGTTGTTGTCGCCGTAATCAATGGGCATTTTACCCAGGCGGGACCGGATATCCACGATGGGGATGATCTGTCCGCGCATATTGATGATTCCTTTAATATAATCCGGCACCATGGGCAGTGTGGTAATTGCGTGATTCGTGAGGATCTCAATTACATATTTGGTGTTTACCGCAAATGTCAGCTCATCAGAATGGAATGTGAGGAAACGTTCCTTTTCCACTTCCACCTCAACCGCTTCGTCCAGATCGGCATCTATGATATTTTTTGTTTCTTCAGCCATTTCTAGTCCTCCAATTTCCATGTGTTTTTAATACTGGGCCATTTCATAAAGCTTCAGGATATCCAGGATAATGCTGATATTTCCATCTCCCATAATGGTACATCCGCTGATACCGGAGTTTTTGATGTTAAAACTATTAAGATAGGAAGGAAGAGGTTTCACCACCACCTGCTGCTCGCCCAGAAGCTCGTCAACGAATAAGCAGTAAGAGGTATCACTGGCTTCCACCCAGATTAAGATACCGTCTTCGATACTGGTAATCTCTGTATCAATGTTATAAAGCTGATGCACACGGATGATCGGATAAAATTCATCCAGACATTTGACAATCTCGTTTCCTTCCGCGTCATATACCACATCTTCGTTGGAAACTTTGATGGACTGCCGGATATTGGCAATGGGTACTGTGAAGATGGAGTTACCCACGGCAATTTCCATTCCGTCTACAATGGCCATGGTCAGAGGTATTTTCAAAGTTGTGCAGCTTCCTTGGCCCAGTTCACTGGAAATGGTCACAGTACCGCCCACAGATTCTACGTTCCGTTTCACTACGTCCATTCCCACACCACGTCCGGAGTATTCGGTTACTTCTTCGTTGGTAGAAAAACCTGGAAGCAGCAGAAGAGAAAGTATTTCCTTCTTTGTGTATTCGCTTTCCGGTTTTGTCAGCAGTCCGTTCCTGGCGGCTTTGGCCAGAATGGCCTGGGGGTCCATGCCGCGGCCGTCATCTTCCACTTTGATGATGACTTCACTGCCGGTATGGGTGGCTGAGAGGATAATCTCGGCCTGGGGGTCCTTGCCGGCCGCAATGCGCTCTTCAGGGGAATCTTCCACACCGTGGTCCATAGAGTTGCGGACAATGTGCATGATCGGGTCGCCGATGTTATCTACAATGGACTTGTCCACTTCGGTATCTTCTCCGATAATGGTCAGTCTCACGTCTTTGTTGAGTTTTTGTTTCATATCCCTCACGATCCGGTTCATTTTCTGGAATACTCCGGATACGGGAACCATGCGCAGGGACATAGCAATGTCCTGAAGATCCTTGGTGAGCTTGCGCAGCTGACGGGTGGACTTCATGAAATTATCCAGCTTCAGCCCCTGGATATCGGGAGAAGATGTCACCATGGATTCGGTGATGACGATCTCGCCTACAATGGCCACCAGTGCGTCCAGTTTGGAAAGGTTCACACTGATTAAGCTTTGTTTTACCGGGCCGCTGTGGGCTCGGGCATTGGCGGCCGGTTTGGCCGGAGCTGATTCATTTGCGCTGTCAGATGCTGCTGAAACTTCAGCGGTCTGCGCGGGTGCTTCGGGCTGCTGCGTCTGGGGTTCGGCGGCTGCCTCCTCTTTCTTCAGACGGGCATTTTCAATGACCTCGTAAGACTGGATATGACTGGCATCTGTGATCACATGGATCATCTTTTCAATATGTTCTTCCTGGTCCACGGCAAGGAAGAAGCCGTGGTCAACAATATCCTGGCAGGTATCGCTGTTGGTCTCTATGTCCACAGGGTAAAAACGAAAATCAATGTTCAGGTCCTGCATGGAGGTAATCAGCATAAATGCCCGCAGGTTCTCCATACCGCAGCCTTCTTCAAACAATAATTTGATGAAAAAGGGAGCGTCATCATCCGGGCAGTGGGCCAGTTCCATATTCAGTTCTGCCACAGAAGGAGTCTCCGGTGTGGCTGCAGTCTCCGGCTGGCTGGCCGGGGAAGTGTCTTTGGCATCGCTGATTTTATTCAGGAAACTATTAATTTCACCAACAATGTTGTCGACATTTTCAAGGAGTGGTTCATTATTTTCCACTTTCTCAATTTCAGACCGAAGCATATCCGTGGATTTGAACATAAGGTTGAATAAACTTTTCTTCAGTTCCGGGGCAATGGCATCCATACCATTCTCGCGGATATAGAAGAACAGGTCTTCAATGTGATGGGCGATCTGGTTCAAAGACCCGAATTCCATCATTGCCGAGGAACCTTTGATGGTGTGCATGATACGGAAAATTTCATTTACGTCATCCGTGCTGAATTCCTCGACTTTTTCTGCTTCTATAAGCAGTTCATCAAGTTGTTCCATAAGAGAATTTGTCTCGAATAGATACATATCAAGCATGCTATCTGTACCGTTATCCATAATTTCTAACACCGCCTTGTAATTTTTTAAAATTTAGTATATAGTACGTATATCGACACAGTGAATGAAAAAATTAATATAGCAGGTGGAAAAAATGCCGAATATTTTGAGAGTGACCACGCCTCCCACGGGCCTGGAAAATAATAATGTAAAAAACAATCCTTTGACAACAAATGAAAAACAGATACAGAACCCTGTAGACCCGGGAAAGGTAGTCCGGCCCGACGGCCGCGGTGACGCGGGGGACTCCCAGCAGACAAAACTGGGAATGAATACACAGTCGAATTTCGGGAATTTTATTCAGCAGATCAACGATGCGCCTCAGCTGACACAGTTGTTTTCCACCTTGTTTCTGCAGGGCATGGGAAACATGGTGGAGTCCGGCATCGGTCCGGAATTTGCCGAGGAAATTGCAAAATTCATGGAAATGATGAAAATGTCCGACGGCCAGCTGGTGGATTTCCTGAAAAACCAGGCTCATGGGGCTGTCCGCTATACAGGGACTTTTTATAATATGCTCCGGCAGGTTATGAATGAGACTCAGTCGGTGGAGCTGAAAGCAGGCGTTCTGGACCTGTTAAAGCAGATCAATGATATGTCGTCCGGTTCCCATCTGTTAGAAAATATAAAAGGCAATTTGGACCTGATCACGCAGTATATGATGCGTTCAGACCGGGAGCCCCTGCGCCAGCTGATGGAGCGGCTTGATATGACGGCCCTTGCAGGAGATACAAAAAGCAACGGGATGCTGCTGAAGAATGAGATCATCCCCATGCTGGGGCAGTACGTGGCAAAGACCAGGGATTTTGGCACCATACGGGATCTGATCGGGGTGTTGACTTTCAATGTGTCCAGATACGAGAATGGCAATCTGGATAAAGTGATTGACAGCTTTGCGAAACTGCTGAATTTTCAGGGGTTCCGGTCAAAATTCCAGGCGGTCTCCCCGGATATGCTGCCCCAGATTCTGCGCCATACAGAGTATGCCAAAGCAACCAGGGAAAATACCTGGGCGGATAAGTTCCTGAAAATGGTACAGTTCGGCATTCAGGGAGAGGCGGGACTGGAAAACAAACAGGTGTTTCAGAATCTGATGAATGCAGTGCTTTTAAATGAGAGCGTGTATATGCCGGTACTGCATTTGATGCTTCCCGTGGAGCTCAATGGGCAGACCATGTTTTCTGAAATGTGGATCGACCCGGATGATGACAGCGGGGCTGCAGACGGGGAAGGGCGCAAAGCGAAATTACTGATCAAATTTGATATCAAAGACGTGGGATTTTTCGATATGATTCTGCTGTACGGGCAGGATAAGATGGATATGTATCTGTCATACCCGGAAGAACTTGCGGATAAAGAGGGGGAGATTAAGAATTCACTGGAGATGATTATGGCGGATAACGGCATTTCTTTCCGCTCACTGGTTCTGGAGAAAGCAGCAGAGCCCATATCCATCTCCCAGGCATTCCCCAAAATATTTGAAAGGAAGAATGCGGTAAATGTCACGATTTAATGATTTGCTCAATAAAAAAGCAGTTGCACTGAAATATGACGAACGCCAATCCGCGGCTCCCATAGTGGTTGCCTCCGGAATGGGGTATGTGGCTGAGAAAATGGTAGAGGTTGCCAATGAGAGCGGTGTTCCTGTATATGAAGACAATTCGCTGGCCACGGTTTTGTCCCAGCTGAATCTGGGAACAGAGATTCCTGAAGAGCTCTATAAGGCTGTGGTGGATATCTATGCCTATTTTCTGCGGTTTGTGCCGGGGAGTGTGGAGCAGGCGCAGGAACAGACAGAGGACACGGAGGATGAAAACGGGGCTGTTCAGGATGTGCAGGCTGAGGCAGATGTGCAGACAGAGGAGATTTCCAGCCAGGAAACGCAGGCAGGTTCCGGGACGGGGGAGAGTGTTTAGAATTGTTACGGGAAATACATAGGGGTGGTGTGCCGTTTTTGTAAAAAGTGAGGTGGGATTTTGGGGAAAATATTTAACACCACGGGGAACTGCAGGCCGGAGCTTCACTATATGGTCAATATTGAAAGCAGGCTGGCAGAGATAAAGGAAATGGTGGACCGGGGGGATTATTTTACGATCAACCGGGCCCGGCAGTATGGGAAGACCACTACATTAAAGGCTTTGAGGCGTTATCTTGGGGAAGATTATGTGGTGGTAAGCCTGGATTTTCAGCGACTGAGCCATCAGGATTTTGCGACGGAGAGCTGTTTTGTGAAGGCGCTGGTGCGGGAAATCAAAAGAAAGCCCCTGTTAAAAGATGAGCTGCCCCATGAAACTACGGATGTTCTGGGGACGTTTGCGTGTGGGAAGATGCAGGGGATGGGGCTGGCAGAGTTATTCGAATGTTTCGGCGGATGGTGTCAGAAATCAGAAAAACCGGTTGTTTTGATGATCGATGAGGTTGACAGTTCCACAAATAATCAGGTGTTTCTGGATTTCCTTGCACAAATTAGAAGCGCTTACCTTGAACGGGATGAAATACCTGCTTTTCAGTCTGTCATCCTGGCGGGTGTGTACGATGTGAAAAATCTGAAGCGGAAGCTGCGGCCGGACGACAGCCAAAAAGGGAACAGCCCCTGGAATATTGCGGCGGATTTCCTGGGGGATATGAGTTTTTCGGCAGGGGGTATTGCCGGAATGCTGGCGGAATATGAGGCGGATTTTGGCACGGGAATGGATGTGGAGGAAATGGCCGGCCTGATTTATGATTATACATCAGGCTATCCTTTTTTAGTATCACGAATCTGCAAATTAATGGATGAGCGTGTGGCTGGTCAGGCGGATTACCCGGATAAAAGCTGTGTATGGACGAAAGAAGGATTTCTGGAGGCGGTGAAAATACTGCTGGAGGAAAGGAATACATTGTTTGAGTCGCTGATTCATAAACTGGAGGATTATCCGGAACTTCGGATGGTATTGTACCATGTGTTATTTGACGGAAAAGAATTGCCATATAAAGCGCTGAATAAATCAATTGAAATAGCGGCTATGCTGGGATTTATCAAAAAGGCCGGCGGAAATGCGGTGATAGCCAACAGAATTTTTGAAATCTTACTGTACGATTTCTTTTTGTCAGAGGAACTGGTGACAGACCGCATGTACGATGCGGCACTGGTGGAGAAGAATCAGTTTCTCACCGGAGGACGTTTAAATA
>Ga0137308_102625_pt1 | contig 11299 bp, 13 predicted proteins | sample Inofrocosms_June_FD_97181 | JGI IMG/M metagenome (GOLD analysis project Ga0137308, IMG submission 97181) | Mouse cecal microbial communities from Vienna, Austria - N-Acetylneuraminic and N-Acetylglucosamine D2O microcosms_June | ecosystem: Host-associated > Mammals > Digestive system > Large...
TTAGCACTTCACAATAACACGGTCTTTCCTATAAGATAAGAAAAGGCTGCTGCAAAATACAAATCGTAGGAGCAAAGTGGGCAAACCCACAATTTTTGTATTTTGCAGCAGCCCTGCCATTTTCCTCCGGCTGCGCCTGCACAGCCTTACTTTTCTTTGGAAGAATCACCTTTTTCCAAAAACCTCATCCTGTTATCATCAGAACCAGCCTGAAACGCTGCAAACCCTGCGCGCTCCAAGTTATTCATCTCCCTGTAACATTTCTGGCACAGATGCCCAAAAGTAATGGGGACGCCGCAGTTTGAGCAGTGGAGGGTATCAAGGCGTTCCTCATCTTCCTTATACTCGATTCTGCCTTCCATAATCCACTTTTTTACCAATCTCCGGGGGATGTTAAAATATTCTGCTACCTGATATTCCGTTACATCCTTTGAGCGGATATAATCCTTTACTTCTGAAAACAATTGGTTCTCTTTACAGAACGGGCAAAGTTCATCTTCATAATCGTCTGGAAGGGAACCACGGCATATCGCACAGAATCTTGAATTATTAAACAACGATGCATGTTCCAAAAAGACCACTCCCTTTTCTTTTTCTTTTATAACCTGCTTCACGTTAGCTGCCACCCCTTGACAACAGCAACTGCATTTCATTTTCCCTTATTATAGCACCTTTTTGGCATATCATCTACTGTTTTCGGATATTTTCTTTCTTTTTCTGCTTCTTTCTGACGCTGTAGCCAAATGTCCCAAGGGCATCCCCCAATCCAAAATAAGTACCATGGGAATAGACCATAGGCCCTGCCTGTTCCAAATGGAAAGCCCCGGATTGGTCCAGGTACTCCTCTGCGACATGGACAGCGGCCACTTCCGCCAAAAACATATGGTGGGAACCGAGAGCTATGCAGTCCGTCACCCTGCATTCAATATTTACAGGGCTTTCCCCTATCAGGGGCGGGCGTACTTTGGAGGCTTTCTGCCTGGTTAAGTGCAGTTCCCCGAATTTGTCAGCTTCCCGGCCTGATTTTACCCCGCAGAAATCAGTGGCATAGGCAAGCTCCCTGGTAGGCAGATTAATGACAAATTCCCCTGTTTCCTCCAGCATATGGTAGGAATACCGTTCCGGGCGGACAGAAATAGAAACCATAGGGGGATTGGTGCAGATTGTCCCTGTCCATGCCACGGTTATAATATTGTCCCTCCCTGCCCTGTCTGCCACTGTCACCATGGCTGCCGGGACTGGGTAGAGCATATTCCCGGGCTTCCATTCCTGTTTCCTGCTGCAGGCGTTTTCTTTTCTGCGCAAGGCTTTGCCATTGGCAGCTTTTCGTTTCCCCTTGCTTTCCGGCTGGGCTGCTGGTCTATTGGCAGCCCTGTTTTTTCCCATATTTTTATGGCTTCTGGATGGGGCAGAAGGCTTCTTTTTCTTCCTGTCCTGCATATTTATTTCTCCTATGGTCCCAGCGTGTATGGGCTGCTGCCGCACTTAAGGGCTGCATCAGAACCAGCCCATCAGGTGTCCTGCAATCCCAAGAATGCCTGCAAGGTTTGCGGCTGCAAGGATGATAACTGCCCGGAAACTGCCCTTCATCATTTTCCGGCTCTCCTCGTCCGCCGTTTCCATATTCCGCTTCATTTCGTCTACTGCAGACTGGACATTCCGGTAACATTTCACGCTCTCATTGTGGACTTTTTCCCCAAGCTCTGCCTTTAAGGCATCCAGCTTTTCGGAAACATCCTTTTGGGTCAGTTCCGTGATTTTCCCAATTTCTTCTTCCAGCGCATCCAGCTTTTCCAGCAGCTTCTTCTGGGAATCCCCGGAAAGCCTGGAAATGTCTGTCCCAATCTGCCCCAGCTTGCCGGAAAGTTCTGTCTGCGCATCCGCAGAGGACTTGGAAACTTCCGCCTTCATGCCGTCCAGCTTGCCGGAAAGGGCAGAAAGGAGCGATTCTATTTCTTTGGTCTGCTCCTCTGTTTTCTTGCCCAAGATTTCCGGGAAATTCTGCAGTGTCTGGTCGGCTGCGGTACAGACGCGCTCCGTCCGCAAATCCACCACGGCAGTCAGGTCGTGCATTTTCTGGCCCACCAATTGGGAAACCTCTTTCATGCCCTTGCCCACAGACGCGGACAGTCCGGCCATGTTCTGGCTGGACAATTCGGAAACAGACTTCATGTTCTGTTCCACCACTGCTTCTATTTCTTCCATTTTCTGGTCGGCCATGTCGGAAATATCGCGGATCCTCCGGTCAACCGTCCCGGAAACTTCCCCCATCTTCCGTTCCACTGTCCCGGAAACATTTTCCAGGGATTGGGCAATCACGGCGTTCCCCTGCCTGGAAGCATCCTCCAATGCCTCCACCTGGCTGGAAACCTTATCGTCCAAGGCGCTGATTTCACCGCCAATGCTCCCTTCCATGGCCTTGATCTGGGCGTCCACCCTTGCAACCATGGCGTCTATCTGCTGCTGTACGCCACGGACAAGCAGGTCTGCTTCCTTCTGCTGGTCTTCCAACGCCTGCTGGAGCTGCCTTGCCTGTTCTTCCCGCTCCTCCAGTACTCCTTGGAGCTCGTCTACCTTATTTTCCTTTGTTACCAAGATAGTCTGCAGTTGTTTGGCCTTTTCCCGGAATTCATCTATCTGTTTCAATAAAAAATCATCCTGCTGCATCCTGCTTAAAACTTTTTCCCGCTCCGCTTCCGGATCTTTTGCTTTTATCTGCCTGGGCAGCTTATCCATAATATTTCCCATTTTTTCCTCCCATATCTGTAATTCTTATGCCTGCAAGCCAAATGGCCTGCAACCATATTACGGCCCTTCCAAACGGAACGGCAAACCACTAGAAACAGCTTGCGTACCAAGCCCGTCTGGCGGCTTATTTTTACTATTGTAGCATTTCGCCTTGCCTTTTGCAAGAAGCTTATTTTGGTGCATATTGTTCCAGCAGGCCTTTATATTTCTCATAGAGTTCCTGCAGTTTTTGCTTATCCTCCTCCGTTACCTGCCCCTCCGCCAGGGCCTGCAGGCCTTCCGTATCCCCGCTTGCCACCAAAGCCGCCGCCTGCTGGATATTTTCCGGGGAAATATATTTCTCTGCAATCTCCGTGGCCTGTTTCACGTCCTGTTCCTCAAAATGGTCTGCAATGCTGGAAACATCTATATCAGCCCCGCCGATATTCACAGTCTTCCCTAATTGGCCTTCAAATATTTTCTTTCCAATTTCTATTGTCGCTTTTGTCTTGATTTCCTGCACAATCACATGGCGCCCTGCAAACAGGGCGGCCACTGCCAGCACTCCTATTAAAATGGCAAATTTTTTTTTCATAAAAAACACCTCCTGAGCATACGGTATCAAAATTTTACGCTTGTTTATCATACCATAAACCCAGAAGGCGTATCTTACAGTTTTCTTAATTTTTCCTAAAATTTTCGCTGCATCCGGCACACCCGCTGCAGGAGCCACAGCAATTCCCTGCCTTTTTATTTTTATAAATGCTGCGGCCTGCGGCTATGGAAATAAGAAGCACAATTGCGCCAACTAAAATGGTACCCATGGCAAATCCTCCTGTCTATTTGAGAATAGTTATCATTTAAGGTTAGTATATACTAACCAAAAAGGAATGTCAAGTGTATTTTTCCCACAGCCGCTGCGCCTACAGGATAAGGCCTGCTGCAAATGCAACTGCGCTGGCACAGACTGCCACTGTAAACAGACCTTTCCCCCGGTAGGCTGCAGCAAAGGCTGCGGCAACCCCGGCTGCGGCTGCCACCATGGAGCCTGTCGCATACAGGACTGCCGGGAACGTCATGGCGCCCAGCACCGTATAAGGGATATATGCCAAAAAAGAACGCACATATTTGTTTTCAATTTTCCTGTGGAACGCCACAAAGGGCAGCACCCGGATTAAGTACGTTACCCCAAACATCACCAGCAGGTAAAGCCAGAAATTTCCTGTCCCCATTGGATTTCCTCCTATTTTTCTTTTCCACATGCAGGCAGTCCCATGCAGCCCTTTCCCCAAAGCCGGCACGCCCTACTCCCCTTCCTCCATGGGGAACAGCAAGGCTCCTGCCGCCGAAGCGGCTACTGCGCAGATAATAATGGCAAAGCCCTCCGAAATATGCTGGAACACAGGGATATAATAAAGTGCACAGCTTAAGGCCACAGCCAGCAGGACCATTTTCAGGATACGGCTGTCCTTTTTCATGGCTGGCACTATAATGGCAATAAACATCCCATAAATGGCAAGGCCAAGGGCATCGCTGACCTGCCGCGGCAATATGTTCCCACAGACTGCCCCAGCCAAGGTCCCAAGGGTCCAGCCCAGATAGGGCAAGACCGCAAGGCCGCCAAAATAGCGGTTGCCCACCTCCCCTTCCCGGCTCATGGCCACTGCAAAAATTTCATCCGTATTTGCAAACCCAAGGAACAGCTTTTTCCCCGCCCCAAATTGGCTGTCTACTTTCTGGGACAGGGAAATGCTCATCAGCGCATACCGGAGATTAATGACAAACTGGGACACTGCAAGTTCTAAGTAAGAGCCTGCCGCAGCCATTACCGTAATCCCTGCAAATTGCCCGGCAGAAGTTAAGTTCATCATAGACACCAGCAGCGATTCCCACCAGTTCAGGCCGGATGAAACCGCTGCAAGGCCAAAAGTAAAGGAAACGGAAAAATACCCTATGCCTATGGGGCTCCCATCCTTTATTCCCTGTAAAAACTGTTCCATTCTCTTTCCCTCTCTTATGTAAGTCCTGCCTGCCCGGCGGGTAGGGATAGCCCCCAGCCCCAGGCGTTTGGCACTTCCCATTATACAGGATTTCCGTAAAGACAACAAGCGTTTGTAAAATTCTCTTGCCAAAGCCCCCTGTTGGGGCTATGATAAATAGTAAAGTATACTGTTTCAGTGAACAGGACGGAGGGATGAAAAAATGAAAAAAGTACAGCGGATTTTAGCAATTATCGGCATCATTGTGCTGGTTGGCCTCTATCTTTCCACTTTAGTTTTTGCTTTTCTGGGGAAGGATTTTTTCCCTATGTTCATGGCAGCCCTTTTTTCCAGCTTTGTGCTGCCTGTGCTCCTTTGGGCATATGGGTTTGTCTACCGGCTGATTAAGAAAAATTTTGGGAACGGCCAGGAAAACGACGCCCCAAAGCCATAAGGCGCGTATAAGGCACGCCCTAGAAATTTACCCCCAGGCTTCTCAGTTCCCCGTCTGCCTGCTGCTTGGTATGGAACAGGATAGTTGCCATGCCAAGCTGGTTGGCAGCAACAATATTCCCCCGGTTATCATCCAGAAATACACATTCTGTCGGATCTAACTGGTATTTCTGGAACAGGGCCTGGTAAATCTCCGGTTCCGGTTTGGTGGACTGCACTTCATAGGAAAAAATAGCGCCGTCCACTTCTTCCACAAAGGAAAGCTCCTCAATGCTCTGGGAATACATCCGCCTGGAATAGTTGGACAGCAGGTACACCCCATACCCCTGCCCTTTCAGGCGTTGGATCCATTCATGGACATACCCGTACTGCTTGATGCAGTTGCCCATGTTGTCCCAAAACTGCATGATTTCTTTTTCACATCCTGGGGCTTTTTCCAGAAAGCCTTCCAAAATTTCCTCGTCCGTCATTTTGCTCCGGTCAAATTCATTCCAAAGTTCTGAAAGGACGGTTGCATTTGCTACTTTTTCATACACATCCGGCGGAAAGCCAAGGGTATCCATAAACCCCTGCCAGTCAAAATCCACCAGTACTTTCCCTACGTCAAATACTATATTTTTTATCATATCCCTTTCCTTATCCTATCCCTTACTGCGGTAAATAATGTCGTCCCTGCCCGGCCCGTTGGAAATCATGGTAATCGGGAATCCGATGTGTTTTTCCACAAATTCTACATAGTTCCGGCAGTTTTCCGGCAAATCCCCATAATTCCGTATGCCCCGGATATCGCAGTTCCATCCCGGCAGCACCTCCAGCACAGGCTTTGCCTTCTCTAATTTTGTGGTAGCCGGGAATTCCGTAGTAACTTCCCCGTCAATTTCATACCCGACGCAGACTGGGATTTCATCCAGGTAGCCCAGCACATCCAGTACGGTAAAGGCTACGTCCGTAGTCCCCTGGATACGGCAGCCATATTTGCTGGCAACTGCGTCAAACCAGCCCATACGCCTTGGGCGCCCTGTGGTTGCCCCATACTCCCCGCCGTCGCCGCCCCGGCGCCTTAATTCATCTGCATCTTCGCCGAAAATCTCGCTGACAAAAGCGCCTGCCCCAACCGAGGAAGAATACGCCTTGCAGACCGTAATGATTTTCTTAATTTCATACGGCGGGACGCCTGCCCCAATGGCCCCGTAAGCTGCCAGCGTGGATGACGACGTAACCATGGGGTAAATTCCGTGGTCCGGGTCTTTCAGGGAACCAAGCTGTCCTTCCAGCAGGATATTCTTCCCTTCCTGTATGGCCTGCCAGAGATAGGCGGAGGTGTCGCAGACATACGGCTCCACCATTTCCCGATAGCCTTTCAGCTCTTTCATCAGTTCTTCCGGATCCAGCAGGGGCTTATGGTATAAATGCTCCAGCATTATATTTTTAGTTTCACAGATACGCCCTACTTTTTCCTTCAAGGATTCTTCCTCAAAGAGCTCGCTGACCTGAAACCCGATTTTTGCATATTTATCTGAATAAAATGGCGCAATCCCTGATTTTGTGGAGCCAAAGGATTTCCCACCCAAACGCTCCTCCTCATACTGGTCGAACAAAATGTGGTAGGACATGACGATCTGCGCCCGGTCGGACACCAGGATTTTCGGCTTTGGCACGCCCCTGTCCACAATGGACTGGATTTCCTCAAAGAGCACCGGGATATTCAGCGCCACCCCATTTCCGATGATGCTTGTGGTATGGCTGTAGAATACGCCGCTTGGAAGGGTGTGGAGCGCAAATTTCCCATAATCATTGACGATGGTATGGCCGGCATTTGCGCCGCCTTGGAAACGCACGATAATGTCGGCTTCTTTCGCCATCATATCGGTGATTTTCCCTTTTCCCTCATCTCCCCAGTTTGCACCAACAATTGCATTTACCATTTTCGTTCCTCCTTTGCTTTTTGTACACTGCTGTTTGGAACATATAGCTTCCCAGACACAGTTTAGTATAACCCAATTCCCAGTATAAGTAAAATCAATGTTTTTTATGGTTCATATAATTATTTCTTATGCTATGCCCACTGCCGCCCTCCTTGGACGGGCTCGCCTATGCCCCAATCATTTCCAGCAATTTCCCGGCAGCGGCAGACACCGGGACGCGCCCGTCCGTCACTACGCAGAAATCCCTTGCCGGGATTTTTTCCGGGAATTCCAGCAGGAACAGTTCCCCGGACTGCAGAAATTCCTCTGCAAAATCCTGTACCACGCTGGCAATCCCCAGCCCTTTCCTTGCGAACTGTATCAGCATGTTGCTGGTGGCAAGCTCAAATTCCGGAGACAGGGATACGCCGTTTTTCTCCAGGAAGCTTTCCACATAATTCCTAGTAGAAGTATTCTTTTCCAGGCAGAGCACCGGCAGGCTGTTTAGCTGCCCATAGCTTAACTGCTGGCGGCGCAGATAGTTAAATTTTTTCCCCGCCACAAATACGTCCTGAATCCTGCGCACCTTTTTCACCTCCCAGCCCCGGCGGCTGTTTAAGGGGGCGCTGACTACGCCGAAATCAATTTTCCCGTCCTGCAGGTGCTTTAAAGTTTCCGGGGTGGGGGCGTTGGTGACCGCTACTTTAATGCCTGGATATTTCTCGTGGAACTGCTCCAGCACTTCCAGAAGGTAAAACTGCAGCGTCATGTCGCTGGCCCCAATGCGGATTTCCCCGGCTTCTAAATCCAGCATCCCCCGGATTTTCCGCTCTCCCTGCTGGATATAGCCATAGCCCCGCTGCACGAAGGAATAGAGCATTTCCCCTTCCGGGGTGAACCGGACGCCTTTGGAGGTCCGCACAAACAGTGGGCTGCCCAGGGCTTCCTCCAGATGGCGGACGGCCTGGCTTACTGCCGGCTGGGAAACAGCCAGTTCTTCTGCCGCAAGGGTAATGCTTTTTACCTTCCCTACATAATAAAAAATTTTGTAATATTCTAAATTAATATCTGACATAACAATCCCCCTAACCTGTGGTTTTACGGATGCAGCCCGCTTCCGCCCTGCCTTTCCATCTATTCCGGCCCCAATCCCGCCAGCATTTTTATTATATTACTCCGGCGGTTAAATGTCGACGAATTTTACGCAGAATAATTTTTCATCTGCAAGGCGGAAGAAGGCGGCGTAGCGGGGCTACGTCAACCGAATTGGAGTAGCCAGGAATCCGCCTCTTTGCCACAGGCAAACTTTAAAATGGGCGGATTCCGTAACAGTGAAGCCGGAAGGCTGAACTGTTACAGTTCCCTCCGGCGTTTTTCATTTCCTCATTGTATTTGGCGGCGGCTTTTTGTATAATCAAAAAGACCCATAAAACAGAATTCTGCTTTGCAGGATTCTCCGCCTGCGGCGGGTCGCTTTGCGACAGATTCCATATCCGCCGCAGTGCGATAAAAGCTTTTTTATTCTATAGGAAAGATACTTTCACGCTTTAGCGTGACAAGGTCTTTCCTAATAGAATAAAACAGAAAGGAGCCTTTCAATGCCTTACTCAGAACTTTTTATTTTCCTGTTGGAAATCGTTGGGACCATTGCCTTTGCTTCTTCCGGGGCGATGCTGGGCATACGGAAAAACATGGATATCTTTGGCGTCAATGTGCTGGGCATTACCACTGCGGTAGGCGGCGGCTGCGTCCGGGATCTGCTCCTTGGCATCCATCCCCCGAAAATGTTCCAAAATTTTGCCTATGTGGGCACTGCCATCCTGACCTCCTGCCTGCTGTTCGTGGTATTCTTCATAAAAAAGGAGCTTTTGGAAAGCACATTTTTAGAGCGGTACGAACGGGTAATGAGCGCGCTGGATGCGGTGGGCCTTGGGATTTTTACCGTAATGGGCATCCGTACGGCTATGGATTTGGAAGGCAGCCATTTTGACCACTGGTTCCTCCTCGTTTTTGTAGGGGTAGCTACTGGGATTGGCGGGGGCATGATGCGGGATGTGATGGCAGGGGAAACGCCCTTTGTCTTTATCAAGCACGTCTATGCCTGCGCGGCGCTGATTGGGGCGTTCCTGTATATTTTCCTGTGCAGGGCAGTCCCGGATATTGGGGCGATGCTGGTAAGTTCCATCACAGTGGTGGCGGTAAGGCTGCTGGCAGCCCATTACCGTTGGAACTTGCCGAGGATACGATAAGGAGGTAGGATTTATGGTAAAAATACAGCACTGCAAACAATGCGGCAGGAAAATCTTTTTTGACGGGATTTGCGTTGCCTGCCAGACCGAAAACGAAAGGGAGCGGATCTTGGCAATGCCCAAGGAGGAGCTTGCCGCCGCAGTCCAAAGCATCTGCAGGGAAATAATGGAAACGGGCGATCTTGAGGAGCACTGGGGTTTATTTAAAAACCTGCTGGGCTACCGGGACATCGATACCACGGAACTGGCAAAAGCCGCCTTCCAAAAGGGGCTTTTTTATCCTTCCGAGCTATATAAAGACGCCCCTGATGATATCACCGCCAAAATGCTGGAAATGGTGATGGAGGATGGTACAGACCCAATGCTTGCCGGAAAGTTACTGCTGTGCCTTGCCGTCCATGGGGGCGAAGACGTGTTCCAAGCATTCCTGGAGCTGGAGCGGCATCCACGGAAGTGGCGGGAAAAACTGTACGCCAATCCCTCCGTCTACGCCACTTACGGCGGATGGTCCTACGACAAGGACGGCAATTGTTTGGAAACAAATTTTAAGGAATGTTATCCCATGGTAAAAGGGACTTTGGAAGAAAAAAAGAAAAGCCCTGTAAAAATAGGGGTTAAGACAGGGGAAACCTGCCCTTCCTGCGGCTGCGCCCTTGTAAACCTGATGGAAATTGACGGCAGCGACCCACGTCTTTCTTTCCTGGGGATCAGCGGCACTGCCAAGGCAAAATGCTGCCCGGACTGCCTGCTCTATTCAGACAGTACTTTCTGCAGGTACGAGATAAACGGCGAAAGCAGGTATTTCCCCGGGGAAGGGTGCTCCATGGCAGAAGACGGCCCGGAAGACCAATGGGTTGAGGAGCTTGCCTCCAACTGCTACGTCCTGGGGAAAGACCCTGTCCCGCCACGGTACGCCGCCGATTGGGAAGGCGGATCCTCTGTGGGCGGTTTTGGTTTCTGGATTCAGGACTGTGAGATTAAACTATGCCCCGACTGCGGGAAGCCTATGAAATACCTTGCACAAATCCAATGGGATACTGTGCTGGATGGGACAGAAGGCAACGCCTATCTGGAAATCTGCAGGGACTGCCGGATTATCGCATTTTTGCACCAGCAGACCTAAATTTCAGGGACAAAAAAGATGCTGCCGGAACCGTATCATTTTCCGGCAGCCCTTTATGTTTTATAAACTTTTCCGGCAGCCCCCTATGCCGTGGGAAGCTTCTTTGCGCAGGCAATGGCTAAGGACCCCGGCCCGATATGGCATGCCACGCTTAAAGAAAGGGGGTCTGTCATGGTGATTTCTGTATGGGGGAAGGCTTCCTGCACCTGCCCCTTAAATTCCAATGCAGCCTGCCGGTCTTTGGTATAGGCAATGTAGAGGTGCATATTTTTCCCCTCCTCATCCCCAAAGCGTTTCTTAAAATCATTTTTCATGGCGTCCACCATAATGTTTTTGGCCTGCTTCACCGTCCTTGCCTTGGCAAAGGCATCCAGCTTGTCCCCCTGGATTTGCAGCACGGGCTTTAATTTCAGCAATGTGCCGAGGGCTGCCGCCGCAGGGGTAATCCTGCCGCCTTTTTTCAGGTAAGTTAAAGTATCTACCATAATATAAATGCTGGAATCAAACTTTGTTTCCTCCAGAAATTCCTTGATTTCCACTGCGCTTTTCCCGCGCTTTGCCAACTCTGCCGCGTCCAGGACCGCCTGCTTCTGTGTCACGGAAATCCGCTGGTTGTTTACCACCTGCACCTTGCCCTCATATTCCTGGGCCAGCATAATGGCCGTTTCGCAGGAGCTGCTTAAGCCGCTGGACATAGGGATATGGACAATCCCTTCATATTCCTCCAGCAGCTGTTCCCACAAATCCGTCACGGAGCCGATTGCCGGCATGGACGTGGAGATTTCTGCATTCCCCTCTAATTTTTCATAAAATTCTTCCTGCGACAAATCTATGTCTTCAAAATAAGTTTCCCCATTGATAAAA
>Ga0137308_102626_pt1 | contig 11294 bp, 12 predicted proteins | sample Inofrocosms_June_FD_97181 | JGI IMG/M metagenome (GOLD analysis project Ga0137308, IMG submission 97181) | Mouse cecal microbial communities from Vienna, Austria - N-Acetylneuraminic and N-Acetylglucosamine D2O microcosms_June | ecosystem: Host-associated > Mammals > Digestive system > Large...
CTATGATATTGATATCATGCTCGCAAAAATAAGCGGGATTTTTAAGCGTCGGTACGCTCTTGATGAAATTACCGACGGCAATATACGCATAAATAAGGTGAGCCGCACCGTTTACAAAAACGAAAAAGAGCTGGAAATGACCACGAAGGAATTTGAGCTGCTCCTGCTTTTGATGGAAAATAAGGGCAGGGCTTTAAGCAAGGAATACATTTTCGGGCAGGTCTGGGGCAGCGACAGCTTTTCGGAACAGCAGACACTGACGGTACACATAAAATGGCTGCGGCAGAAAATAGAGGACATCCCCAAAAATCCAAAAAGAATAGTGACTGTATGGGGGGTGGGTTATAAATATGAAAGCGTTTAACAAAATTTTCTCCGTAGTTGCGATTGCCGTAATCCTGTTGTTTATTGTAGTGAATATAATTCTTGCCGCCGACAGAACCGATGGGAGCAGGCAATATCGAGTGGAGATAAGCCGTCTTGTTCGTGAAATAGAAACGAATGGTTCTGCCGACATTTCCGAATGTGTGTACGTTACAAATATTGAGCGATACGGAGAAAAATTTTACAGCACGGATAGCGACTATGTAATCTATGAGATAAACGGAGAACTTTACCGTTTCGATTACAATATAAACGGCTGCTCCAACAAGACATATTTTATGGGAATCGTAAATGCCGTTCTCGGCGTTATAGCGATTTTATTTATCGTAGTTATGCTTTATATAAAATACGCAATTCTTGCGCCCTTTGAACGCCTGAGCAGTCTCCCCTACGAGCTTTCAAAGGGGAATCTCACCACGCCGATAGAGGAAACGAAAAACCGTTTTTTCGGGAAGTTTCTTTGGGGAATTGATGTTCTCCGTGAAAACATCGAACAGCAAAAGCAGAGAGAACTGGAAATGCAGAAAGAAAAGAAAGCGCTGCTGTTATCGCTTTCGCATGATATTAAAACACCGCTCTCTGCGATAAAGCTGTACTCGGCGGCACTGTCGAAAAATTTGTATTTGGACGCGGAAAAGCAGCACAAAATCGCTGAAAGCATCACCGAAAAAGCGGACGAGATCGAGGGCTATGTTTCACAGATCATAACGGCTTCAAGAGAAGATTTCCTTAGCTTAGAAGTGGAAATGGGTGAGTTTTATCTTTCGGAACTTATTGAAAAAATCACGGGATATTACAGGGAAAAACTGGCGCTTATCAAAACAGATTTTAACGTTGGGAAATATAAAAATTGTCTGCTTTCAGGGGATTTGAGCAGGAGCGTTGAAGTGCTGCAAAACGTTATGGAAAACTCTCTCAAATACGGCGACGGCAGGCGTGTGGAATTGATTTTCCCCGAAGACGACGAATGTGTCCAGATTGCGCTCAGGAATGGCGGGTGTACGCTCAGCAGGGACGATTTGCCGCATATTTTCGAGAGCTTTTGGCGCGGAGCAAATGCGGAAAACATTCGTGGCAGCGGACTGGGACTTTACATTTGCAGACAGCTTATGCGCAAGATGAACGGCGAGATTTTTGCGGAGATTGACGGTGACATCATCACCGTCATTGCCGTTTTCGCAAGAGCGTAAATGATTTAGAGATGCGGATTGGAACTTTTTTCTTAAAGGGCAAAGTTCCTTTTGGGGAAATACGGAGGATACAAAGACCGTGATGTATGTGGATGATGTCTTTCCCGTTCCACCAAAGCAGTACTCTGAGTATATCTTGCGGGGGGATTTCTGGGTGTCAGGTCTCTATGTAAAAGGAAATTGGCGGGTAACGTTTTCTTTATGTTCATTCATGCGTTTGTCGTGCTGTGACATAAAGGTTCGCTTGACAAGCAAAAAAAATGTGCTATAGTAATAGATGCAAATGCAATTCATTTGCATCTATTTTGTCGAACAGGAAATTCCGCCTTTTCATGGGAAGAGCAAGAAGTATTTTGGGAAGCGGGTCTGCCTGATTTTATGTATTATTTGGAGGCACATTATGTCAGATGTTATTGTAGATACTTTGCGGGACACTTTGAAATTGATTCCTTTTTTGTTTTTGACCTATTTGATTATGGAATTTTTGGAACATAAGACGGGGCAGAAGGTTCAGAAGACTGTACGGAGAGCCGGTAAGTTCGGACCCGTAATCGGAGGTATGCTGGGAATTGTACCCCAGTGCGGATTTTCCGCGGCGGCTTCCAATCTGTATGCCGGAAGAGTGATTACCATGGGGACATTGATGGCAATTTATTTGTCCACTTCGGATGAAATGCTGCCCGTCTTGATTTCGGAGCAGGCTCCTGTCAGGATTATGGTTTCCATTCTCTTGGCAAAAGCTGCAATCGGTATCGCCGCCGGAATTGTCATAGATTTGATTTTTTCCACACATAAGGAAGAGGGGCATCATATCCATGAAATATGTGAACAGGAACATTGCCATTGTGAAGAAGGGGGTATTTTCCGTTCTGCATTTGTACACACGGTTCAGATTGCTTGCTTTCTTTTACTGATAACTTTTTTGCTGAATCTGCTGTTTTTCCGTGTGGGAGAAGAGACTTTGGCGGGGCTTGTTTTGAATCGCAAGATTCTGGGTCCTGTGCTGGCAGGCATTGTAGGCTTAATTCCGAATTGCGCCGGTTCCGTAGCAATTACAAAATTTTATCTGGAGGGTGTGATCGGAACAGGAGCTATGCTGTCTGGTTTGCTGACAGGTTCCGGTGTAGGCTTGTTGATTCTGTTCCGTGTCAACCATAATAGAAAAGAAAATCTGAAAATTTTAGGATTACTGTATTTGATTGGCGTTTTGGCGGGAGTTGTGATAGGATTATTTGTGTAGACCGGAGAAACCGTTTCTGCGATCATGCAAAATAAAGTTAGGCAGGCAGAAGAGCCGGCGCTTTTTACGGATTAAGATATCTTTAATATGCCATCGGTATAGGAGGGTGCATATGGGAGAAAGGAAAGAGATAGAATATCCACAGGGGATAAAATGGACAAAACAGCGTAAAAATGTATATACCGTGCTTCAAGGAGCGGAGGAGCCGCTCAGTGCGGTACAGATCTATCGTTTGGCTGAAAAACTGGCAGAGGGCGAGGACTATGCTCTGTCCACTATCTATAGAATTTTGGCCTTTTTTGAAGAAAAAGGAATGGTTTCCAAAAATACGTGGATGGGGGACGGCACCATAGTTTATGAGTTAAACCGTGGCGGACATACCCACTATGCGGTGTGTTTGGAATGTCATAAGAGAATTGCTTTGCAAAGCTGCCCTTTTGCACACATGCATTTGGACCAGAATACCGGAGACTTTACGGTGACGGGGCATAAGCTGGAATTGTATGGGTATTGTAAAGATTGTAAGAAGAATTGAAATAATCAGGATGCTGCAATGCCATGTGAAAGCCGGAAAATGGAATAATGCGATGCAGGGACAGGGACAAGGACAGGGACAAGGACAGGGACAAGGACAGGGACAAGGACAGGGACAAGGACAAGGACAGGGACAGGGACAAGGACAGGGACAAGGACAGGGACAAGGACAGGGACAAAGTGCATAAGAGAAGAATAAAAGATATATTACCGCTGTATATGCAATATATTAAAAAATATTAATATAAAATAAAAAAAATTTTAAAAAGGGCTTGCTTTTTATAAAAACTTATTATATAATAATTCTTGCGTTGTGAAAGATAAATAACAAAGTTTAAGACACGCACCGCTAGCTCAGTTGGTAGAGCACCTGACTCTTAATCAGGGTGTCCAGGGTTCGAGCCCCTGGCGGTGCACTTTAAAGGACTGTTTTTGAGGATATGAAAAGCCTTGGGGACGGTTCTTTTTTTGTGTACTTATAAGGCTTCGGGGTTTTGAGCCTGAAAAGTCAGGGGGTCATAAAATATTACAATCAGTTTGTGAGGGAAGGAGATGGGGATTTCGTACCCCAAAAGTGTCTGGGACGTATCAAGGATTTAAAGCAAGGCAGTGTTATCTATAAGAAACGACTTTTTATAGCAGACGAAACACTTGAAGAAATACTCAAGGAAGGCAGATTTCCTGATAAAAAAGTGGTTTTAAATAGATGGAAGGAGCAAAGCATACTTTGTATTGATTGCCCTCTTCCAGTCATTTATGAATACCCTGATCACGAGATTTCTTCTCCGGTAATCGCGTTAAACCGGATCGAATATCTGCTGTCTTCCACCGATTGTCCATCTACTTCAAACTCAACGCACCATACCGGGATCAGATCCATCTCCGTAAAGGAATCTTCCCTTAGAAGTGGGAAATACTCCATCCAGATATTCTTTGCCCTAAACTCACTTGATAAAATGACATCGCCAAATTTTTTTATGATCGCTTCTTTAATGCCGTCTTCTCCTATAATAGCTGTTTCGTTCTGATGTTCCTCACAAGGCTCAAACATTCCCATCAGGGTTATCATTTCAATCCCGTTATTTGACAGCAATACCGTTACAGCAGCCGGATAAGCCAAAATTCTCTCACTTGTCTGCCGCAGATTCGGCTCGTTTCGGTATACGGGAATCCCATTTACATCCATGCGAAAAATGATCTGATACACTTCCATGTCTTCGTCAAACGTATCGTTTCCATATCCTTTTGCTGACAAAAACTGATAGCTGTTATCTTCCATAATTGTCTTTTTCACATTCTCTAAATCCGCCTGATCCATAGCAACCACATCGAGAGCTTCCAGTTCTCCACCCACCCCAAGCATCCCTATAAAGCTTTGCATCCTTCTGGCAGCATCCTCTTTGGACATAAAAGACAAATCCCTGTCATCTGCCAGTCCCATCTCCCCCGCATAGGAGCAATAAGTGTCCAAATGGCTTGCCATGTCATTTCTTTGATAGGTAAGTGAGCCTCCCGTAAATCCATTGTTCCCATCATCAACAACAAGGTTTCCTTCTGCATTTTGCCCTATCGCTTCCTGTACTTTATCATAGTCAAAAATTTTTAACCTTGTTGCATACTCATAAAGATTATTTTCCGGCATTTTCAACTCTGCACTGATGAACAAATTTTCATCCAGCTTTTCATCTATAAAAACGGTGGTGTCCTGTGGTACAATTTCATCAGTGCTATTCCTTTCATCCTGTGCTTCAAACGTTTGCGTCTCTGTTCTGGTACTGTCTAAATCAATACTTGGTATTTCTCCTTGGGATGTGTGAGCGCAGCCGCCTAATAATGTCATAAGAAACAAAATACCCGCTAAAGCCGTTACCGTCTTTTTCATCCTTTTCAACCTTCCTTTCTTTTCATGCGATAAATTGCATTTTCCTTTTTGCTGTTACTAAAATCAATATCGGTTTCCATTATCCATGTTTTTGGCATAATTCCAACCCCTTCTGCACCAAACGACATTTTTTGCTTTTGTTTGGTCATGCAATACGCTTTTATTCCCGCGAGCAATGAGCCAAGTGCCGTGCTTGCACGAGCATAAAGTCAGCAAGCTGGCTTGGCGAATCTGTTCCTCTTTCATCATCGCTTGATTGGATGATTGCAGTTATTGCTCCAACAAGAATCTGATTCAGCCCAGTATTATGAAATGCTGCGTTTACAGAACGAAAACCAGTGCATCTTAATCCATGATATAAAAACATCTGCAATCCATTGATATGCTGAATGCCCAAAAAGAACATGATAACCGATGGGAGAGGGCATTTCGGCGGGGATGGAAAGCGTCTATTGTGGCGCCCATGCCATAGCAAATCATTTTGATACTTTGGATATGATCTATGCAGATTACCAACGGTACACCCAGCAGTTAAAGTCCTGCATGGAATGGCAGTGGAACTTTGTGGGGCGCAAAAAACAGAGGCTGCTTCACTCTGGAAAAACAGCCCCTATTCGTCTGATTGGATTGCCCCGTCAATGGCAGTCTCGACAATGGGCAGATACCTTTCCGGGCATATCTGCAACCTGTGGCTGACACGCTGTCGCCGGGCGCCGGCCTCACCGGAAAGTTCAGGATTGAAATAGCGTTCCGTCGGCAGACGGCAAATCCTGCCAGCCGCAATATGACAGGGATGCTTGGAATGGTAGATTTCAATTCAATTTCCGAAAGATACCGCAGGTTAACATACACCTGCTCCGCCAACGCCCTGATTGTAAGCCCTAACGCCTCCCATGCGGCCTTTGGAATATTAAAATTGTTTTATATCCGCTTTGAGGCGCACTTTCGATTTTCATTGTTCCACCATGTGCCTCCACAATCTGCCTCACAAGCAGAAGCCCCAACCCATGCCTCAAGTCCAGCCGTTCATCGATACTTTCCATATAGTGAGGTTTTTCTTCCAGCTCCCGTAATTTTTTAGCGGACATACCCACGCCATTGTCCGCAACTGTGATAGAAACATCTTCCAATGAACAGACAAGGGACAGGAAAATATCGCACCCCTGTGGATTGTGGTTGATGCTGTTCTGCACCAAGTTACCGATAGCCCGCGAAAGCAACCGAGCGTCACAGTCTATAACTGTGGTTTCCGCTTCGGAAGAAATTTCAACCTCGACGGAATATTTCTCACCGATACCTGTATTGAGCAAATCCGCTGCATAGGAGCGCAGCAGTTTAGACAGGCGTACCAGTTCTTTATGGAGCGGCTGCATTTCATATTCCAACTGCGATACTAAATTCAAGTCCTGTACCAAGTCTTTGATTTTTGCGCTCTGCGCCCGGATGATCTCTGCCTCTTGCTGAATATTTCCAGTGGCCCCGTGATCTCCGGCAATCCGCTGGGCATATCCCATAATCATAGAGAGCGGTGTGCGGATGTCGTGGGAAACGCCGCTGATCCAGTTGGCGCGAGCCTGATTTTGTCTGCTCAACACTTGGGATGCCTGATTGACGCTATCCGCAATTTCCGACAACTCGCCTCGAATGGACAAATCAACAGGTTTGCCGGTGGACAGTGTTTTGATAGAAGCCATAATCGGCTCTGTATTTTTTGCTATTTTTTGTTTTGAGAAGTAGTAGACCAAAAACAGAAGCAATATGTCAATCGCCAGGATGCCGGTTACAAAGAGCGGGAAAATCCTAATTGCCCGTATCGGGAAATAATTTCCCGTCAGCTTCATAAAGCTGTCTTTTGGGTAGCCCAATACCAGCAGACCATTGTCTATGTTCCGCACAAAAACAGGATAGTCTTGCAGATAGCCTTTCGAGAACACAGCCACATCCTGAATAGTGTATTGTGTTGGTATTTCCTCCGGCAAAGATACCTCCCAAATACAGCGCCCGCCTGCGTCCAATAGCATAGCCCAGATCTGATTACGGTTTAGCTCTTGCAGTCTTTCTTCGGATATGCCGGATGCTGACAGATCATCAGCCACAGCTTCTAACATATTTGCCGGTGATGCCGAACCGTATTCCCTGAATACGATACCTCCGAACGTCAAGGCAAACGCAAGAATATTGACAAGCAGGAGAATGAGAGCAAACACAAAAAAGGAAAGAAGATACTTCGAGATATATTTTCCAAATACTTTCATCGGTTATTTCACCCCCTGCTTATCAATCTGATCTAAACTCCACTCCACTAATACGATTTCCGGCCGATTATTGAACCGGAACGGTATGATGCTGTTTCCGGGGCCGCGGCTGACAACCGTGTTTGTGCCGCCGTCAGTATATAGGCCGGCATCGTACTTTGGGAAAAATCCCTGATTGGGAGCAACCAGCCCGCCAATCAACGGAAGCCGAAATTGCCCGTCGTGTGCGTGACCGCTTAATACTAAATCAACGTTGCAGTTTACATAGGTATCGAACAATTCCGGCCTGTGAAAAAGCAAAATCGTATAGCCAGTCTTATCTTCCGCACATTATTTTCTCGCCAGCAGTTTATAGCCCAATCCCTTGACTGTCAGCAGGGAAACCGGCTTTGACGGGTCTGCCTCGATCTTCTCCCGGACACGCCGCACATGGGCATTCAAACTGTTTTCATAGCCAAAGGGGTTGTCACCCCATAGAGCCTCGCAGAGCGTGTCCACGGTCACAATACGGCCCTCATTCTTCGCAAGAGTTTCCAGCAGCCTATGCTCCATCGCTGTCAAGGGAAGTATCTCACCGCCCTTATCCACTTCGGCCCGGCTGAAATCCACCGTACAGCTATCCAGCTTCAAAACGGTTGTGTCCTCTTTATAGCATCGGCGCAGAACCGCATAGACCCGCAACAGAAATTCCTGAGGCAGAAAGGGCTTCGCAATATAATCGTCCGCACCAAGGACCAGTCCCGCCAGCTTGTCCGCAGCCTCATCACGGGCCGTCAGAAAAATCGCGGGAATATCCGTCCATGCGCGCATCTGCTCCATCAGGGAAAAGCCGTCGCCGTCCGGGAGCATCACATCTAAAATTGCCAGATCAGGCTTTTCCGCTTTGGCGACAGCAATTCCCTCTTTCATGTTGGCGGCGGTCACAAGGCACCGAAAGCCCTCGTCCACTAAAATAGCCGATACCATTTTCAAAAGCTCCGGCTCGTCATCGACCAGCAGAAGTTTTTTGCTGTGTAAAAATGAATTGTCCATCGTGACACCTCCTGTTCGTCCCCATTATAACATACTCGTTCAACTTTATGGATGGCTCTCTGAAAAAGTAAGGTAAAAGTAAGGACAAGAGAAGGTAGAAGTCAGGCTGATGTTGTACCATAGGGGCAGAAAGGAGATGTGTCTATGGACTATATTATCATCACAGAGCAGTTGACGAAGAAATACAAAAATTTTACTTCCGTCAACAATGTTTCTATCCACGTCCGCAGGGGCAGTATTTACGGTTTTCTCGGCCCCAACGGAGCGGGCAAATCTACCACCATGAAAATGCTTCTGGGGCTGACCGCCCCCACAAAGGGTCGTTTCACCATTGACGGGAAGCAATTTCCGGGTGACCGGCTGAAAATTCTGCGGGAGATCGGCTCTTTCATTGAGGCTCCCTCGTTCTATGCCAACCTGACGGGCCGGGAAAACCTGGATGTGATACGCCGGATTTTAGGGTTGCGGAAAAACACCGTAGAGGACGCCTTGGAACTGGTGGGGCTGTCTGAATTTGGAGATCGTCTCGCAAAGAAGTATTCTCTGGGCATGAAGCAGCGGCTTGGCCTCGCCGGGGCGCTGCTGGGACGTCCTCCTATCCTCATTCTGGACGAACCGACCAATGGACTTGACCCCTCCGGCATCCACGAGATACGCAATCTGGTGAAGTCCCTGCCTAATCTGTACGATTGCACCATCCTCATTTCCTCCCATATGCTGTCGGAAATTGAGCTGATGGCGGACGACATCGGCATCCTCAATCATGGGCGGCTGCTGTTTGAGGGCAGCTTGGATGATCTGCGGCACAGCGCAAGGCAGGCGGGAATGTCCGCTGACAATTTGGAAGATGTGTTCCTCTCCATCGTGGAGCAGGACAACGCCGCCAGAAAGCAGAGGGCAAAGCTATGAGGGCGCTTGTGATCGAACTGCGGAAAGAAAAACGGACAGGGGTAATCCCGGTGCTGCCGGCTGTTGGTATTTTAGGTGCGGCCTACGCCTTTGTCAACTTCTTTGTTCGAAAAGATACGCTGCTGGGTCTCCCGCTGGACCCAATGGATGTACTGCTGACCCAGCTTTACGGCATGATTATGATACTGAACCTGTTCGGTATCGTTGTCGCGGCCTGCATGGTCTTTCAGCTGGAGTTTAAGGGCAGCGCAATCAAAAAGATGTATATGCTCCCCATGAGCGTACCGGGGATGTATCTCTGCAAATTCCTAATCTTGACCGTCATGCTCTTTGTGGCGGCAGCTCTGGAAAATCTGGCGCTAATGAAAATCGGACAGAGCTGCCTGCCGCAAGGGACATTTGAAATGGGAACGCTGCTCCGCTTTACGGCATATTCATTCCTCACATCCATGCCGGTGCTGTCCTTTATGGTGCTGATTTCCTCGCGCTTTGAAAATATGTGGGTTCCCCTTGGCGTGGGAGTTGCCGGTTTTTTAAGCGGGATGGCTCTGGCATCGTCAGCCGCAGCGGTCTTGATGGTGCATCCGTTCATTGTGATGTTCAAGCCTGCGGTGGCTATGAGCGCACAACCCGATATGTTGGTCGTAATGTTTGCGCAGGTAGAAACGCTCCTTTTCCTTGGCCTTGGGCTGTGGATGGCAAAAAATCTGCGCTATGAGTAAAGGAGGAGCCGCATGAACTTTTTGGATTTACTCGGCATTGAGTTTATGAAAGTGAAACGCTCAAAGATCGTTCCGCTGATTTTTATTGCACCGCTGTTGGTTGTGGTCTCCGGAGTGGCGGCATTAAGCCGGTATTTTACGCCGGAGTACACCAATGTATGGCCCGCGATGTTCATTCAAAGCGCTCTGGTCTACGCTTACTACTTGCTGCCGTTCAGCATGATTGTGGTCTGCGTGATGATTGCGGGGCGGGAAACACAGAACAACGGTATCCTGAAAATGCTGGCTCTGCCGGTCAGCGGTCAAGCTCTTTCCTTGGCAAAGTTTTGTGTCCTGATGTTCTATCTGCTCATGGAAATGGTCGTCTTTCTGGCGGTGTTCGTAGTCGCCGGCATAGCGGCTTCTTCGACGATGGGTATTACCGAAACATTGCCCGTTCTCTATCTTCTGAAATGGTGCGTGGGGCTGTTTCTGACAATGCTCCCATGTTTGGCGGCGATGTGGGCAATCACGGTGTTATTTGAAAAACCTCTGCTTTCAGTGGGGTTAAACCTGCTGCTGGTTATCCCTGGCATTCTGGTGGCCAACACACCGCTCTGGATTGCTTATCCCTACTGTTACAGCGGCTATCTGGTGTCCTGCTCCCTACATGATTTTACAGCGGAAACCTCTGACGCAGCATTTGCGTTGATGCCGTTCCTTCCCTGTGCAATCGCTGTATTCGTTCTTCTGCTTACCCTGTCAATCACACAATTTGGAAAAAAGGAAATGAGGTAATTGTATGGAAATCACGAAAAAATTTCAAAAGCTCAGTCTGGCGGCGCTGATCGTCAGTCTGCTGCCACTGGCAACCCTTGTCCCGGTGTTTCTGAAAATCACCCTGCCGGATGGTGTGCATATGGTTTGGGCGATCTGCAACATCGTCCTTGCGCTGACGGGCTTCCTGCTCTCTGTGATCTGTGTAAAAAGCGAGGAAAGCCGGAGCGCCGTCAACATCATGTCCACGGTCATCAGCATGGCACTGGTGCTGATGATGCTGGGGATTGTCGCCCTTGCCCTGATTCTCAACGTCTTGCAGTAATACCGGATCGGGAAACTGCCATATAGACAATATTTGAAAACTGCCGCACGACTATGGTGAACGGT
>Ga0137308_102627_pt1 | contig 11290 bp, 9 predicted proteins | sample Inofrocosms_June_FD_97181 | JGI IMG/M metagenome (GOLD analysis project Ga0137308, IMG submission 97181) | Mouse cecal microbial communities from Vienna, Austria - N-Acetylneuraminic and N-Acetylglucosamine D2O microcosms_June | ecosystem: Host-associated > Mammals > Digestive system > Large...
GCTTGCTCTCCGGCTCGCTGACTCCCGCCAGTTTTCCATAAAACCGTTCCTGTGCATTGACACGGATAAAATTCAGATCATAAGGCCCTTCCGGTCCGAATACCGCCTCAACCTCATCCCCCTCATTTTTCCGAAGCAGTCCGTGATCCACGAAAACGCAGGTAAGCTGTTTTCCCACAGCCTTCGCCAGCAAGACCGCCGCCACAGAACTGTCCACACCGCCGGAAAGAGCACAGAGCACCTTGCCGCTTCCGACCTTATCCCTGATCTGCAAAATGGAAGTCTCCACAAAAGAATCCATGCGCCACTCCCCCTTACAGCCGCAGACATCCATCACAAAGCTTTCCAGCATCTTCATACCTTCTGCCGTATGTACTACTTCCGGATGAAACTGCACCGCATAAAGCCCCCGTTCACAGTTTTCCATCGCCGCCACCGGGCATACCGGCGTGTGTGCCGTAACGGAAAATCCTTCCGGTGCTTTTGCAATATAGTCCGTATGACTCATCCAGCATATCGTCTTCTCCGCCACATTCCGAAACAGTACAGTCTTTGTATCCGTCGCCACTTCCGTTTTTCCATATTCACTGACCGGCGCCGTAGAAACCTCTCCGCCCAACATATGGGCAATCACCTGCGAACCATAACATATCCCCAAAACAGGAATACCCATCTCAAATAATTCCGGCTCACAGAGCGCAGAACCTTCCGCGTATACGCTGTTCGGCCCTCCCGTCAATATAATTCCTTTTGGACTTAATTCTCTGATCTTATCAAGGCTCATATTATATGGATGTACTTCACAATATACATTGCACTCCCTGACCCGTCTGGCGATCAGCTGATTGTATTGACCGCCAAAGTCAAGAACAATGATCATCTCCTGCTTCTGCATCATCAGTCCTCCCTGTCTGTTTTTATCCCCTGCATTTCTGTTCCTCTGAAATATGTAATAAGTATAACCTGAATAGCTGTATTTGTCTATTTACCTTTTTATTTTCTATTTACCTTTTTATTTTCTTTTTCCCGAACATCTCATTTTCCGCATTCAAAAATGAAAATTCATAATCTTCCTCCTGCAACCGCCAAATAAATATCCGCCAAGAACCAATTCCTCTCCCATTATCTATAAAAATAACCCATCTTACCAATCCTGCAGCCATCCAAAAATAAATTCATCTGATCCGGGCACACTATCTTTATGAAAAAACAGACATCTTATAATAACAAAACGAATAAATCCATCCTCACCCATATGCCTCTAAAGGAATACCTCTCCCTGCTAACATTCTATTTCTTCACTGCATCCCTGTGCGGCTTTCTATGGGAAGTCCTGATCTTCTTTATCAAAGAAGGGCACTTTCGGAACCGCGGTTTTTTCTACGGTCCCTGGCTTCCCGTTTACGGCACCGGAGCCGTTTTAATGTATCTTCTGCTCTCGAAGCAGAAGCGGCATCCTGTAAAAGTATTTATATATTCCCTTTTGATCGGAACCTCTCTGGAACTGGTGATCGGCTGGATACTTGACTATTTCTGGGATCTGCGCTACTGGGACTACAGCGGCTATCCGTTTCATTTTCATGGCTATATCTGCCTGATCTCCGCACTCGGTTTCGGTATCGCCGGCGTCCTATGGATCTGCCTTTTATCCGTTTTTCTTGGGAAATTCTGGTTCCGCATTCCCGGAAAATTCAGATACGCAGTCCAAGCCCTACTGCTCCTTCTGTTTATCGCAGATTGCACCGCCGCGCTGATCTTCCCGAACACCGGACGCGGCATTACATTTCCCGATAAATAACAGGTTGCAATAACAGGCTGCCGTTAAAACATATTCATCGCCATCCCCCAAATACTATTCCTTTTTCCGCCCGCCACCGGGCAATATACTCCACAAGCTGCCCACGCTTTCCGGCAAACACCCCTTTTTTCAGCCAACACCTACACTATCCACCAACCAACATCTCACGCCGCAACTGATCTTACATTGAAAAAGTGTGCATCAAGACGCACACTTACGCCAAAGCGCGGCTGTGACAGCAGCCATTTCCTTTATGCGCGCAGTGCGTACCCGGGGGGTCATATAGGGCGTGCTTTCCTCTATGACAAAAAGAGAGGCAGCAAACGCCGCCTCCCTTAAACTCTTTATTTCTCCTCTTTGCTTCCCTCTTTTATTTCCCTTTTTTGCTTCCTTTTTTACTTCCCTTCCTCTTTTGCCTTCTGATATTCCAGCGTCCAGTCAAGGCTTCTGAACTCTTTTGCCCGCTCATCGGTTTTGATAAATTCCACCAGTTTATCCATCATATCTGTAGGCCATACATCGATATCCACCTCAGCGGTCGTGTAAACGCCCTTTTCAATCATATCAAATCCGAACAGATCCTTTACATGGGACTTCTTCGCCGCCTCGATCACATCCTTCACCAGATAGCTCGGAATAAAGATAACTCCGCCGCCATATCCGAACACCACATCTCCTGGAAGGCACACCGCACACCCGATCTTCACCGGCGTATTAAAACCGTTCATCACAAAATTTTTAATGGGTGTAGGGTCTACACCTCTGTAATAGATCTGCAAACCGTCAATCCCCTCTATCTGCTCCAGATCCCGGATACCGCCCCAGACTACCGCGCCGCCTGTTTTTGTCCTGTTCCGGATGGCTGTGGAAAGATTTCCGCCCACAAAGGTTCCCTCATAGATCTTATCATACATATCGGCAACCACAACATCGCCTTCCGTCAGAGAGTCAATGACCCATTGATTGCAGGTTCCTTTTCTCCCCTCTTCTGCACCGATCGCTTTTACTGTCTCCTCCAGATCCGGCCTTGCCGGCAGGAACGAAGCGGTCACTGCCCTTCCCACCAGTTTTCTGTCATCATGAAGACGATACAGCTTTTCCTCAAACTGATTCAGATAACCGGCGTTATAAAGCGGCGCCCAGATCTCCTCCAGCGTCAGTTTCCGAAGTTCATTCAGGTCTTCATCGGAGACCTTCGGCCTTCCGTCCGGAAGCCTTTCCCCTTCCCATCTGGAAGTGAGCTGAATAATATCTTCTTTTACATTAAAATGCATGATCTATCCCTTTCTTTTGCTCTTTTATCCTTTAGTTTCTCATCAATTTAACTCCAGCAGCGGTCATGGGAATAATCCTGATCCCATTCCGATGTGGAAAGCCACATGCCCGGATAATCCGGATGCAGATGTTCTCTCAGTATTTCCTCATCCAACTCCTCGATACCCAGTCCCGGCAGATCCGGTACTGTAATAAATCCATGATCCACAACAGGCGCTTTCACACCTTTCTTCACCATGCCATCCCACCAGGGAATATCCACGGAGTGGAATTCCTGTGCAAGGAAATTCTCCGTCGCCGTAGCCACATGTGCCGCCGCCATCGCGGAGATCGGTGTTTCCGCCATATGTATCGCCATGGCAACTCCATAATCCTGTGCCATATCTCCGACTTTCTTCAGTTCCAGCACGCCCCCCACCGTCAGAATATCAGGATGGATCACAGAAACACCGCCGGCTTCCAGAAGGGGTCTGAAGTTCTCTTTCAGATAAATGTCCTCGCCCGTACAGATCGGAATCGCCGTAGACTTCGCCAGCCTTGCATACTGGTTTGTCAACTGCCAGGGGATCATATCCTCCATCCATGCAATGTTATATTTTTCAATCCGTCTCGCCAGCTTGATACAGGATTCCACGCCGATATGGCCGAAATGGTCTATTGCCAGAGGCACCTCATAACCGATCACTTCCCTGACGTCTTTCACATACTGCTCCAGAATATCATAGCCGTGTTCCGTTACCTGCACGCCGGTAAAGGGGTGCGGAATATTCTGATTATCATACCAACGGTTTCTCTGTATGCGCTCCGCTTCTGTCAGGTTTCTCGGAATCGCATTATAATTTTCAGAAGACTCTTTCAGTTCCTGCACAAATCCCAGCGGCGCATTCAGCGCTCCCGGTTCATCATACAAAAGATCGATCCCAAGATCCATTTTCAGGAACGTAAAGCCCTTATCCATTCTCGCCTTCAGGGCTGCCCCCATCTCCTTACCGGTATGCTTTCCTTCCACATCCGTATCTGCATAGACCCTCACCTTATCACGGAACTTTCCGCCCAGCATCTGATAAACAGGGATACCGTAAGCCTTGCCCGCCAGATCCCAAAGCGCCATCTCCACCGCACAGACGCCGCCGCCCTGTCTCGCATGGCCGCCAAACTGTTTGATTCTTCTGAACAGTTTATCAATGTTACAGGGGTTTTCCCCCAATATCCTGCTCTTCAAAGCAAGTACAAAGTTTCTCGAACCGCCGTCACGCACTTCGCCGTATCCGACAAGTCCCTGATTTGTGTCAATTTTTACAATGGTACAATGCATCGGAGCGCCGACAATGTCCACCACTCTTAAATCCGTGATCTTCAGTTCGGATGGTCTGGAACATGTATTTACGTTATCCAGCACTCTTTCATATGTTTCTGCCATTTTTCAGTTCTCCTTATATTTCTTGTTCTTTTTATTATGCTTTCCCCCGCCTCATAAGGGCGCGGAGATCACGCTCACTTTTTTTACTTCACACTGCCGTCCGCCTTGCCTGAAACAAGCAGGCTCTGGGCAATAATGTAAATGATCGTTACAGGCAATGACGCCACCACGCACCCTGCCATGATCCGTCCCCAGTTAACGATATCGCCATACTTCCAACTGGAAATCGCCACTGTGGCAGTCATCTCTTTCATGCTTGTCGTCATGATCATCGCATACAGATATTCATTCCATGACATTGTAAATGCAAAGGTAGCGGTAACCGCTATACCCGGCAGGGCGATCGGCACAACGATATGCCGCAGGCTCTGCAGCCTGGTACAGCCGTCGATCAGCGCCGCTTCCTCCAGCGCATAAGGGATAGCTGTAAAATAACTCCTCAGCATATAGCAGCAATAAGGCACTACAAACGTAGGATAGATCACAAGCATAGCCCATCTGGTTCCGCCCAGCCCAAGCTTGCTGACAAAGATATACCTCGGAATAAACAACACCGCCGTGGGCAGCAGGTAGGAAATAATGACTGTACTGCTGAAGAACTTTCTGCCCGGATATTTCAGCCTCGTCATCGCATAAGACGCAAAGACACTGACCGTCAGGCCGAATATTGTTGTGATTGCCGCGATCATCAGGCTGTTTCCGAGATTTACCAGAAACTTCGCGTTGACCATCAGATCCACATAGTGCTCCGTTGTAAAAGCGATATCAAACAGAGCCGGCCTTGCCACATACATCTCCTTGTCGATCGTAAAGGAAGACTTTACCATCCAGTAAAGCGGAAAGATTGTCCAGAGCAGTGAAATGATCAGAATGACATATGTCGTTGTCATCTTGATCGCTTTTGACGTTTTTCTTGAATGCATGTTTCCTCCCCCTCTACTGTTCTTTTTTATTAAAATATGAGAATATCAGCATCATAACTATCAGGATCGGGATCACTGATGTCGCCACTGACAGTGCCTGCCCCAGCGAATTTTGTATAAACGCCTTATCATATGTATAAGTTGCTATCACGCTGGAGGCATAGAGCGGACCGCCTCCTGTCACAAGCCATACATTTTCAAAATCGTTGAAGGTCCAGATCGTAGACAACAGCGTTGTCACCTTCAGCACCGGCGAAATAGAGGGCAGTGTAATATACCGGAACTGTTTGAAAATACCCGCACCGTCCACGGTTGCCGCCTCATAGACCTGTTTATCCAGCGTCTGCAGCACCCCCAGAATACTGAACATAAAAAACGGAACACCACGCCAGATATTGACAAGCATCGCCGAATACAGCACGATCTTCGGACTGGACAACCATGCTACCGGCATATCCACAAGCCCTGAACCAAGCAGCAGGCTGTTGATGATCCCGTATGTGCTGTCGTACATCCATCTCCATGTCATAGCTACGACCATGCCCGGCAGTGCCCAGGGGATCAGGAGCGTTGTCCTGAAGAATCCCTTTCCTTTAAAATCCTGATTCAGAAGAACCGCCCACAGCAGCCCCAGCAGCAATTTTGCAAGAATGCATCCCCCCGTATAGATCGCCGTATTTCTCAGAGACTTCCAGTAAACCTTATCCTGAAACAGTCCGATATAGTTTTTCAGCCCGATAAAATTCGGGTCCGAGCCTACCACCTTATCCGTAAAACTCCAGTAGATCGCCCGGATAAGCGGAATGCCCATGATAATAAAAATAACAAGTACGATCGGAATCATTAATATAAGTCCAAGCCTTTTATCTTTTACAGTCTGTGATTCCACTTTTTTCATTTTCATTTTTTCCATAGGAATCTCCTTCTCATAAATCGGGGCAGCCCCTCAGGCCGCCCCAATCATTAAACCTGCTTTTTCCTACTCGGCCTCATATACCTCTTTAAAGGATTTTTCCAGAATTTCTGCGGCTTCTTCCGGTGTCGCTCCGTTGATCAGCATTTCCTGTACTGCTTTTACACAAAGCTGGCTGCTGAAACATGTCATTGCCCTGTCATCAGAAGGCGCCGGATAATATGTCTTTACACACTGCTGGGAAGATTCCAGCCAGGGCTTATTCATTTCATCCTGCCAGAACTCACTGTCGTCCATACCGTTGATAACCGGCTGCCACATAGCGCCCATCACTTCGATCATCGCCTCATAATTGTCCATGTCATTATAATAGAAACGGATAAAGTCTTTTGCTTCCGCTACATTTTTACCGGATGCGATGATGCCGAATACATTGCTGCCGCCTAATGTATAACATCCCTTCGGTCCTGCCGGATAAGCGATAACCTGTGTTTTTGCCAGAAGGTCGGGATCATCGTTCTTCATGGATGCGATGATGGAACCCGCGTTACAGATAACACCTGCCGTTCCTGCAAGATACGCCTGGTTGTTCCACATATCATCACCTGTCACAGCATCGGGAGAAATCAGCCCTTCATCATACAGGGACTTAATAAATGTCAGCGCTTCAACCGTTTCCGGAGAATTAACTACCACATTTCCATTCTCGTCAACCGTCTGACCCCCCCCAGTCAAGAATAATTGTCCGGCAGAAACCTTCCGCATCACCGCCGCCGGATGCACCCATTGCAAATCCCAGTGCATAGAATCCGTTCGCAGGATCATTGACGATCTTTGCCTGTTCTTTCAGTTCTTCCCATGTCTCAGGCATATCAAGCCCTTTTTCCTGCCACTTATCAGCCCTGATATACATACCGGGAGCCGTAAACGCCTGGGGCACCATGTACTGTGTATCGCCGAGCAGGCCCACCTTCAGCGCCGCCTCGGTAAAATCATATTCAGACATGATATCATCCACACTTTCCAACTGGTTCAAGGATGCAAACTGTCCAACCAATGTATCATCGCCAACGATCAGATCCGGTGCATTTCCTGCTTCGATCGCTGCCATTAATTTCTGCTTCATATCTGCAGAAGGTACATTCACATAATCTACTTCAACGCCCTGTTCTTCTGCGAATTTATCTACAACAGCCTTCATCATGCTGCCGTACTCATCCACATATTCCGCCTTATCCCAGAATACAAGTTTCTTTGCGCCGCTGCTCTCAGTGCCGGAAGCCTCCGCTTCTTCTCCCGTTTCTTCCGCCGGTGCTTCGCTCTCTGCAGGTGCTGTTTCCTGTGTTCCTGCATCAGATCCGCATCCTGCCAGACATGCTGCAACCATGCTTGCTGCCAATATAACAGATAATAATTTCCTTTTCATGTTTTTTCCTCCATATGATTTTTTAGTGCAGCAGTCGTTTCACCAACTGTCAGTTCAAGAGGAACCATCTGTGATTCAAATTCCGATGTCGGATTATAAATTATCTTCAACAGTTTTTTAAATGCCAGTTCCGCGATCATCCCCGCTTTGGAGACTACCCTCGTCTGATTTTCTTCTTCCGAACCCTTTTTGATATAGTATTCGATATTTACATAAGAAATATCTTTCGGTATGGACAGCCCCAGCGTCTGTGCCGCAAGCTGAAACTGCTGCCGGATCGCCGTGGAGATGATGTACGCCGTCGGACGGTCTTCCTGTTTTAAATGTTCTATCCAGATCTCATAGATTTTCTGATCAGTCGCCTCCGTCGGAACTTCGATATATCTGATATTGCTTTCCTCTACCGCATATTTTTCACAGATTTCCTTTACGCCTCTTTTTCTTGTCTGTTCTACGACACTGCTGTCGTTCTGTCTGAAAATCCCGATCTTTCTGTGCCCTAACTGAAACAGATGATCCAGCGTATCCGCCATTGCTTTTTTATGATCGGATGCCACATAGCGGTAATCCTCATAATCCTCTATTTTCCCACAGCATACATAAGGTATACCCGCTTCTTCAAACTCCTTAAAAAACAGGTCATCTGCTGACAGGTCAAAAATAATATAGCCGTCTACAATAGATGCCGCCATCCCTTTCAGAAAATTCATTTCATTGATATTGCCGGGTTCCTTTCTGGAATAGATCAGCATATTATATTTCATTTTTCCTGATATCCTGTCCATAGCCGAAAATATCGTCGGATAGTAAAATGAATCAAATACGCGTGTCAAACTTCCCGGAATGATCAGACAAATGGTTTTGCTCTTCTCTTTATTCGGCAGGCGCCTTGCACTCAAATTTGGTGTATACCCCATCTCTTTGATCGTGCGCTCGATCGCCGTTTTTGTCTCTGCCGACATTTTCTCAAATTTCCCGTTAAGATAATTGGAAACCGTTGATTTTGAAACGCCTGCATGTTTTGCTACATCAGATATTGTTGTGCCCATTTTCCTTCTCCACATATTCTCAATTTTTACTCTTTTTCACTTTATGCTTTGTACTGGTAAACTTTCTGTAAACCGTTCCAGTAAACCGATTTACCAATAAGGGAAAAAATAAAATCAATCTCTAAATTGATTTTGCATATATCCGATGAAATTATTAGTAAACCGATTTACTTAGAGAGTAACTAAAATACTCATATTGCTACTATAGTAAACTTCTCCAACAAAGTCAACACCTTTTTCTAATATATTAGTATTTTTGTTACTTTTCAACATAATTCACCATTCATTTTTATGCATTTTGCCACAAGATATAAAGAAAAACTACCGGAAAGTTCTCCTTCCCGATAGTTTCATCTTCTCTCCCTTTTACTAAACAACAGACAGTACGCTTTACGCACCGCCCTCATGTTCAACAACGGTCAGTACGCTTTACACACCACCCTTATGTTCAACAACGGACAGTAAGCTTTAAGCGCCGCCCTTATGTTCCTCCAAACTCACTCCACCACATGCTGGTGCAGGTATTTCTCCCTTGTAGCCAGACCGCCGCGGATATGACGCTCCGATTTGTTTACATCCAGTACCGACCGTACCTGCTTTGCCAAAGCCGGATTGATTGCCGCCAGTCTATCTGTGACATCCTTGTGTTTCGTCGTGACGAATTAGAACTGTTTCGTCCAATCCCAAATCCCCAATCAAACACAGGTAAATGTCCACATTCCCGTCCTTATCCACTTCGATTTTCTGGATAATGCGTTTTAACTGAGCATTGGTCATCTGGTGTACATCAGTTATATCCTCAATCTCTTTGAATGTCCGTCCGAGGACACTTTCCAGCTGTTCCCCTTTAGTTAGATGATACGCCACCATCTTCAGTTCGTTTTCCAGCCGTTCAATTTCTTTTCTCATGCCGCCGATTTTATCATTCAGTTCCTCTCTGGAAATCAAATCGTCTGCGTACATATCCATATATTTTTGCCGGGTCTTTTGCAGCTTTGCAAGCTGGGCATTCAGTTCTTTTTCATAGTTCAGGTTTTCATCCTTTGCCTTATAAACCCGCTGAAATTCTCCGACCACATAACGGATCACATTCTTCTTCGCTTTCAGAAGTTCAGCAAAATATTCCTGCAAAACCTCAATCAATTCTTCTTCATCCACCGTCACGGCATTGGGGCAGTTGTCTGCTCCACGCCCATTATGCCCGGAACACACCCAACGGACATACGTGTTTTTATATGTGCGGACTGTGCGCCGGAAAGACCAACCGCACTCCTTGCATTTGATAAGAGTAGAGAATAAATATTTATTGCTTTGGCGTTCCTTATCCACCTTAAATGCTTTGCCTCTGGACTGCATAATCTGCTGTGCCTGTTCAAAAACCTCCGGCTCAATAATACGCAAATCTGGACGCTCCACGACCATCCACTCGGTTTCATCTTTGTCTGCTCTCTGCCCGGTCAGAAAGTCGGTTACTTCCTGTTTACCATTGATGATCTTGCCCGCATACAGTTCATTCGTAAGAATACGGCAAACCCCATTCTGGCTCCACTGGCAATTCCGCTTTGTCCGCAAACCTCGTTCATTTAAGAAAATGGAAATTTTCGCAGCACCATACCCGTCTTTGATATACCACTCATAAATTTGGCGGACAACCGCGGCTTCTTCCTCATTGATTGCAAGGTTAAAATAATCTCCAATCGTCTTATCATATCCGTAAACGATATTCGGAACACGGCCTTTTTCAGCATTCATTTTTTTACCGAATTTCACACGCTTTGAGGTATTCGCACTTTCCTCCTGTGCCAATGCTCCAAAAATCGTCAGCACAAATTCACTGTTCCCCATACTGGTCATGTTGGCGGTCAAAAACTGCGTTTCAATTCCCAAAGATTTCAGCTTGCGGACATTCTGCAAAAGGTCAACGGTATTTCTGGCAAAGCGGGAAATATCCTTAACTACGACCATATCAAACAACCCATGCTCGGCATCTGCCATCATGCGTAAAAATTCTTTTCGATTTTTTATTTTGGTTCCAGAAATACCCTCGTCTGCATACAATCTTACTAAGGTGTCCCCTGTGCGTTTTGTGTATTCAGAAAAAAACTCTTTCTGTGCTTCCAGGCTGTTGATCTGGTCAGCCTTATCAGTGGAAACACGGCAGTAAGCGGCTATATTCATGGCGAAACCTCTCTGTTAAAATTAAATCGTTCTGTTACATCTTAATATTATCACATAAAGTCAGCGTTTTCAACCATGAAAAAAGGACACTCCGCTCACGCAGAGTGTCCCTCATCTAATTTTTCTTCGGTATCATCTGATACGGTTGCGGCTTCTTGAATAGCTGACTGTACTTTTTCCGTATTTGCTTCAATTAGGATTTTCAGCAAGTAGTCGGCGGTCTCTGCCGCAGGATTAGGATTATGAAACCGATAGTTTAATTTTCGCTTTTTCACAGCAGAGCTTCCACCTCCCCCTTGTGCTTTGCT
>Ga0137308_102629_pt1 | contig 11282 bp, 12 predicted proteins | sample Inofrocosms_June_FD_97181 | JGI IMG/M metagenome (GOLD analysis project Ga0137308, IMG submission 97181) | Mouse cecal microbial communities from Vienna, Austria - N-Acetylneuraminic and N-Acetylglucosamine D2O microcosms_June | ecosystem: Host-associated > Mammals > Digestive system > Large...
TCCTTTTCCATTTTTCCTGCCGCAGGACAGTTTCCAACGCCCCGCTGTCATTTGGCACATATTCGGAGTATAAAAACTTACCGAATAATTTATGCGCCTCCTTATGAACATGCTTATCTCCGTCCTGGAAATACGCTCCTTTCTCATGAACAACTCTGACCTGGTCTGCCGGAACTGACATTCTTTTTACTAATTCTACATGCTCCCGGTAATCAAGCGGGTACAGATTCCCGGTCACTTTCCCGTCTTCCAGGCCTGTCACTTCTACGGCATAAGCTAAGATCCTCTCGTTTCTCCATCCGCCATAATAAGTCCAGATATTGTACGCTGCGGTTGCTTTCAAATACACCCTCCGCTCTTTCAGGCACCAGGTACCGCAGCGGCGGGACATCCAAAGATACGTCCGTTCCCTGAAAGGCAGGGTATCTGCCTTGGCCGCCGCTTCTTCAAGCTCTTTCCGGTCATATGCAAAATCCCCCTGATAGCTCATGGTATTCTTTTTCATGATCTTTTCCAGGCTGTCTGGCAGGTCAATCCCCATAAATTTCGGCATAATCTCCTCCTTCCTCTAATCTTCCTGTATCCGCCGCCATGTTTCATGGATCTCTCTGACGGCCTTCTTTGCTTCCTCACCAAGCAAAGGATCTTCCAACATCTGCCCCAGATAACTCTCCATCTCCCGCATCTGTGATTCATAGGTCCTTACCACGCACCGCAGACGCCGGATCTCTCTCTGGCATAAGATCAAATCATTTCCCATTTGTGCCTCCTTGCTGCTCCTCTTTCGCCGTTTTCGGATTTACAGAGGATTCCTGAAACAGAAAATACCCTTTCTCGTAGCTTCCCTCCTTTCTGGCGCCTGCCATTCCGCCCAGGCTGTCCAGATACTGCTCCCCATTCTTGGATTCGGAAATATACATATAATATTTTGTACGGATAAACTGCTTTTCTTCCAGCGCGAACCCATGATAAGCATCGCTTAAGACCAGCTCCGCCTGCAGCTGTTTTGCTTTCTTTTTCAGCATCTCCACAACCAGCCAGACCGCTTCCTTTTCTTTCTCCTCCGAAATCCCTTTAAAATAAGGCCGCTCCAAAAACAAGGTCAGCTGTTCCTTCGTGCCGTTCTCTGGTTTTTCCTGTGTATCTTCTTTGGTGAGGTCTGCAAACTGCAGCCCCTTAAGCTTCCCCCTTATCCGGCAAAATGTCCCTTTGGTGAGACGGATGATTGCCCGGAGCACAGGCGTACCATGAATAGAAAGAAACACCACCTTTTTATTCGCGTCAAAACAGGATAACAGGCAGCTTTTATATTCCCCGTCCCGATAGGAAAGGCAGGTGTGCCCCAATACTTCCCCGATCTGCATGACAGGAAGCAGGCTGTCCTCTTCCCACAGCCTCATCTGCTTCTTTTTCATCTCCATGTTCTTCATCCAAAGCTGCTGCGCTTCTTTTGGAAGCTTAAGCGCGATTTCCCGTTCCAGGTCATTTTTATAATACTTCACTTCCCGGAACCGTCCGGCAATCTCGGCAGTGCAGAGGCGTCTGGCTTTTTCTTTTTCCGTATCCAGCGCCCCGGATAAAAATGCACTGAAGATCTCCGCGCCGCCTTCGCACAGGAAGCGCATGAGCCCTTCCCGGTTTTTCAGAAGGAAATCTTCCCCGATTTTTAATACTCCATTCAGCCGCTTCCATCTTCCGTCTATTTCCGGCATCTGTTCTGCTACCGTCTTAAAATCAGGGATATCCTGTAACCTTTCACTACACAAAACATGATCAGTCGAATAGAACTAGAAGAAACTTTACCGAATGCAGAACTTCTATGTAAAATTGCAGATTATTTCTATACATCTGTCGATTATATTTTATATCGTTCAGATCAGCGATATACATGGGATTCTCCTAGCTATACTCAAGATTCACGTACATCCCTGTATGCCCATAAACTACAGTTACTAACCGAAAAGAATCGAAATGCATTTTTTTCACTTATCGATACCATATCAGATATCGAAAATCAGGGGTGATATCTGTGCTTAAAATAGCAATCTGTGATGATAATATACCTATTACAACAGAAATAGAGTCTATGCTAATAAAAATTTCAAGACAAGATTTTATTAAGATGGAAATCGATGTCTATTTTGATGGTGACACTTTATATAACAAAATAAAACAAAGCGATAACTACGATATAATCTATTTAGATATTGAAATGAATCGTATAGATGGTATTCAGGTTGCCCATCTTATCCGAGCCCAAAATATTCCTAGCATTCTAATATATATTTCCGCCTATGATACATATTTTGAACAACTTTTTGAAGTTGAACCTTTTCGGTTCATCTCCAAACCAATTGATTTTGAAAAATTTTATAACTATTTTCAAGCAGCATACAAAAAATTACGTTTTAAAACTAATTTTTTTACTTTTAGTTTTCATCAAAAATATACAAAAGTACCCATAGCCGAAATCATATATCTAGAGAGTCAAGGACGGGATATTTTTATTCATACAACTTCTGTCACTCATCGATTTCTTGGAAAGTTGGATGAAATAGAAATTTATACAAAAGAACATAACTGGGATTTTATACGTATTCATCAATCTTATTTAATTAATCCCTATCATATAATTTCTCTGACACTCTCTAATGTGAAATTATCAAATAACTGTTCTTTACATGTTGGGCCCAAATTTCAAAAAACGCTCCATTCAAAATATTTGCAGATTTTTGAGGATTTATAAATGCGAATAGTACCAGTTTATTTACTCTATTTTTGGATTTTATCATTATTTTTTGATCGTTTTCTTGTAAAAAAAGAAATGCAATGGTTCCACAAATTAGTAATATGGACAATCTTTTTTATACTTCAATTAATTATTTCGAGACATGTAAATCAGTCACTTTTTCTTTTCATAATTAACTGCTTTTCTATTGCACTGTTAAGTTTTATACTTTATCGCGGCTCTTTTAGAAAAATTATCTTTCTTTCCATAATCGGCTGCACTACAAGTATGCTCATTGAAATATTTGTCGCGTATACTTTGCAATTGTTGGAATATACGATAGAAGATACCATTTTTGCAGGGATCATTATTTCAAGACTTCTCCTACTTTCTATGGTTCATGCTATCTCCATATATCAGCATCAGCGAGCTCATGATACTCCTTCTATATTTTGCTGGATTTTATTATTATGCACAACTATTTTTAGCATTTTTATAATCCATACCATTTTTTACTTGAATCTAAACAGCAATTTTACTAGTGGAGATATCCATGCCTTTATAGCAATTATTTTTTTACTGACCATGAATATTGCTTTCTATATTCTCTATAACCGCCTTTCCGATGCTACTAAAAAGCAAATTGAAAACTATATAATGAATCGACAATTAAAATATTATGAGGAACTACGTGCTAATAGCAGCGCACAAATTGATCACTTTAAACACGAAAAGCACAATCTCAAGCACCAATTACTTGCTATTCGCTCTTATGCACTCCAAAACCAAAATACTGAAATCATTGACTTTATCAATAAGCTTTTCTCTAACCCTGACTTTGGCCTTGCGCCTTCATCTATCTGTAATAATTTGCTTTTAAATACTTTACTTAGCTCCAAAATCAATTTAGCAAAACAATATGAAATTAATTATACCTGGGACATTTCGGTACCTGAAAAACTCCCCTTTGATGATACTGATTTATGTGTTCTTATAGGAAATGCACTCGATAATGCCTTTGATGCATGCTTACAAACCAATATAATCTCAAAATTTGTTTCCATTTCCATCAAATATAAATCGGATGGTTTATTTTGCTGCTATCAAAATTCATTTTCTCATAAGCTTATTACATTGCAAAATCATTTTTTTGCCTCAACTAAACCTGATATTTTAAACCATGGATATGGTCTATCTTCTATTCGCCGTATAGTTAATAAATATAATGGGTTAATCGATATTGAAACCACGGAGAATCTCTTTGTCCTACGGACAATATTGTATACGCAATATCCAGTGCATTAAGGCAATCAAGTACGGATAGTTTAAATCACTTATTTATAAAAGAAGACAACAATCCTAATATTTCTAGTACTTTTTCTTTCTCTGGTTCATTAAAAAGAGAAAATAATCGCTGTACTTCAGATCCTACATCTCCGCGATATTCCCCAAAAAGGATATAATCCGAATTGGTATTTAATGCTTCTGCTAATCTATACAATGTATCTGCCGAAAACCCTTTTTGCCCCTTTTCAATTTCATATAAAAATTTGGGTGATATATCTGCCATTTCCGATAGATATTCTCTTGTATAGTGCTTATCCTCACGTAACATTCGTATTCTAGCACCTGCTTCAAAATATATCTTCTTCATTTGTACCACTTCCATCAATTTGATTTTATATCTATTTCAATTTTTATTAAATATACTATAAGTATATTTCATTAGAGCTATTGTACTTATACATTTTATTACTTCCTTATACACAAAAAGCAGTACTGTAAAAAACAAAAACTTATCTGTAAAAAACTTCTATATATAATCAATATCATTCAGTTTGTTCATAAAATGAATTTTTGCGAATAGAAAATCCATGCTAAAACTTAGACTTAGTAGTAGTATGACATCATATTAGGATTAAATTATAGAAGCAATAATAGTAGAAGGTATTGATAAAAATGCACAGAAAAGAGGGCAATCTTTCTCCTTGGTGTTATCAACCGTTTTTAACATTGAGCTCGAATTGTAAAATGTAAGAAGAAAGACATTACCATCTTTTATAAATAATATTAAAGATACCGTGTTCTGCATAATACGCAGCCTTGACAAAACCTCTGCAAAAATAATCCCGGAGGTAACCAAAGATGAGTAAGAAAAAAGCAAAGAGAAACTGTTTTTCTCAAAGACACTGGACTTTCTGGAGCATTATCTGCCGGAGCAGGCCATGAAAAGCACTAACACAATTGAAACGTACAGAGATGCATTGACCATATTCAGAAAATATATCTCGGATACTTTCCGGCTGTCTATCCGGACATTCTGTTTTGAAGACTGCACCCATGATCTTCTATTGGAATTCCTGCACCACCTGCGCGAAAGAGGAAATGCTGAGACAACCTGTAATAACAGGCTTACTGCCATCCGGGCCTATCTGTGGTATGCCACGGGTAATGATATTTCACTGCAATCAGTTGCGCTGACAGCTTCACATGTCCCCTTTCTTAAAGTGCCAAAACGGATACGGGAGATCATAGAGGAAGAAGATCTTTGCACCCGGAGCACTTTCCATAAAGGCTTACGAGAAAGGAGAGTGCGTAGGGCAGGTTAGAATACCGCCGTCAGCAGGCGGAGAAGAAAGGTATTAGGAAAACTTCTTCATCCTACGACTTATCCGAAAGGGAAACCAGACGGGGAGTGTAGCATGTCGTTGCGTAAGCGGATGCATAAGACATATATAGCCAATAAACGTCGAAATGCATGGGGATGAAAATCAGGTGAAGATGAAAGCTAGACTGCCTGAAGATGAGCCAGAGCATGGGAATACGTCTTCCTAGTAATGAAAGGGGATGATACATAGCCTGTCACACTGCCCTTTCTCCAAATTTGGAAGGACAGGAGATACCTGTAGCAATGCAGCCGGAGGATACCGGAAAATGGCAAAATCTCCACCCCACCACCTGAAAGCTGATGTCCTGCCTGTACCACCGGGGATTGCCTCCCGAAAAGGGTAAGGTAACAGAACCGCAGTAGTAGTCCAGAGAACCCTGAACAAACAGGGAAAGCCGTAAAAACGGATGCGGTAACGCCGCTTACATGGCGAAGGGCGGTAGCCAGTCAGTTTAATACAAAGTAGGCGGATACGAGAGGCATCAGAAAACCGAAAAGAGTATTGAACAAGCTAACAGGACAATCTCACAAGAAAGAAGTCGGTGGTATGTTCTGTGTACCACAAAACAAAATAGGAATAGGATAGGTTATTAGCTGTAGGCTGGGAGAGAGGTGAGCCATATGCGCTGTAAGGTGCAAGTGCGGTTTGGGATGGAGTAGGCTCTGCGGTGTACAGTCTGTCAATCTCGAAGTATCCATTCCTTATATCAGAGTCTGCGGAAAAGGCGATAAGGAGCGGATTATTGCACTTACTGGCATGACGGCAGACCATTTAAAAGAATATATGAAGGTTTATCATCCCGAAAAAGAAATCTGTGCACCATTAATCTATACGGTTATAAAAGGTTATCGGGATCGGATGTCAGTGGGGAATATTGAGCGGATTGTAAAGAAATATACGGAACAGATACGTCCAAAGCATCCGAATCTCCCCAAAAACTGCTACCCGCATATGGTCCAGTGGACAAAATCGACAAACATGTACCGGATGGGACAGAGTTGGAATTAATATCAAGAATACTTGAACATTCATCAACAGAAACAACCAAGCTGTATGCTATCCCGTCCATCGAAATGATGCGGAATTTAATGGAAACATGAAGACTATCAACGGATGAGATACTCCAATGGCCAGATGATGAGGCGGAATTTGCCAGACAATGCGGATTACGTTAAAAAGTTATCCTCATTTTTTCACGGAAAAACCGCGCAAATGCGCTGCTTCTTAAAAAGATGAGGATATAAATATCATGAAAATAAGCCTGTTGCCAGAATGAGCTTTGAGAAGGTAAAACCGTTTTCAGTCAGCATATTTCAACACTCTCAATACCACGGAAAGTTTTTTTCATCTACACCGTCATTGAAATCTATGGAGATACCCACACACCGGATGCTGATGGAGGGGCAGGCATCACAGGCCTGAATTGCTTCCTCATACCGTTGTCCTGCCATTTCAATAGGAGAATCTTGTGTAGAGGGAAGTTCAACAAAACACACTTCATTATTAGATGGTATAGATGATGGGGGTCGTGAGAGCTGAGCCTCACATTGATCAAGGAGGTATTCCCCGACCTGTTTCTGCCACCGAAAGAAAAACGTGCGGTTAATTCCATGCATGGCACATCCCACTTTTTGCCTGCTCATTGATTACAGAAATCCATTTCTTTATACGTAGTTCCATTATTCTTGGATCCATAACAAAAGCCTCCTGTCTGATAGTATTTTGGAACAATACTACCAGAATAGAAGACTAATTATAAGATGTCGATTATTTACCGCTTACGTTTAGTAGAGCGAGGACGAATAAGATGTAAAATTAATTATCACCAATTTTTTAGGGTGTGTAAAATAATCTGTGCAAATCATCACAGATTATTTTACACACCCGGGAAGTTTGAGATAATTATATGAAACAGTCTTTCTACTTCTCCGTTACACAATTTTTATTTTTTATAATATTTTGTACATAGAAATAAAGAAAAAACAACAAATAAAAATAAAACTTCTACAACTCCAGAACTAGTTATATGTTCTACATTTAAATTATAGCTATCTATATTCCCTGGAAAAACAGTTGCAAATAAATTAATTGAATAATGCATAAAGGCACACACCCATATATTATTGGACTTCATATAAACAAATCCTATTATTATAGCAAAACTCATTGTAGAAAGAAATCTTAATGCTAATCCTACACCATCCACGTGATATACGCTAAACCAGATTGGCATATGCCATATTTCCCATATAATTCCTAAAAAAATAACTCCTATTTTCTTACCACATTTTCTCTGCATTTTTTCCTGCAGGAACCCCCTCCACCCATACTCCTCTCCCAAAAATGCCGCTCCTTGCAAGAAGAAAAATAAATAATTAATTGGAAATGTTACTATAAAGCTAAAATCTATAAATTCCATACCCGCATTAGATATTATTCCTCCTGCAATTAACGTAAATATAAATATAATCAAATCCCACTTTACATTCTTCCAATTTCTTCCGAAATTAAATTCCCCTTCATTTAATAATGCAAATATTAGTATTAATACAGATTCAATTGGTAATAGAATATAACATATAAACATCTCTAAGAAATTCTCATCTATAATGCCTCTTATTCTAAATAGTATTAGAACAATAAAACAAATGAAACATCCTACAAATGTAAAGTGTATCTTTCTATTTTCATCTTTATTTACATTTCTATACAATTTGGCAATGGAAACACCCGTAGCTGGAAGTGTCATCATAAATATAGCCATCAAATCTCCACTCATAAATTTCTTACAATAATTAAGTATACCAACGCTCCAACAAACACCATATGTCACAGTAAAAAACAAAAAATATTCTTTAATATTTCTACTTCTACTATTTGTATCACTGAGCATATTCTTATTCACCACCTTCTTTTCAGTACTACTTCCTCAACTTTAAAATAATTATGAATTATAGAAACACTTTAAAATTAATCAATCATCAACAATTTTGGAAATTTCATATCCGGATAAATAGCACTTATTAGTGATAAAACTACCCCTCCAGCGCCCTCCAAAAGTGCACATTTTTCTATATAGCCTTTATCACAAAATTTATTATGTTCATTTATCGTTTTTAAAATATTCCTTTCCGCAGTTAAAAGAAACGCTTCATTTCTATTTTCTTTATAGATTGCATATTGTACCGCAACAACGCTAGAAAAACCATGGCACAAAACTGGTACATGTAAATTATACTTTTCTAGTGGCTGATTTATTATTTTCAATAACTCCTTTTCGTATAATACATATTTATCGTTATATTCGAGATATTTAGCTGATTTCATAAGTCCTCTAACTATCCCTAGATTTCCATAACACCATCCTGCATTAAATGTGGGATTTATTACTTTTTTATCAACATATGCCTTATATGGTAATTGGGTTGGAAACTTGATAATATTTTCTTCGTAAAACGAAAAATTTTCATACATTCTAAAAATAATCTCAATAGCATCATCTACTCCATTACCTGTATATCCTTTATATTTTGCTTTTGCTAAAGCTATAAGCGGACCTACCATACCATGCGCAAGTCCAAAGTTAATTTGTCCATCAGGCATTTCTCTCCTTTCAGATTCCAAATATTGCTGTTCTCTCTTAATATGAAAATTAATAACTTTATCTCTTTTATATATTCCTTCTTGTGTTAACCATACAAGATAATTTATTATTTCTTCTACAATATCAAAACGCGGTGTATAATCCAACAAATAATATAATACTCCAGCAACCCCATAAAGCACATCATAATGTGCTGGGATTACAGAAATTTCTTTTAACGATTTTACATATTTTTGAATTATAAGTCCAAGTAATTGATCTAAATACTCGCTAAATTTTTTTAATCCTTTAGTCTCTATTGCTAAGTTCCTTATTGAAAAGGCCACATTACCAATACCTGAAATCATGCCAGAATATCTTAAATCAGAAAAATTTTCATCATATATCTGTTCGCGTATACCTGATATAATAAATATTATTATCTCTTCTATTGTCTGACGAATTTCCGGAAAAAAATCTATATTCATAATTTCAACTAAATACAACAAAATATTTCCATAATTTTCTTTCAACACTCCTTCTTCATAATTTTTAATTATAACTCTTGTAAAATTATATGCTTCAGTATAAATTTGCTTTTTAACACTTTCTTTTATAAAATTTCTCAAATAGCCACCTCTTTACTAATTCCAGATTACACCTTTGTTGTGGTTTCAATACCTCTTTTTCAAGAAAATGTCAGAATCTCAACTGTTCCAATAAAACACTCATTTATCAACCTTATTAAAATTTGAGGCAAGGAATACAGCCCCCTCATCGCCGGTCAGGTCTACATACAGGCTAAGGGTATCTTGCTTTACTGCATACAAGATTCCTCGTCTTGTGAGATGTGCGGCATGGTATCAATCATCAAACTGTCCTTGTGTTTTTCCAAACGACATGTACTGCCCGGAATATCAAGTCTCATATCAGCAAGTTGATCCCGATCCACCTTTCATAGGATTCTAAATGGGCTATGAAATAGAACAACTTCTTCTTGAAAATGGTTGTATGGAGTGCATACTGGATCGCAATGTCACCGTCAATATGCAAACGGATTTCGTCTACCTGTAAGCTTCAACAAGACCATGAGCAAATAAACGCCTATGAGTCCTTGTAAATAGGCTAGTCCCCGACCACTTTCCCTATACAGTGCCATAAAATCATCAGGATTAATCTTTGCAAAGATTTCATCGTCAAAATATCCAAGGCGGCTCTGACGGATTGCCTTCTGTTCCCGTTTTAAGAGGACGAGGAAACGGTCTCCCATATTAATTTGTATATATAGTGTTTTTGCCTTGTATCCCATATGATACTTCTCTAACGTGGAATGATTTATATTACTATTATACTATATCTGAGAGACATTGGATATATCATCTTAAGTATTTTGCACTGAAATCATTAATACACTTTTTCCCTTTATTCCTCTTTCGTATTATCTTAAATACTTAATTTCGGTAAAATTGACACAAACATATGCATAATGTTTTGAATGTAATGCCGTTTTTAATATTGTTTCTCTTTCCATTTTGCATACCCTTCCCAGTATTTCACCTACATCTTTCCACAATATTTCAAACATTATTGTATTGAAATAAATGTAATACGATATATGCAATTACATCGGCTGTATGCTAAGATTTGATTGATTATCCATGGATATCTCCGTTATCTTTTATGTAGCTTGCTAGACCTACATCTATTGTACAATGGAAGCCTATAATTTAGTTATTCTCATTATTGCTACTTACGTCTACGAAATTCTCAGCTCTACTGGGGGATGAATCTATTTCAATTAATAGTAATTCCCATGATTCGTCTCGCACAAACAGATCCAATATATCCTGCAAAAAAAGATTTTCTAATACTATGTGTATATTAAATGTATCTTCGACTCTTTCTTTTTTTATAAAGATGATATAAAGTATTACGAATTATTTCCAAATATTTATTTTCATAGTAAAGGTTTCCCGTCAATCTATTACAATACATATGAATAATAGAAAGAATAATAGATTCTCTTGAATTTGTACTTTCTCCCTTTTCATTCTGCTTTTGTAATATTTCTTTAAATTTTAACAACTCTATTTTTTCTTCCATATACTCTTGATTTATATTTAAATATTTATCGAATTTTTCTTCCAACATGTCTTCTACAAGTGTCATATACTCCTTATGCTTTTTTCTATATTCCTGCCTATATTTGTTACTATATATTCGACTATCAATAATTCTAAACATGTCCTCAAAATCATCTGACAAGTTTTTTAATATAGAGATTATTCCCCATACATAAGTT
>Ga0137308_101994_pt2 | contig 11268 bp, 9 predicted proteins | sample Inofrocosms_June_FD_97181 | JGI IMG/M metagenome (GOLD analysis project Ga0137308, IMG submission 97181) | Mouse cecal microbial communities from Vienna, Austria - N-Acetylneuraminic and N-Acetylglucosamine D2O microcosms_June | ecosystem: Host-associated > Mammals > Digestive system > Large...
AAACAGCGGACTCCTTTACTCCCACTCCCGGCATAAAAATAGAGATACACGATAATTTTTCTTCCCGCCGTTCTGCATCCTGGGAACAGACCGCATCGGTTCTTAGGGCTTTGTATCAGCAGGAGCTTGACGGATTTTTCCATGAGCCGGTGCAGAGGGAGGAAACCCGCCTAGAAGGGGAGCCGTCCTATCAGGTGGGGGATAAAGTGATCCTTCCCTATCCTTTTCGGGTAATTTCCGGAACGATAGGTTATATTGGCGAGGTGGATGTACGGATTGACACCGGCCCATATGCATGGAGCCATGAGACGGTCAACCGGGAACAGTTTGAGGAATTTCTGCGCCGGGATGAGCGCAATGCCCACCTGTTCCTGCCGGACATTCGGGAACCATCCCGGACAGACGTACCGGAACAGCTTCAGCCAGAGATCACGACGGAACCTGTGACGGTCTATCCGGGGGATAAAAACAACCTGCCTTATGATGTTGTGGTGGAGCGGCTCCACATCGAAGAACCGGAGCATACACCGCCAGAGCCTGCAATGCCGGTTCCGGCTTCTGAAAATTTCCATATCACAGATGATGCCTTGGGGGAAGGAAACCTAAGAACGAAATTCCGCATGAATATGGAGGCAATCCATACATTACAGACGATTGAAGCGGAAGGCCGCAGTGCTACCGCCGCCGAGCAGGAAATCTTATCCCGCTATGTGGGCTGGGGAAGTATGCCGGATGCCTTTGACGAAAAGAAAACCGCCTGGGCAAAAGAATATAATGAGCTGAAAAGCACACTGTCTCCGGAAGAATACGCATTAGCCCGGTCATCTACTTTAAATGCCCACTATACAACCCCGACTGTGATTAAGGCCATCTATGAAGCCGTGGAAAGCATGGGCTTTACTACCGGGAATATCCTGGAACCCTCCTGCGGCATCGGCAACTTCTTCGGGCTTGTGCCGGAAAGTATGGCAGACTCCCGCCTTTATGGTGTAGAACTGGATTCTATCAGCGGGCGGATTGCCAGGCAGCTTTATCCAAAAGCAAACATTGAAGTAGACGGCTTTGAAAAGACAAAATTTCCGGACGGCTTTTTTGATCTGGCCGTGGGAAATGTACCCTTCGGGAATTATAAGCTGTCTGACCGGCAGTATGAGCGTGAAAACTTCCTGATCCACGATTATTTCTTTGCAAAAACCATTGATAAAGTCCGCACTGGCGGCGTGATTGCCTTTATCACGTCTAACGGCATCAGCGGCGGCACACTGGATAAGAAAGATTCGCGGGCGCGGCGTTATATGGCACAGAGATGTGACCTTTTAGGGGCTGTCCGATTGCCAAACACGACCTTCCGCGCCAATGCCGGAACGGATATTGCGGTAGATATTGTTTTCCTTCAAAAAAGGGAAGTCCCCCGAATGCCCGGCGAGCCTCTGCCTGAATGGGTGGAAACCGACACGCTGCTGGAAAATGAATTTGTAAGCAGCGATGGCCGGGCGCGTCATGACCATGTTACCCTGAACCGCTATTATCAGGAACACCCGGAAATGGTGCTGGGGAACATGGATATTGTGACCGGCCCTTTCGGGCCGCAATTAGTATGCAATCCCATAGAAGGAGCCGTTTTGTCGGAACAGCTCCATGAAGCGCTTTCCCATATCAAGGGCCAATACCAGGAGACTGAACTGCAGGAGCTTCGTGAAGGGGAAGAAATCGACACTTCCATCCCAGCCGACCCCAGTGTAAAGAATTTCTCCTATGCCATTGTGGACGGGGAGGTTTATTTCCGGGAAAACAGCCGCATGGTAAAGCCTGACTTAAACGCTACCGCCACGGAACGTGTAAAGGGCCTGGTGGAACTGCGGGACTGTGTACAAAGGCTGATCTCTTACCAGATGGACAATTACACGGACGATGCCATCCTCCGCCAGCAGGCAGAATTAAACCGGCTTTATGACGCCTTTTCAGAGAAATACGGCCTGATCAACAGCCGGGGAAACGCATTGGCCTTTGCCGATGACAGCTCTTACTATCTGCTCTGCTCCCTGGAAGTGCTGGACGAGGAAGGACAATTTGAACGCAAGGCGGATATGTTCACCAAGCGCACCATCAAGCAGCATACCGCCGTTACCAGTGTGGACACTGCCAGCGAAGCATTATCTGTTTCGATTTCGGAGAAAGCCTGTGTAGATATGGAATATATGTCTGCACTTACCGGAAAGGACGAGCAGACGCTGGCCGCCGAGCTGCAGGGCGTGGTATTCCTGGATTTTTCCCTGGGGCCGGGCGGATTCCATACTTACCGTACTGCCGATGATTTCCTTTCCGGAAATGTGCGGGAGAAGCTCCATAAATACCAGCGGATCATGGAAGGGCTTGCCCCGGACGATCCTCTCTATGCTGCCGCTAAAATAAATGCGGAGGCACTGCAGGCGGCCCAGCCCAAAGACCTGGACGCTTCGGAGATTGACGTGCGGCTGGGCGCGACCTGGGTAGATAAGGAATATGTCCAGGAATTTATGTATGAGCTTTTGGACACACCCTATAACTTAAAAGGTATCATCGAGGTCAATTATTCCTCTTTTACCGCCGAGTGGAACATCACCGGAAAAAATGCGGTTTCCTATAACAACATTGCCGCCTATACCACTTATGGAACGGAGCGGGCCAATGCCTACCGTATCTTAGAGGACAGCTTAAACCTCCGGGATGTGAGGATTTATGATACCGAGCATGACCCGGACGGAAAAGAACGCCGCGTCCTCAACCAGAAAGAAACCACCCTGGCCCAGCAGAAACAGCAGGCCATCAAGGAGGCATTCCGGGACTGGATATGGCGCGACCCATACCGCAGACAGACGCTGGTGCAGAAATACAATGAGCTGTTCAATGCCAACCGGCTCCGGGAATACGACGGGAGCCATATCACCTTTGGCGACATCAACCCGGAGATCAGCCTGCGGCCCCACCAGCTAAACGCTATCGCCCATGTGCTGTACGGCGGCAACACGCTCTTAGCTCATGAAGTGGGCGCGGGCAAGACCTTTGAGATGGTGGCGGCCGCCATGGAAAGCAAGCGGCTGGGGCTGTGCCAGAAATCCCTCTTTGTGGTGCCGAACCACTTAACGGAACAATGGGCCTCTGAATTTCTGCGGCTCTACCCAAGTGCCAATATCCTTGTGGCAACGAAAAAGGATTTTGAAACCCGCAACCGGAAAAAGTTCTGCTCCCGTATCTCCACCGGCGATTATGACGCGGTGATCATCGGCCACAGCCAGTTTGAGCGCATCCCGGTATCTGCCGAGCGGCAGGAACGGCTTTTGCAGGAACAAATCTGGGAGATCGAGGACGGGCTTGCAGAGCTGAAAAACAGCCGTGCAGAGAATTTTACTATCAAGCAGCTTGAAAAGACGAAGAAATCCCTGGAGGCCAGGCTGGATAAGCTGCACAAGAACGAAAGGAAGGATGATGTCGTTACCTTTGAACAGTTGGGCGTTGACCGTCTTTTTGTGGACGAGGCGCACGGCTATAAGAACCTTTTTTTATACACAAAAATGCGGAATGTGGCAGGCATTTCCACTACGGAGGCACAGAAATCTTCGGATATGCTCTTAAAGTGCCGCTACCTGGATGAGCTAACCCAGGGAAAAGGCGTGGTATTTGCCACCGGGACGCCGGTGAGCAATTCCATGACCGAGCTTTACACCATGATGCGCTATCTCCAGCATGATATGCTGCAGAGGAACAATCTGACCCACTTTGATAACTGGGCCAGTATTTTCGGGGAAACGACCACCGCTATCGAGATAGCACCAGTATTAAAGGTACATAAGAGAGTCCAGAGAGAAATACGCTAATAAATAGATAAACAATACTTATAATTAAAAGATACATAGAAAAAAGGCAAATTATATGTTAAAATATTTTATAGAGATAAACATATAGATTGGGATTTAGAGGAGATAGAGCACATGAATATTGGTAACTATAAGGCATATGTTTCAGCTGAAACTATGATGGGACCAAATAGCGTAAGGATATTAGCAGAGCTATTTGACAAATTTCCGCTACAGCTTCTTTCTGATGATATAATCCTCGACTTAGGATGTGGAACAGGCTTGACAAGTCTTATCATTGCCAAAGAGACTAGGGCAAAAGTTTTCGCAAATGATTTATGGGTAAGTGCAGAAGAAAACAGGAAACGGTTTGTTGAATGGGGTGTTGGAGAGCAGATAACGCCTATTTGCGAAGATGCGAACAATCTTCGTTTTGAAAAAGAGCAGTTTCGTGCGCTGATTAGTATTGATTCTTATCATTATTTTGCGGGAAGCAAAGGCTTTTTTCAAGAAAAGATTTTGCCATTTATGAAAGATAATGGAGTAGTTTTGATCGGAGTTCCTGGCCTGAAGGATGAGTATACAGGTTGTAGCGAAGAGCTTCTTTCCGATTGGCTTGGGAAGGACGCTTATATGTTCAAAAGTCCAAAGATCTGGAAAGAACTTATTGGCGGCAATGATAGAATCGAGTTGGTAAGGACATGGGAAATGGATTGCTTCAGCAAAGCATGGAACGATTGGCTTGCGACAAATAATAAATTTGCTCTTAGAGATAGGCAATATTTTGAAACAATTATTAAACCTTATACTTGTTTTGTGGGCATTTGTATCAAGTTGAAAAGGGCATTGTGATACACTCTCATCTTTCAAATTTAGGATTTATTGATAGAAGATGGATATAAATCTATCTCACTCATCTGAAAATGCTATAGGTAAGAGTAGCGAAAGTATTAAATTCGTTCAACTTATATCTGGAGTAGACCACAGCAATGTAATTAATGAAATGTTGAGAGAAGCTGAAACGAGCTTAGATAAAGTCACTAATTGATAAATAATATAAAAAGCATATGGTAATCATTAGTTTAAAGAGGATTAAGTAGATGGATTAAAGGAAAAATATAATATGAGGATACTATTTTGGAATACACATAGGAATCAATGTCATTTACTTAACGAGAATTCGGATATTATGTCCGAATTCTTTTTTTCTACCAGTAACCCAAATTTTTTAATTATTACTTGACAAGTACCTCAAAATGTGCGGCCTTTTTCTGATTACTCAGAAAAAGGCCAATTAATCAGGAACTGTTTATTCATTATTTACTTTCACCTGATTAAGGAGGTACTTTTATGAAATACGCTGATGTTGTCAAAGCAATGCTGCTCGCTTCCATCCATGAGCTTGCTGCCAATCCCCAAAATTATGCTCTTCATCCCGGTAAAGACTTTTCGCGTAATCGAAAACTGGGATTCAAACATCTTCTCCTTATGCTCCTGACTATGGAAGCTGACTGTATTAAGGAAGAACTTTACCGCTTTTTTGGACGTTCTACGGATGCTCCTTCAAAAGCTGCCTTTTATAAACAACGCAAAAAGATTAAAAATGATGCCTTTAGAAGCCTTCTCGTTTCTTTTACTCAAAAGTGTAAAAAGAAGTTGTTTAAAGGCAAATATTCCTTAGTCGCTTGTGATGGTTCTGCGGCCGATATTTTCAGGAATCCGGATGATCCGGATACTTTCTTTGAACCAAATGGAAAGTCCACCAGAGGATTTAACCAAATCCATATCAATGCTTTCTTTTCTGTTCTGGACAAAAAGTTTACGGATCTCTTCATCCAGCCTTCCCGGAAACGCAATGAATACAGCGCATTCTGCCAGATGGTTGACCGTTCCGAAGCAGATACCCCTGTCATTTATTTGTGTGACAGAGGCTATGCCTCTTATAACGCTTTTGCACATGTAATTGAAAATGGGCAGTTCTTTCTCATACGCTGTACCGATGCCAAGACGGAAAAAATTCTGGGGGTTCCTTTAAATGGCGTCAGGCAGCTTGATTATCATGTGGACCGTATTTTATCCAGATCACATTCTAAGAAAAAACGGCTTCATCCTGAACTGGAAGAACAATACCGGTTTGTGTGCCAGGATGTCCCTATGGATTATATTACACAGGACCATCCCGAATACAGACTGTCCCTGCGCATCATCAGGATTGAATTATCGGAGGGCTGTTACGAAAATCTGATCACAAATCTTCCGGATCTTGATTTCGATATCGACGATTTCAAGGACTTGTACCACCTAAGATGGAATGAGGAAACTTCTTTCCGTGACCTGAAATACCCACTGTGTCTCAAAGCATTTCATTCCAAAAAATATGAATACATTGTACAGGAAGTATGGGCAAGGGCAATCCTGTATAATTTTTGCTCGGAAATAGCTATGGCAGTAGAGATCCCTGAAAAAAAGACGAAACATGTATATCAGGTTAACTATTCGGAAGCAATCAAAACATGCCGGGACTTTTTGAGAATACATGATGGGACAACAACATTAGACGTGGAGGGCCTGATCGCTCAGAATATCCTACCGGTCAGGCCCGGGCGAACCTTCGCACGCCAAGCAAGGTTCAAACTTCCGATCAGCTTCTGTTATCGAAACTAACAAAAACAGAGCTAAACATACTAAATATACCTCAAAATGAGACGAATGAAAATGATTTTTTTTAATTTCATAAATTCGTCTTGTTGTTATGTCTTTCTATTGCCATAAATCCATACATTGCACCACAAAATCGGGAGTACTCCCCATTTTACAGCATTCCATCTGCATTTGGGAATAGAAATCCCCCCTCTTTTTCTTAAGTTGATAGAAAATCTGGTCGAAAACAACAGATCACATTATTATTAGAAGTTAAGTAAATGACATTGCATAGGAATACGACAATAAATTCGTATCTTTTAAGTTTGGTAGAAGATTATGATATTGATATACTTGTTATAGCGGAATATCAAGGATGTGAAAGTGAACTATGTAAATTATTGCAAAGAAGCAAGCAAAAATTAAAAAAGAATAATACGTTTGGCTGTGAAAGGCTTAATGTTTGGAGCAATTATTATGATATAGAACCTAATGTGCAAGGGACGTATCATTCTATTCAAGTAATAAAAAAGAAGTTAGTGTTATGTTGTGTGCATTTGTTTTCTGATTTACACGGAGATTATAGAGACGATCGCCTAGACGAGATAGAACAGATAATGAATGATATTAATAAAATTGAATCAAAGATAGAGTCAAAGAAAACAATAATTATTGGGGATTTTAATGAGATGCCATATGATAAGGGATGCTTAAGTGCTAAAGGCTTTCATGGGTTGCCGGCACTCAGACTGGATGATAAACCTACGAGAACTGTCAGAAAAAAAGCATATCGAAAATTTTATAATCCGATGTGGAATCTGATGGGAGATTTTCATTATCCACCCGGTACATATTTCTTGAATAAAGCCCAACTTTATGCACCTATGTGGTATATGTTAGATCAAGTCATTATCAGTAAGGATATAATTCCGTTGTTTAAAAAAGATAGTTTAAATATACTTACAAAATGCAGTTATTCAGACTTAATGGATTTGCAAGGGAGACCTGATAAGAGTATTAGTGACCATTTCCCAATTATATGTGAAATAATAGATAAAGGAGAATTATAATGGATAAGAAAAATTTTACTTTTGAACTTTTAGATAAGTATACACCAGATAAAGTTATTGAAAATTTTTTGGCTCAAATTAAAGAGGCTACTCAAGGCTATGTAATTGGAAATATTATTCCGTATGATGGACCGATACAATCATATAAAAAGAATAATGGATTAAATGTAGTGACAATGACTTTCAAAGAAACTATGGTTGATATTCAAGAAAAATTAGGAGAACAGGATGATGAAAAGCATAGATATGAGGTCTTTCTTACTGTAGAGGGTTTGGAACATTATAAATATAGAATGATGTTTGTAGATTACGGAGCCATTGCTTATCCTGTTACAATAGTTATGAATGAAGCGTTATCAGAAGAATATTGTGGAAAACGGATTGATACGTTTTTAATTGAAAGTATGGGAGAACTAGAAACCATGATGGAGACAGTTATAAATTCCAAGACCATGATGGTATTAATTCAAAATCTTATCAATGAATTTTTAAGAAAAAAATATCAAAAAGCTCATAGCATTCAATTGGACGAAAATTAGTGGTCTATTTTATTAACAAAATTATAAATTTAGTACGGATGAAAAGTGCTTTTTAGGTGAATATAAAATCGCTATATTTTGGCTACAAAATATTTTGAATGAAGTGGATTGTACATACAAGCCAACACAAAATGAATCAATAATATATATTGTTTGTATTCGTACCAATGTAAAAGTCGAAAGTGGTTAACAAGCAGAAGAAGCTGGTTCTGTCAATGGTCAAGATAAATGGCTATGCCCGCTGGTGATAGTTCTGGTTTCTTTTGCGAGTGGACAGACAAGGAGCAACGGCATAAAATACTGTCGCTCCTGAAAGTATTTACTCATCCTCAAATATGGTCTCATTCATTTCAGGAAAATCTAACAGTTCAGATACCGTTATGCCTAAACCGATTGCCAACTTATGAAGTGTTTTCAGTTTAGGATTCTTTGTTTTCCCAGACATAATATTTTCAACAGTAGATTGCGTAATGCCAGATAAGGTGGCTAGTTTATTTATGGTAATATGCTGTTCTTCACATAGTTTTGTAAGTCTCAAAATAATTACATCTGAATAGGTCATAAAGGACGCTCCCTTTTGCAAGAACTAAATAAAGTATACGGAGAATCAGAAAAAAAGGTTAATGGTGTGCCGTTAATATTTAATTATTCATCTTCAAATGCGACTTCATTCATTTCGGGAAAATCTAATAGTTCAGATACGGTCATATCTAATCCAATCGCCAATTTATGGAGTGTTTTCAGCTTAGGATTCTTTGTTTTCCCGGACATAATATTCTCAACTGTAGACTGTGTGATTCCAGATAAAGTAGCTAATTTGTTAGTTGTAATCTTTTTTTCAGCACATAATTCAGATAATCTTTTGATAATGGCGTCTGCATATGTCATAGAAAGTCTCCTTAACTTTGTACGGTTAACGAAAGTATAAGAGGTTTCGGACAGAGATATTAACGGTGTGCGGTTGACTTGGCATAGAAAATGTGATAAATTAACGCTACATGGTTAATAAGATTCTTATATTGAGAGAGTTTGCATAAAGGAGAAGCATAGTAGTTGGACAACGAGTTCTCCAATATGCATATGTGTTCAAGAATGGGATATGGGAGGTAAGAGGATTGTGGAAGAAGATACGGAAGAAATGGGATAATTTCTGGATAGGAGACGAACATGACGATTCAAAGAAGCATCTAAGCCAGTCTGACAAGCGTTCTCTCCTGTATGGTTATTATATGATTAGTATTTGCACAATCGCTTTTGTAATAATGCTTATCGAAATCAATAACCTGCGGATAGACCGTAAGAATACTGCAGATATGGAAGAAGCCATAGATCTTGTTATGTCTTATTTAGAATCAGCGACAAGTGATGAATATGACGAGATTGCACAGACGGTAAGGCATGATCTGGTATTCCGTAACTATGGGGAGGATATAGAGAAATATGTCCAGTATATTCCCAATACATCGGACATATGTCGTGCCTGTAAGGGAAGATATCCGGCACAAGCAGTTCTTGTGAGCTTAAATACAGGGGAATCCTATTCATTGGATTTATTTGAACGTGGGATAGATCCGGAAGATTATCAAGGTAATACCCAACTGACATTTGGTTATGATGAAATAAGCCAGACCAGTATCCATATCACTAAAAGTCCGGGAGAAAATGAAGGTACTGCAGAAATAGAGCAGGGAAACGGCATTGTCAGTATCCATAGAATGAAACGGTTATTTTGTGATGACTGTATCAAAGCTATGTTAAGAGTGATTGAAAATCAAGCCATAGAAGAACTGGTAATCTTAGATACGGAGAAAGATATTTTTTACCCTATTGAAGATGAGGGGGAAGTACAGATTGGGGAGTATAATCTAAAAACGGAATATAAAAATAGCGGTTATGAAATAGCAGTTGAATCTGTTGAAATGACAGAATAATCATAAAAGAAACAGGAGGATGAATATTAGAATGGAATCGAAATATATACAGTTGCCGCCATTACCATTAGATATGCCGGCAGAATACATAGAAATGATTTGGCTGTATACACGTCTGTCAAGGCAGGAACAGGAAATGATTCGGGATTTTATCAAGGAAAATCTTAAGAAGGATAATAGAAATCTTGATGAAACAGAGCTTTCTAAGGTGCTGCAGGAATCTGAAGCAGAAATAAATCCGGATGTTAAAGAATATACAGACCTGATGAAGAAACTGTTAGGAACATTGATTGCACAGTCATGTGAAATGGCTGCACTTGTATATCAGAATTATTGTATAGAGAAAAAATCCATAAAGGAAATCGCAAAGAAGTTTAACGTAAATGAAGAATCTGTACAGCTTATGGTACAGTATTACGATAAGAAAATAGAATCATAGTTATAATGGCAATATCGAAAGTGGTGAATCTAACTGAAAATAGATTCACCGCTTTTTCTTTTTTCTGCAATAAGCGTAAAAGCCTGTCAATGTTAGATGTTGCAGTTGAGAAAATACGCAATATTGGAAAGCGGTATAACTGAAAGAGCAAGTTTCGCCAGAGTAACTCAAAACCCACTTTGTGGGTTTTGCTTACTCGGCAACCTTGATGGGGATTCTGTTTCCCCATGCCCTCAGTTCACGCATATTTTCTCAATATGCAGATTGGCTCCTATTAAAAATACTCGCAGCGTGATTGCTTTACATCACGGAAGATAAAAAAATTCTAAAAATAATCCAATTTCCTTTCCCACCAACAGTCCCCAATTGGCTTATATAGTAGGAAGCAAAAAACAGCTTCCCCTGATCAGGCATTATGAAAAAAGCAAGGAGGGATTTATGCGATTTACAAGAAGTGAACTGGAGATGATTTACAAGTATGAAGCAACGACAAAAGAGGACACAGTGAAAGCCATGAGGGATGGGCAGTCAGCAGCCAGAGACGATTTGACGAGGATCGTCATAAGGAATGCTGCAGATAAACTGGAAAAACTTCCAGAACCGGAATGCAGCCGGTTCATAGCGGACAATAAGGCACATTTCATAGGACAGGGCAGAAGTTCCGTCCTGCGGAGACTGAATGAAGCAAAGGAACGGTTAAAACAGCCGGTCTTACAGGGACATGACCTGTCAGGGAGGGAGCGGTTCCAACCAGACACAAGACATATGATCGTTCTTGATGTGCTGAATAATGACAGCCCCGTAGGTTTTAAAGGG
>Ga0137308_102632_pt1 | contig 11252 bp, 8 predicted proteins | sample Inofrocosms_June_FD_97181 | JGI IMG/M metagenome (GOLD analysis project Ga0137308, IMG submission 97181) | Mouse cecal microbial communities from Vienna, Austria - N-Acetylneuraminic and N-Acetylglucosamine D2O microcosms_June | ecosystem: Host-associated > Mammals > Digestive system > Large...
AAGTATGAAATATATGAGGACATGGAGTATAGTGTGGTTAAATTCTTGTTCTTGGATACTGTTCGTTCACTCTCTCATAGTGACGATTCTATTGACGTTGAAAGATTCCGTATGAATATCCGATTGTGATCGAACAGGAACTCCATTGCACAATGCAAATTCCTAGATATTAAGAAAACGAAAAATAGCGCATTTTTGAATCAGCAACAACACAACATTTATTGCGCGAAGCGTCGAACAAAAGAGCGCAATAATCCTCGGCTTAAACATGTTTTGTTGCGCAACAAAGTGCAAGTCAAGGATAAATATGAATACATATTGCTTAAAAGGAAGGAAACAGTAAGAGAGAGACGCATTAATATTAGAGAAACCTTGATTTTTAAGCAATATTATCTAAAAAAGAAGGCCAGAACATCCCGTTATGCAGCATTTTAACAAGATTTTTTATAACATGTACATAAACAATAGTGCAAGCATATTTATGAAGAAATAGCACATAAATACGTATATACGTATTTATAAAATCGCAATAATAGGCATGATTTACGGCGCAAAAGTACTCGCACATCAATTAAAATTATAGTATAAATTACGTACCAGTTTCTATATATAAATATAAAAATCAAATCCTGCACTCCAGTTGATACCAACTATAATGCAGGATTTGATTCATAAAATTATTTTAATGATTTTTCTAATGCATCTACAACGATCTGAAGAGCTTTAATTCGCGCATATTTTTTGTCTACAGACTCTAATATATACCACGGGGCATAAGTTGTGCTTGTTTTTTGGATCATTTCGTTGACTGCTTCTTCGTATTGATCCCATTTTTCACGATTTCGCCAGTCCTCATCAGTAATCTTCCACTGTTTTTCCGGTGTGTTCTGCCGGTCTGTAAAGCGCTGCAACTGGGTATCTTTATCAATTTGTACCCAGAATTTGATAATTACTGCACCCCAGTCGTGCAACTCTTTTTCGAATTCATTCATTTCATTATAGGCACGCATCCAGTCATTTTCACTGCAAAAACCTTCCAGCCGCTCTACCATAACACGTCCATACCAGGTACGGTCAAAAATAGCAATATGCCCGTCTTTTGGTATCCGGTTCCAAAATCTCCATAAATAGTGCCTTGCTTTTTCGTATGGTTCCGGGCTTGCTATTGGATGTACTTCGTATCCTCTTGGATCGAGGGCTTCAGTCAGCCGTTTGATATTGCCGCCCTTCCCTGCGGCATCCCAGCCTTCATAAGCAATAACAACCGGAACTTTTTTTCGGTACAGGCGATTGTGAAGTTCGCCAAGCCGATGCTGAAGCTGCTTGAGTTGGATTTTATATGTTTCATCATCAATAACAGCCGTATCAAGCGGAATATCAGAGAGCTTTGGCATTGGGATTAATGGGAAGACATTTTGCAGAAGCGGCACGGACATTGCATGGTTGTTCAGTGCAATCTCGATTCCCTGTGTCAGCGTTTCTAAAATCTGAAGTTCTGTCCATTTTCTGGATTTTGCATCTATAATGTACCAAGGAGCAGACGGCATATTTGTATCCTCTAAATAGCTGTCATATACATCCATACATTTATCATAATGTGCATTCTGCCATTTATCCTTTTTGCTGACGCGCCATTTTGCGTCTTTATTTTTCTGAAGGTCATCAATTCGCTTCTTCTGCTCTTTTCTGGAAATATGTAGGAAAAACTTCATCACCAGGTATCCATTGTCAGTGAGCTGGCGCTCAAACCGTTTGATACTGTCGATCCGGTTTTTATAGTCTTCCCCGTCTATATTCTGGTGCAGCTTTGCTTCTACAACCTCATCCATCCATCCAGAGTCCAAAAATTGAAATTTTCCTGCTTCTGGAATTTTTACAAAGTGACGGTATAAAAAAGGTTTCCTTGACTCTTCTAAAGTAGGTTCTTCCATTGATGCGACTTTAAAGAAACGCGGGTCAATTCCTTTAATAATTTTTCCAATAGAGGAACCTTTTCCAGACGTTCCCCACCCTTCCACCAGGACAAGTACTGGAAGTTTCATTTCCTTTAACTTCATCTGCTGCCTGGAAAGCTTTTCTCTTGCAGCCTGTAGCCTTGCGGTTAACACCTCATCTGCCGGTCTTTCTTCACCGTTCCATTGCTTTAACATAATCGCTGCCTCTCTTTCTTCTTATTGTTTTTTGTAAAAACTCTATAATATAAATGTATCAAAAAATTGGCGTTTCGTCAATGCTCACAAATAAGTTCTTGAAATAAAAAGAAAATTAGTTATTGTATGCAAAAAATAAGACAGGCTAACTGCTAATTGCAGTAAAGCCTGTCTTTCGCTTTTCCTATGCAAGCCAATCTCCGCTCAATCGGCTGATAATTCGGTTCATATCCGCTTTGCTTTTCGCGTCACGGCATTCATTCAATACCTGCTCTTTTTCTGCCTCCGTCAGTTTACTGTATGCATCTAATGCATCCTTTTTCATTGACATTCCTAAAGCAAAACCAATTGGTAAATTGTTAAGATCCATAAAATACTGACTCTCCTTTCCCAGCATCAAGCTGTGACAATGTCAGTATTTGTAGAATTTTTTATTTTATAACGGGATCTTTGAACTATTTATATGTAAAAATTGTAAATACAGTATGTTTAGCGTTTACTCGGCCGCCCAATCAGCCGGATATGGTCACCGCCATCGTACATACGCTCTGTAACCGTGTTGCTTGAGCTACTTGCCTCAATGACTGTTCCGTAATAACCGATGCCTTCTTCATATGCATATCCGGCAAAAAGCGCGGTATGGTCAATGTCCAGATAACGCCCGTTATTTCCCTGAAAAGAATAGTAAATCGTATCTCCAGGTATTAATTTACAATTTAATATACTAACTGCTTCTTCTGCAACCAGGTGTTTTGTTGAAACACACCAATAAGCTTCATCGGCTGCGGTTGGTGCCCAGGTCGGGTGTGTATAGCCGAAACGGATGCCATATGGTCGGTAGCAACGATACACAAGAGAACTGCAATCGTAATAATTTTTTGACATGCGCTTCTCCTGGCTGTATTGAATATTTTTTAGGTTAGCAATGGCACGTGCATCCTTGATTACCCGATATGCTGTTTTACTGCTTACCGATACAATACAGATAACCTTTCTCCCGTTCGCTTTTGCAGTAATTTTAGTAGTGCCGATCCCTTTAATCGATACGATGCCTGTTTTGGAAACCGCAGCTACGTTTTCATTGCCGGATGACCAAGTTACTTTATGGTTGCCAGTGCCGCTTATCTTTAAATTTTTTATGCCGCTTCCCTGATAGGTATTGATCGCATATTTGTTTAATGTGTAATGATGTACTGTTACTCGGACAGAAAGAGGTACGCCGTATATGTTCATTCGGATATTTGTGATTCCTTTAGCAATGCCGCGGATATAAATGTTTCCATCTCGAAAAGAAGCCTCTGCAATTTTAGGATTGCCTGCTTCAATCGAACAATTTGAACCTGCATTCATCGCATCACGGATCGTTTCCTCTGACCATTCCTGTCCGCTCTCATAATAAACCATATCTAAATCTATGCCTTCCACTGCAACTTCTGTGCTTGGATCTTCATCATTCATATAAAGAGTAATATTTTCATTCGATAACGACAGTTCCGATACCGTAATCTGACAAGAAAGTACCGTCTGTGCCCCATCATTCCCTGTAGCTGTAACTGACAATAACGTTTGTCCGGCGGCAACTGGTGTGACTGTTACAGATTGCGGCGTTTCATTCGATAATGAAACAACTGTCTGGCTGGTATCAGACAGTGTATAAACAGCGCTGACAGCGTGATTTACCTTCAAGTCATACGAATGACCGCCAGCCAAAAGATGGATCTGAGCGGTTTCTAACGAAGGCACTTCACTGACAGTAATTGGTGTTTCCAAAGGGTCTTGCTCTGAAATACTGCCAAATTCTGCCCCTTTCACCGAAATAGGCTGACTGTATAATACGCTTACTGCCAATGCCAGGATGAACAACAGGCAGAATTCTTTTCTGACGTTCTCTATTATCATCGTTCCTTTTCCTCTTTCTATTTAAGCACAAATAAGTGTTTTATTATATCTTGTCTTTATTTTAATATTTAATGCCGGCATTAAATTATAAATGTATAACTCTGGATCGTATTTCTTTTGTCTTTCCTTCGTTCCAGAAATTTTCTCCCAGATATCCGCAAGTCCTGCGGACGACATTCATTTTTGAGTGATCCTTATTCCCGCACTGCGGGCACTCCCATTCAAAATCATCATTAATCAGGATTTCGCCATCATATCCGCAGCACTGGCAATAATCAGATTTTGTATTAAATTCCGCATATTGGATATTGTCATAAATATATCGGATGGCAGACTCCAACGCTTCAAGATTATGCTTCATATTTGGAATTTCCACAAGGGAAATCGCGCCTCCTGAAGAAAGGTTTTGAAAACTACTTTCAAATGTCAGCTTTGCAAATGCGTCAATCTGTTCCCGTACATCGACATGATAAGAATTTGTATAATAGCCTTTATCGGTCACGTCTTTGACATCGCCAAAACGTTTTTTATCGATTTTTGCAAAACGATAGCACAAGCTTTCTGCCGGAGTGCCGTACAGGGCAAATCCCAGCTTTGTTTCTAATTTCCACTTATCTACGGTTTTCCGCAAATATTGCATTAATTGCAGTGCAAATTCCCTTCCTTCCGGCTTCGTATGGCTGCAATGACGCATCAGCATGGTTGCTTCATACACGCCGATATAACCAAGCGACAAGGTTGAATAGCCATTTTGCAGCAGCCTATCAATTACTTCACCCTTTTGCAGCCTTGCAATCGCGCCATATTGCCAGTGAATCGGGCTTGTATCAGATTTTACGCCAAGCAGCGCCCGATGGCGGCACATCAAAGCTTCAAAGCAAAGCTCCAACCGTTCTTCCAACAAGCGCCAGAATGAAGCTTCCTCCCCTTTTGCAAGCAGAGCGATCTGCGGCAGATTAATGCTTACAACCCCTTGGTTAAACCTGCCTTCAAATTTATAATTTCCGTTTTCATCTTTCCACGGCGAAAGAAAGCTGCGGCATCCCATGCAGCTAAATACATTTCCTTCATAATTTTCCCGCATTTTTTTTGCAGAAATATAATCTGGATACATCCGCTTTGCAGAGCATTTTGCTGCAAGCTTTGTCAGATAATCATATTTTCCGCCTTTTAAACAATTATGATCATCCAGCACATAAACAAGCTTTGGAAATGCCGGCGTAACATAGACGCCTTTTTCATTTTTAATGCCCTGGTAGCGCTGACGAAATACTTCTTCGATAATTAAAGCATTTTCTTCTACGTAAGGATCCTGCTCATCAATATGTAAAAACAATGTAACAAACGGAGACTGCCCGTTTGTAGTCATTAACGTATTGATCTGATACTGCATCGTCTGAACGCCAGCTTGCAGTTCTTCTTTTGTCCACATAGAGACAACCTGTGCAATCTGGTCTTTGCTGAAGCTTTCGCCTAACTCCCGTTGTGCCTTTTTTTGAAATTTTTCCCGGCTGTACCGCAAGTATTTTCCGAGATGGATCAAATCTACCGACTGTCCGCCATATTGATTTGACGCTACAGACGCGATAATCTGTGTCGTTACGGTGCAAGCTACCCGAAAGCTTTTAGGTGTTTCAATTAACTTGCCATTGATCACCGTGCCATGATCCAGCATATCTCCAATATGGATCAAACAGCAGTTAAAAATTGGCTGCAAAAAATAATCGGCATCATGAAAATGGATCGCACCGCTTTCATGCGCCTGTACAATTTTATCCGGCAGCAAAACTCGTTTTGTAAGGTCTCTGGACACTTCACCTGCAATATAGTCCCTTTGGGTAGAAGCTAACAGCGTATTTTTATTGGAATTTTCCTCAGCCAATTCCTTGTTGTCATTGCGGATCAGTGACAAAATGGATTCATCGGTAGTATTTGCTTTTCTTACAAGTGCATGTTTATACCGATAAATAATATACTTTTTTGCCAATTCATATTTTTGTTCCCGCACGAGACTATGCTCGATTAAGTCCTGGATTTCCTCTACCTGGATTTGTGTGCGTTCTGTATTTGAAATCAGATGTTCAATATCCTCCATCTTTTTATCTGTGATCTGGTCATGGACAGGAACTTCATCGTTCGCTTTTCTCATTGCTAAAATGATCTTCATCCTGTCATAATCTACAACCCTTCCATCCCGTTTTATTACTTTCACTCTCTTTTCCTCCGTATTCAGGCTGTTTATTCGATCTTTGTTTCATAAAGCAGGTTCATTTTTTCTTCATAAAGCTCTGGCGTCATATCCATAAAATGCTTGTGTGGATTTTCAAAACGCTGTTCTTCTTCCCAGATCTCTTCTTCGAGCTGCTTTTTCACATAGCTTGCCATTTCATCTATAGACGGCTGTTCATAGACAAGATTGCCGTTTAAAAAAATCGGCACCTGAAGTTCTTTTGCCGTGCATTGTTCAAAATAGCGGTTTTTCCACGGCTTTACCGGATCTACATAACGAAACGGCTTTGAAAAATCGAGATTTTGACCAGATTTCGCCAAAAGGTCTGCGATTGCCTTTCCTTCCTGATCGTAGATACGATACACCTTTTTTAAACCCGGATTTGTGATTTTTTCCGTATTTTCTGAAATTTTGATTCTCGGTTTAAATGTGCCGTTTTCTTCCACCGCCACAATTTTATAGACAGCACCAAACACTGGTTCCGATTTGGAAGTAATCAGGCGTTCGCCGACTCCAAAGCTGTCAATGCAGCCGCCCTGATCTAAAATCGAAGTAATTGTATATTCATCCAGACTATTCGATACGATAATCTTACAGTCACAAAGCCCTGCCTGGTCTAACATTTTCCTGGCACGCTTGGATAAATAGGCAAGGTCACCGCTGTCCAGCCGGATTCCTTTTAATCGTTTCCCTATCGGCTCCAACACTTCTTTTGCCGTTTTAATCGCGTTTGGCACGCCGCTTTCCAATACATCATACGTATCAACCAAAAGCACCGCTGCATCTGGATAGGTAAGCGCATATTGTTTAAATGCCGTAAATTCGTCGCCAAAATACATCACCCAGCTATGCGCCATCGTACCATTTACTGGAATCTGAAACATTTTTCCAGCCAGTACCGTCGCTGTAGCTGCCGCGCCACCGATATAAGCAGCCCTTGCGCCATATACGGCAGCGTCCATATTATGTGCGCGCCTTGCACCAAAATCAGACACCATCCTTCCTTTCGCGGCTTTTACAATTCTTCTTGTTTTCGTCGCTATTAAAGACTGGTGATTGATTTCAAGTAAGATGGCAGTTTCAATTAACTGCGCATCAATCAAAGGCGCAATTACTGTAATCACAGGCTCATTTGGATACATTACCGTCCCTTCAGGGAAGGCATAAATATCCCCTTTAAAATGAAACTCCTTTAGATAAGTAAGAAATTCTTCAGAAAACAAATTTTGCCCACGCAAGTATGTGATATCTTCTTCCTCAAAATGAAGATTGGTAATATATTCAATAATCTGTTCCAATCCAACAAAAATCGAAAAGCCGGCATTGTCTGGATTTTTTCGGTAAAATACATCAAATGCTGCCTTGGCATGATGGTTTGGGTCAGTGAAATAGCCATTGCTCATGGTCAGCTCATAAAAATCCATGACCATTGATAAATTTCTCTCATTGTGCTGCATGTGCCTTTCTCCTTTTTGTAATACTGTAAAAAATGAGTACTTACATTTGCTATATTTTAGCCTTTTCGGAGGCATTTTGCAAGCTTTTTTATCAATTTTATAGCTTTTTTATTTGGTTGTTTGCTGTAATTTGTAACATTGCCCTTTGAAAATCACCAAAACGGTATTTCGAAACCAAAACAGAGTCCGTATTTTTTAAAACGACCTCTCTCCTGCTGTAGCTTTCCACATAAAGCAGGTTCACCAAATATGCCCTGTGTGTGCGGAAAAAATAGGGCGAAAGCTCTTCCTCTAGTTGGCTGATCTTTGCATAATATTCTATCGTTTCATCCGGCAAATGCAGCACCGCCTTACGTCCAAGGCTTTCAATATAAATAATATCCTGTATATTTACCAGACGGACTTTACTGCCCTGTTTTACTGTAATTCTCATCCTGTCCTGTTTCTCGTCCAAGCGTCTGTCCTCCCAAATTTGCTGTAGCTTTTCGTAATAAAAAAAGCGCCTGAATTTTTTGCCATTCCGTTGGCATTCAGCGCTTTCCGTAGCTTTCGTATTTGTTTACGTCTGTTAAATATTTTATCGGTTTATTTTCCTGTTTTATTAACAACCAGATACTTGCTTTGCAAATTTTCTTACTTTAATTAAGAGAAGATTATCTGAAAAACAAAGGATCAGGAGATAATTGTATCCATCGCTCCTGATCCCTTGTTTACATAATATTTATTCTGTATATTCTGCTGCAAGGGTATCCAGTCCGTCAGGATTATTTTCCTTCCATTCTGTAAAAGATCGCCCGCTTTCTGCAACAGTCCTGCCCAGCTTTACTAAAAACTCTGGTATTTTTTCCTCTAAAATCGCACCCAGTTCGCGTCCAAGTTCTTCTTTTCCCTGTAGTTCACATCCGTTTACATACAATACAAAACCTGGCTGCGGCTTGCCATCTACTCGCTTGATACCGCCGCGGAATCCAAGCACCCCTGTCTGATGCGTGCCGCAGGAAGACGGACACCCGGAAATATGGATCTGCGGCAGTGCGCCGTCTGGAATCCCTGCTTCCCGAATTGCCTTTACACATGTCGCGAGCAACGCCTGTGAATCTCTTACGCCAACCTGGCAAACAGCGGCCCCGATACAGCTCACAGACGTTTCAAATACACTTTCTGCACTGTCTTTTGTGATTTCCAACACCTTTTCTGCCTCACTGGCAGTCAGATTGACAATATATGCGGTTTCATCCGGCGCCAGGCGCATTTCTACTGCCTCCATACTGCCAACCGCTTCATTTAATGCACAAAAGGCATCTATGCCCGGCATTCCGCCGATCGGATGCCATATAACTGTATACAGCCCTTCCTGTTTTTGCGCAATCACACGTTTCTTTCCAACCTGCGCCCCATCTCCTTTTTTTGCAATTTGATTTTTTGCAATTTTTATACGCAGGTCTTCGTTAGAAGCAAAAACTTCATTTAACTTTTCCTGATACGCATCTACATACTTGTCCGCGCCGCCAAGCGCTTCAGGCATATAGCGGGTACGCGCTTTGACCCGGCTGTCATAATTTCCATATGCCAAAAACGTCAGCCACATCGCCTTAATATAATACAAGATCATCTCCGGCTCAATTCCCTGCGCCACTTTTATGCCAAATTTTGGATTGGTGCCAAGCCCTCCGGCACTGTAAACATCAAATGTTCCTTCTTTTGTTGCCACAAATCCAAGATCGCGGTAGGTCGCATGTGTTACATTATCCGGCGAACTGGAAAAAGCGACTTTTAATTTTCTTGGCATTTTTTTTGCTGTAATAAAATTCATCAAATAATCTGCCGCCGCTTCAGCCCACGGCAAGACATCAAAATATTCCCCCTGTTCCAGCCCGGACAGCGGCGGACACATAACATTTCGCGGATAATCCCCGCCTCCGCCAATCGTAACAATCCCTGCATCCAATGCACGTTCCATAATATCATACACTGCATCCGGCTGCAAATCATGAAGCTGGATCGTCTGGCAAGTTGTAAAATGCATTTTGGATATGCCATGTTTTTTTAACATGGCGGCTGTAAACGCCATACGCTCTTTGGTCACACGTCCTGCGGTCATACGCAGACGCAGCATATTTGCCTGTCCACCTCTCTGCGCATAGCTGCCGTAAAAGCCAGAAATCCCTTTATAATCTCCCTGGCTGATCCTGCCATCGTAAAATTGTGCCGTTTTTTCCTGAAATCCAGGAAGAAGCTGTTTAAATACATGTGTATCCATTTCTGTTTTTCCTTTCTAATTCGGTTAGTACGCATCCAAAATGCTTCTCTTATAACGCCTCTCTTTATGAGCGAAACATCTTTTTTATAAGAAATGCCGCTGCCTTATAAAGCGGATGTTCCATATGCTTAGCTACTTTGTCCAGTTCTTTTCGTATTGCAATCCCCTGCGGACAGTGTTTTTCACATTTTCCGCATTTCCTGCACTGGGAAGCATTGCTTGGATGCGCACGCATCGAAGTACACATCAGGTACTCTCTCATACCAGTCAAATAATTATCTGTATAGCATACATTATAGCAGCGAAACACCCCTGGTATATCCACTCCTGCCGGGCAGGGCTGGCAATACCCGCATCCAGTGCATGGTACTTTGACCTTTTCATTTACTGCCTGGCGCACTTTTTCAAACAACCGCTCTTCTTTTTTTGAAAATTCTTGAATCTGAACAGACTGAGCAATTTTAATATTTTCCTTTAGCATCTCCATAGAATTCATGCCAGACAATACCACCGATACCTCGGGCTGGTTCCACAGCCAGCGAAATGCCCACTCTGCAGGAGAACGCTGCGGTTTTTGCCTTTTAAAGATCTCTTTTGCCTTTGCTGGCAAGCCATGCACAAGCCTGCCTCCCCGCAAAGGCTCCATAATAATGACCGGGATTCCTTTTTTTGCAGCATATTTGACCCCTGCCCTTCCAGCCTGGCTGTGCTCATCCATATAGTTGTACTGTACCTGGCAAAAATCCCAGTCAAATGCGTCCAAAAGCTTACGAAACTGACGGGAATTCCCGTGATATGAAAATCCAATGTTGCGAATCTGCCCCTTTGCCTTTTTTTCCAGAAGCCAGTTCAGAATACCCATTTTTACAAGTTTTTCCCAGATCTGTACATCCGGCAGCATATGCATTAGATAATTATCTATGTAATCTGTATGCAGGCGGGCAAGCTGCTCGTCAAAGATCTTCTGCGCCCCTTCTACAGAATGTATCAAATAATGCGGCAGCTTCGTAGCAATCACAACCTTTTTGCGCCAATGATTTTTGGCAAGCAGCACTCCAATCGCTTTTTCGCTTCCTTTATAAATATAGGCTGTATCCAGATAATTGACTCCACTGCGGATTGCATAAGAAAGCTCCCGCTCTGTTTCCCGCAGGTCAATACGCCCGCTTTTTGTCGGAAAGCGCATACATCCAAATCCCAGAATTGACCATCCATTTGTTCTTCTTTCCATATATAAACGCTCCTCGTATAATAAG
>Ga0137308_102633_pt1 | contig 11250 bp, 14 predicted proteins | sample Inofrocosms_June_FD_97181 | JGI IMG/M metagenome (GOLD analysis project Ga0137308, IMG submission 97181) | Mouse cecal microbial communities from Vienna, Austria - N-Acetylneuraminic and N-Acetylglucosamine D2O microcosms_June | ecosystem: Host-associated > Mammals > Digestive system > Large...
AACGCATTAGTTAGCGTCCGTTTAATGTTAAAAGACTTTACAATCAATCTGTTGGTTGGATTGAGTTATTCAAAGTTGAAAAAAATTTTTTATGGTTATTTTGGGATACTTTCGTTTATTAACCTAACAGTTGTTTTTATAATCACTGCTTTTGACAGATATGGGTGCTGGCTAAGAAAAGATGCCACCTTTGCCACTTATGGATTATTTGGTTTGATAGGTATGGACTGGTTGGCTTTATTGTTAGTTGCTGCTTCTGATATTCTTATCGGAGTAATTGTTGTGGAGAGTATGTTATGGAAAATCAAAAAAATTCCAATTTCCTTGGGGGTGTTACAATGACGAAAATTATTGATTTAAGCGTTAAAGAAAAAATCTATAAAAGCAAAAAGACACAGATTTCAATATTAAATGATTTCAAACTCGAAGTCACAGATGGTGAGAAAATTGCCATTGTAGGAGAATCTGGAGTAGGAAAAAGCTCTTTGCTTAATATTATCGGATTGATAGATAGAAACTATAACGGTGAATATACTCTTTTGGGTTCGCTCACTAATAATCTACATACAAATGAGTTGGCACAATGGCGAAATCAAAAGATTGGTTTTGTTCTTCAAGAATCAGCACTTATCAATTCTTCGACAATTGAAGATAATATCAAATTGCCTTTACTTTACGCAGGCGCTGAAAAAAAAGAGTTTAAGCCAGAGGATTTTGAAAGTGTAGTTGATGCAATTGGCATTAAACCAATATTAAAAAAGAAGCCGCTTGAATGTTCTGGCGGAGAAAAAGCGAGAGCCGTATTTGCCAGAGGAATCATTATGAAACCTCAAATTATTTTGGCTGATGAACCAACAGCGTCTCTGGATATAGAGAACAGGGAAAGAATTGTAACTTTGCTTTTTAAAATGAACAAAGAATTTAACACGACTATCATTACCGTAACTCACGATTTGGAAATAGCTAATCGTCATGATAGAATAATTCATCTTGAAAGGAGTAAGTAAAATGGGATTTTTTGCAATGGTAGCGTCAATGTTGTTAGGGATATTTTTTATTGCCCTCGGAATATCTCGTAAAAAGCATAAGGGGTGGTCTATTAGCCTTATTGCACTTGGAATAGTATTTGTTATTATTTCAGTTTATTTGGGACTTCCTAAATAAAAATTGGTTTGCGAATAATGGTTAAGGTCAATGTGGTGATTGTATGCAGAAAGAAAATATGAAATGGCTATTATGCCCTCTTTGCGGAAATAAAACCCGCAACAAAATTAGAGAGGATACGATATTGAAAAACTATCCCCTTTACTGTCCGAAATGCAAGCAAGAAGTTTTGATTGAAGTCAAGGACTTGCAAGTAACCATCATCAAAGAGCCAGACGCTTTAGACGCAGAGCCGATGAATGAGTGAGCAATCACCGTTTGTCGGCTCTTTTCTTTTTACATAGGCAGGACAAGCCCACCTAATAAAAAAACGATGTGCGGGTGGGCTGATTTGTTATGCTTGAATTACCCTCCGACTTCGCTTTTGAAGTTTGGAGGGATTTCTTTTGCCTGCAAGCAGCTTTCATCTGCATTTACATATACTATACCGAGGATGGACGGATAATCTGTTAAAAAAATCCTCACTAACACATGGGGGCTTCCTGCCCTACAAGTAGAAGTCAAATATCTACATAATAGAAATAGATTCTCCTTAAACCGTAAAGGTGTGACAGCCCTTACGGTTTTTCTTTTGTCGTTTTTTGCAGGAATATGCCATATGGCAGTTTCTGGCATGGGCTGCCGTTCTCCGCCCTTCAATCTGGAGTTTAGCGATTTTCAAAATTCAGATTGGAGGTGTCTACGGTGAAATACGCACCGAGAAAAGTATATATCAAAGAGAATGGCGGTTATGTGGAGTTGTCCTATATGGATTTTTGCCGCCGCAGGGAAGCAGACCGTACATATTCGGACAAGCTCTTTATCCCTGTGCAGGGCTGCCTTATTGAGGTTATGCGGGAACAGTACACGGACTTCTATCGGGATAAAGAGCGGTGGCGTTATCTTCAGAAACTTGATACGAAGAACAGCCAGCTTTCATTGGACGGCTTTGTCGATAGCGAGGGCAACTCTCTGGACTTTATTGCCGATGAAACGGCGGACATTGAGGAAACGGTTATCCATTCCATGATGTTGGACAGGCTGAACGCTGCCCTGCTCTTGCTGTCGGACGATGAGCAGGTGTTGATACGGGCAATCTTCTTTGACGGTGTTTCTACGAAAGAGATTGCAAGGATGGAAAATGTAGACCAGAGTACGGTAAACAGACACAAGCTCAAAATTCTGGCAAAGCTCAGAAAAATAATGGAAAGCAGATTTTAAGTGCAAAGCCCCTTTGATTTTTCCTTTGGGAAATCGAGGGGGCTTTGTTACTGCCCTCTCAATCTTGGATTTATGGAAATCCCGATTGGAGGAAAAGAAATGGCATATAACCACGGACGGGAGGAGCGCAAATGGCGTATCTGGAAAGAGGCGGAGGAAAGGATTTTACGGAAGTGCGGCGTTGACGAGGATACCATCGAGAAAATCCGTATCTATGACAGGGCAGATTTTAATGCCGCCAGACGCTTCTACCGCTATCTAAATGATGTCGGGGAATACCTTGAGGGAATGGCAGACAGGGAGAAGCAAACGGAGGTTAGGACGGTGGCCGATTTACTGGACGAGATTGAAAATGAAAATCTGTACCTCGCATTAGTTACGATAGACAGGCGCACTCTGAAAATTGTTCTCCTAAAAATGCAGGGCTATTCCACAAAGGAGATTGCCCCGATTGTCGGTCTGACAACGGGGGCTGTCTACGCAAGGATGGGACACCTGCGGAAAAAGCTGAAAGCCTTTAAGCGGTAAGGGAAGAAAATTACATTTGCCTGCGGGCTATGGGGTGAGAGGTCAAAAACCTTTCGCCCTATTTTTTCGCAGGAGGAAAAACATAATGGCATACCGAGTTAAGACATATACGCTTCGGGAGGAAGCGGCGGAAAACGGCACAAGGTATTTTATCAGCTTTAAGGACGGGCAAGGCAGCTATCACGAATTAGAGGTGTCTGAACAATTCTTTATAGAGTTTCGGCAGATGGAGCGCAGAAACCGTAACCTGCTACAATCGGATGAACGCCACAAAGAATTTTTCGAGCTTTCCGATGAAGCACTTAACAAAAGGTCAAGGGTTACGCCGAAAAGTGTTGACGAGCTGATTATCGAGCAGGAACGCTCCGAGCTGCTCCACCGTATCATTGCGGCTCTGCCAGAGATACAAAGACGGCGTTTCCTGCTCTATTACGAGTACGATTTCAATTACTATGAGATTGCTGCAATGGAGCATTGTACGGCACAGGCGGTTAGGCGGTCTGTTGTTCTTGCCAAAGAAAAAATAAAAGCGCAGATGAAAAAATATCTCTGCCCATAACAGATTGATAACGCTCTTGTATCTTCGGATATTGGGACGTTTTTCTGATATGTTCTCTAATGGAATTTAGCAGACGCAATACGCCCAGAATATACTCAAGACAGGTCCTTATCCTGGCCTTCTCCCAATCATTTAAACTGTACGCCGCACTCCTTTTATTATCAATTACCTCCGTGATATATTTTATGGATTCCTGGAAATTTTCCGTAAGAAGAAGTTCTCTGTCCGCATTGTAAACAAAGTTTTCATCGTGCCACAAAGCCTTCGATAATATGCCTATTAACTCCGCCCGGTCCTTTACACTGGAGCAAATAGCCTTAAGCAGCCCGCGCTCATCCTGCTGGGACAGATCCCCCAACGCGCATCCTATCTCAGGCGGTATTTCCATCTCCCCCTGACGATACATTTCCAGAGCCCGATCCGCTACGGCAAAGTAATCTTTACCTATATTCCGCGCTCCAAGAGATAAGCAGGTAAATATCACGTACTTATCCTTCTTGTTCTCATATTGATCGAACAACCCAACCCAGTCTTTCACGATTTCCGCAAACGCCTGCCTGAAATCCAGGGGGCATTCCCTGTCCGCCAACGAACGGTTATTGGCGAAAAGCGTCCTTGTCCATTTGCCGAAATAGGGATTAATAAGATGTCTTGGAGGGGTTTTTCCCCCATGGATCTGCCATGCGATGTACTTTTTCGGCGCCTCATATTCGGACCGAGATTCGTCATGAACGTTGACTGCTACCAATTTACCATCGCTTATTTCATTAACTTCAAATGAAACATCGTTAATTCCCGGCCAGAAAGACTCCGAATCATCAAAATTGTTTTCGTATATGGCAATTTCCCTCTCGCGATTTTTATATTCAAGGCTTACAATACATTGATACGCCCCTCTTTTGTTTCTGAACCACAGATCATCGGTCCATACCCGTGCGGACATCAAATCCCTGACTCAGCTTATTATTTGATTCCTCCATCTTTTCCAGTTGTTCGCCGAAGATTTCATATAAACACCCTGGCCTCCCGGTTGTCCAATATGTCCGAGACACCCTGCAGTTCAACCCCATGGGCGGGTTCACACAGCACATGGGCGACTCCCTGTAATCTAAATGCCAGCTTGCCCGGCTCGACCGGATCCTGCCCGTCGGATGTCCTGGCCACAAAAACTACCGGAAGCCTTGTTTTAATCTCTTTATGGGCTATTTTCCTGAAAAAATCCATGTAGCCGTCAAGCAGGTGCGGTGTCTTTTGTACCGGCAGACCCCCATCCTCCCCGGCGTATCCCCCATATATCACCATTTTAACGAAAAACGGCGGGTAATATGTGGGATAAAAATCCGTTGTAAATTCCGTTGTCTCTAATGTCACCGAGACAGCGATATATCGCTCTTTGTAGTTCAGCACAAAGTCCGTCATCCAGACACCATGGGCATCCTCCTTCTTCAGCCGGGAAGCTATAATTTTTTGAGACGCAATCTCCTGGATTTCCAATGAAATCCCGTCCTGTTCCCATCTGCATTCATGCTCCCCTCCGTCCCAGTGAACATTCTCGATCCTGTCATATCGGCTTCCCTGGTTCCACTTTACTACCGTAGCAATAAATTCCTCCTGTAAAAAGTTTTCGGAGACCGGGAATTTTGTCGTGTAAGTAATCATTATTCTTCTCCATGCGTATGCTTATTTTCCGGATTTTCCGCCCTGTCAGATATCCTTATTCTTCGACAGCGCAGAAAAACCCATATTTAATATTATAGCAAATACACACAAAAAAAAACAACGTATTACTTCTTATGCCGCCCGATATCCCCTTTCTTTCCTGTCGTAGATAATCTGCCGCTCCTTTTCCCCAACCAGCGCCGTGCGCTCGGCATAATACGCCCTGAGATCATCAATGTCCCTCTGCACGGTACGCATATCAATTTCATACGCGAGAGCAAGCGTCTCTTTACGGATAAGCTTTCCTTCATCCAGATCCAGATGCATATCCATAATCCTTACATAATTGGGCCTCTTCATGGAATTACCCCTTCCTGCCTAAAAGCTCTAACGCGGCGCCTCCGACAACCTTAACAATCTTTTCCAGCATACTTTCCTCCTCCTTCATAACGCAGGCTGTGCCCGGGTTTTTGTGTGAATCCGTATTACTTATTTTTTTATAATACTTATTATACCTGTTTTTCCGGGAACGAAAAGATGAATAATATATTCCTGCAGATGTTACTAAATTCATTGATTTTTCTATATTTTCTAAGTATAATGGTTCCTATTAGGGGAACTGCTTTACCCGCATACGGCCATATAAAATTGTTACGGACTCACTGAATATGTATCATTACCTTATTGGATATACTGTCAGCCATACTCCCAAAACGCAGCTTCAAAGCTTTTCATGCAGAGTATCTCATTTGAAGAAGGTCAAAGTCCTCGAGGAACACTCTTTTATAAGCAGCGGAAATAAAAAAATACTGGATCAGGAGCTAATCCAAAAGGGGGCCCAGTTTATGAGCGGCGCCATAACAACCGTCAGGATTGCGTTATCGGATCAGGGAATCCTGAAATATAAACGATTGCTGCACCTTCGCCCCAATTATGTATCTATCAGCGATGATGGACATGTGTACACTTTTAATTGCAGCCTTAACCAGATTGAATTTTATTTTTTTAAATTTGGGGAAGATGCCGTTATCCTTACTCCCATAGAATTACGCCAGAAATTTCAAAACATGTATAAAAGGGCTTATGAATGTTATGACTCATTTTCAGAGCCCTTATAGTTCAGACCTAAGCCGTCTGCTGCCTTTTTTCCATCTTGCTCCAATTGATATAACCATAAATATCATTGGCTAAAAAGACCAAAAAGCATACCACCACCGACAAGTAAGTCAGATTGCCTTGGGCCGCCAATATCCACAGCAGAATCAAAACCCCGTCATTTGCGGCATAGGCCAGAGCAAAAAAGGGACTTCTCCGAAAGGTCAGGTACACCGCCAGAAAACTGGTTGTGACGGACATTGTGCTGGGAGCCAGATTCGCCGTGTGGAAATACGCCAGGATAAAATAAAATACCACCGTAACCACAGCAGTCAGCCCCAGCATAAAGCCGAACTCTCTGCCCTTCAGACGGTTTACCGCCACCTCCGCCCGGTTTCCTTCATAAGGATTGCGCAGCCAGGAAACCAGAGAGATCACGGCCATGGGAGCCGTCATTCCCAGATAGGTTATCATCTCACCGTAATACGCGGAGGTATAGGAGATAATTCCATACAACACGCTGAATGCCACGATCAGAAGTTGCCCAAAGGGATTGCCCTTGGCATTGAAAATTAAGGACGTGACACCGATCAGGGAAGCTGCCAATGTCAGATAATTCTCCCTGTCAAACACCAGAAAAGATATCAGAACCAACAGAACCGATATGCCCCACAACGCAATTTCGCTTTTTGTAAAATAACCAGATTTCTTTTTTCCCATAATAATCTCCTACATCCATAAAAATGGGCTTTGCCTATTCAACTCCCCTGCCCCTCAATCTTGAGGGGTGGGTTATTACGGACTTTATGCAAGGCACTGCAAATCAGATGATTTCAAACACATGCCTGTTTCTCTGGAAGAACTTTATGAAAGGGCAATGGCAAAATATCATTGCCGTTCCAGTGGCAAACATACTTGATTTTATCTCCTGTTTGTTTCATACTGGAACTACCAACAGACAGGAGCCACACAATGGATCCACAATTTATAGAGGGACTCAGGCAAAATATATCAAAAATCCCCCGAAAGGTATGACTGCAAGGTTGGTCAAAAACATAACCGATTCTGATCTGCTCGACATGCATTACTTCCTTACCGAGGATGACGACCTTGATGAAGACGAATTTGAAGAGGTTTTTTACATCTTCTAATGCCTTCGTCTTGTCAGTGTGCCCGCCTTTGGCGGGCTATTTTTCTTTAGGGTTTCCCCATTGGGAGAAATATCCTAATAGATAAAAATGCATCCATCAATACATCTTCTAAGGCTTAACGATGTATCAATGAATGCTCTGCATTCTCCACCCAGCGGCAGGACATTATATAACTTGTCGCATCCTGTACATCAGGATTTGCGGCATCCGGATATCGGTATATACTGTAGCAAAACAGCCCTTACATGTCAATACTTATTTCGGGAATTTTGCTCTCATTTGATGGTTCTGCTCTGATATTTTCTTTTAGCCCATGACAAGCTAATTTTATATATCCATCTTCCTAAAATAATTATTAAAAATTCAATAATCGCAAAAAGCAAACAAATAGTAATTATAAAACTTGAGTCAATTTGTGTTATCCCTGACGTTATAAACATTTTCTGTTCTATCCCGGTGGTAACAAGTGCTGATATTACTAATGACCCAACTCCTAATGCCGCTGTTTTTATCTTATTTTGTCCGCCTCTGACTTTTCTTAATAATGCAGTGCTGGGAATCGCTTCTTTCATTAACTCAAATTTTTTCCTTTTTTTGTTAAGTTCATCCTTGATTGCATTAAAATCTTCTATTACACCATGTTGCCATTCAACAGGATCCTCTAAAATATACTCCAGAAAATCATCTTCATTATCTATAAATCTTTGATACACTTCAGGTAATTCTTTTAAACTTGCCAATTCCACTTTCTCTTCATAAAAATTTGGATCAAATTCTTTTATTATAGTCTGCTCAAAACGAGCCTCGATATCCAATACTATGTTGTACACAGTCCTATATAAATCACGGATGGCATACTCGTAGTCGGCAAAAGAATACGCACTCGTAATCACTTGCAACAAAGAATCCCATCTCTGAACCGTTTGATATGCAGTATTGGGAGGTGTAGATTTTTCCGCTCGTAAAGAATTGACCTCCCCATCATATTTATTCAATACACTCCGCAACAAAGAGTATGAATTGCCTTTCGCATACAAATCTGCATTTTTACATACTTCTGATAAACTCTCTACTATGTAATCAGCTGTGTCAAAATATGCCCTTAATATATGATTAAATATTTCATTAAGTTGCACTGTCACTATATCTGACCGAAAAAATTCTACTTCGTCAAACTGACATTCTTCCATTTCTTTTTCTGCTAATCCCTGCTCTTTGATGCCTTGTGCATACATCATAATCATATGACTATATGCATCTCGCATCTGAAATACGCTAGGAACAAATACCGACTGTTCTGGAAGGCTTTGTTCGCACCAACGCATCCATTTATTTGCCATTGCTGTTACATTAATAATTTGTTCCAGTATCTGATAAGTAACTTGTTCCATTTTGTATTTTTCTCCAATAAACTACCCCTACAGCAAACTGTGGGGCATTAACCGTAGCTACACTTAATTTATCTATAGCAAAACTGCGAGGAATTTAGCTTTAAGGAAATAAAAACTGCCCTATAATAGGGCAGCTTCTTATCGTACTCTAAACTTAATACTTTTTTTTGGCAATGCAATGGACTTTTCAGATGAACCTATTACCTTTCCCAGTGCTGCACGTACACTTCCAGCTAAATGAGGTTGTTTTTTTTTCATTTGTCTCTTTATTTCGTTTGTTGATGGAACCTTGGGTTCCCATTCTGTTTTGATCATACGTATAGTATCTTTTCTTAACATAATAATCAGAGCCTTTCTATGATGGCATTATCCATTCAAACACGCATTGCCCAGCCCTTAAGGCAACCGTTATCCGACTTACAATTTTCTATAACCTTAACTAATGTAAGTATATGCATTTGTCAGCAAATTGTCAACAATTTTTTTCTTAAAATTATTATAAACAATTCTCTCTATAATATGTATAATATAACTAAACCTAAATTTGGAAAATCCACTTACTAATACACATTAAAGAATATCATAGGCAACACAAGCAATATAAATATTCTGGTATTATATAATTTTGTCCAATATAGTCTGAATGCAATAGAACCATTGTAATATCTATGGAATAAGCCCTTATATGTCAAAGCACACATTGATAGAAGGTGTTTCTGCATGCCTTCTCTTCTGTGGATCTCCCAATTACTCATCGGGTATCCCATCTTGTCTTTCTCCCAAAATATTGACATGTGCAAACTACTGTGGTAGTATACATTATATGTACTACTGCAGTAGTTTCTATATGACTATCAGCTACATCACAAATTTTTTTTGCAGGAGGGGCTAATGGACATCAAACTATTTGATTCTGAACTTAAAATCATGGGGGTTCTCTGGCGGCAGGGAGATACAACGGCCCGGCAGATCGCCAATATCCTGGGGGAGGAAGTGGGCTGGAATGTAAACACCACTTACACCTTGATTAAAAGAATCATTAAAAAGGGCGCCATTGAACGCTACGAGCCCAATTTCATGTGTCATGCGCTGATCTCCCGGGAGGAAGTGCAGGAGGCGGAGACAGATGAGTTCATCGACAAGATCTATGAGGGTTCTGTGGATAAACTCTTTGCCGCCCTGATTGGCCGCAAAAAATTATCCCCTGAACAGCTTGCGCGGTTGAGAAAGCTGGTGGAAGAGGAGAAATGAGGTGGTAAAAATGAGTCTTACTCTGATGAGTTTACACGGAGGGATTCTGATTGGCGTCATTCTGCTTTTGCGGGCGTTTTGCGAAAACAGGCTGCCCCGGACCACGTTTTTGATTCTCTGGGGAGTGGCGCTGCTGCGGCTGCTGGTCCCTTTCTCTATCCAGACACAATTCAGCATATATTCTCTGGTTGGCTGGCAGACGGTGTGGGAAAACTCCGCGGGTGATCTCGGTGCCGTTATTGACAGCGGATGGCTGCAAATCATGGAAAATCCTCTGATGCCCTATTCTGAAGATATTTCGGCACATCCGCCCTGCAGTGATATGGATACCAGCGCTGTTATTGCAATCGTCAGATGGGGAGGAACCCTTCTCTGCGCCTTGCTGTTTTTTGCGCTATATCAGATATGCGCACGGCGGTTTCGCTGTTCGCTGCCGGTTCAGAATGAGTATGTTCGGCGATGGGTATCGGGGCATCGTCTGAGACGGCCTGTGTCGGCCAGACAGTCCGACAGAGCAACTACTCCCCTGACTTATGGAATCCTGAAGCCCGTTATCCTTCTCCCCAGAGAGTTGGAGCAGCTGGAGGAGGAGAAAATGGAGTATATCCTGCAGCATGAGTACAGACATATATGCCGTTTTGACGGGATATGGAAATTCCTTATGATACCAGCGGTCTGTCTCCACTGGTTCAATCCCATGGTATGGATCATGTACTTTATGTTGAGCCGGGACATAGAACTGGCCTGCGACGAGAGTGTGCTAAGGCATTTCGGAGTGGCCGCAAAAAAGCCCTATGCCCGCCTTTTGCTGGAAATGTCCGAAGAAAAGCAACTTTATAAACCTTTGTACAACGCCTTTGGCAGGGATGCCACAGATGAAAGGATCAGAGCAATTATGACATATAAAAAGAAAACTTTTGTTACTATATTGGCTGCTATAATGATGGTTATGATGGTAGCCTGCGGCTTTGCCACATCCGAGCAGCCGGATGGGACAGATCGTGATTCTGTATACAACAGCGGGTTAAATGAAAACAATCCGGAAGGAACAATCTCCAAAGAGCAATCTGCAGAAACGCTGCTCAATAACGGTAATGCGGATAATGCCGCCAAAACCGATCAGGCAGACCCGGAAAATGATAACACCAAATCCATATATATATACGGCACTTCTGATACAATTGCTCCTTCGCAGTCTATCATTATCTACAGATTACAGGATTCGGAGGATGATATATCTGTCTGGACGAGA
>Ga0137308_102634_pt1 | contig 11238 bp, 15 predicted proteins | sample Inofrocosms_June_FD_97181 | JGI IMG/M metagenome (GOLD analysis project Ga0137308, IMG submission 97181) | Mouse cecal microbial communities from Vienna, Austria - N-Acetylneuraminic and N-Acetylglucosamine D2O microcosms_June | ecosystem: Host-associated > Mammals > Digestive system > Large...
GGATTGATAAATATGACCGATATGGAAAAGAAAGTTATGATACGGCTGTGTGCTAAAATCGTGGCAGATACAGACCTTTACGAAACGGATAAGGAAGTACAAAATCTGATAGACTGGGTATGTCTTTCGGAGCAGATAAAGGAAAACAATAATACAATCCGCAATCTGACCGGGGAGTATAAGAAGATAGAGCCGGATTGCCGGGATGGAGTGCGGGCGCAGTTGGAACGCATGAAAGAACTCTGCAAAGAACGCAACAGCCTATATGAAAAACAGAATGATTTGAAAGGGCAGAAACAGCAGATAGAGAGGGCGCTGGAACGATAAAAGATTGTCGGAGAATGACAGTGATAGAAGAAGTCATTCCCCGGCTCTTTTTACGTCAAATTTGTAGCCGACACCTAACACGGTTTTTATATAAGTCGGTTTTTTGCTGTCCGGCTCTATCTTTTTCCGCAGATTGCAAATTACGGTGGAAATGCTTGAATGGCAGCTATCGCTATCCATATTCCAAACAGCTTCAAATATTTGTGTCCGTGTGAGGACAATATCGGGATTGGAAGCAAGGAGTACAAGGGTGTTGTATTCAAGCCGGGTAAGGCTGACGTCTTTCCCGTCCCTAAGTACCCGGCGTTGGTGCTGTCTTATTTCCAGTCCCGGAAAGGATAAGACAGAAACAGGGATAGTCTGCATAGGCTCAATTTGTATATAATCAGCGATTGCAGATATGATTTTGTCAATCACTTTTTCCTCTTGTTGATTAAGTGTCAGCAGTAGCATTTTCCCACATTATCACCTCGCAAAATGAAAATACATTTTTAGTTTCAGTGATTGCTTTTTGAAATTTGTCTTGCTTCTTCGCTCTGCTTTTCATGCTCTTTTTTCAGCCGTTCTTTTGCGTCTGCTGTGGTTTCTCCGTCTTTTGCAAGGTATCGGTCAACAAATGCGTCCTCAATTTTGGTATAACCGCCAACAACAGTGTCCTCAATTTTTTCAAAAGTTCCAACAACTTTTTCTGCAATTTTTTCGTTTGCTTTTACGAGTTTAGATTTTGCCATAATTATTTTTCCTTTCTTTTTGACCCTCTTATTATCAATGCAATTCCAAGTATCAGCACGAATAAACAAACGGAACTCCCGGTTAATGTATTCATTGTATGAATATCCGTATCGTTCATTTCGCCAAAGGAAACAAGCATAGAACGTTGTAAAGTTAAGACAGAAGCCGCCACTTCTGCATAGCTGATACTGCGAATTACTGAAAGCAGCGGAGAGGGGTTTTTACGCTGCTTTACAGCTTTGATGACAGTAATTGTTATTTTATAAAATGTATAGGCTGCAATCGTAATCATAACAATTTCCCCATATTTTGTGGCGATATGTTGTGATTGGCTGATATAGATTGCTGCTGCTAAAATAAAATTCAGCAGAATAAGCAGTACGCCGCATAATTTCATTACAAAATATTCTATATCCACGGAGGGCGTATCTCTGTTTTTACGTTCGAATAAAGCGGCAGATAAACGCATAGTGCTTAAAACAGTATAATAAGCACACATGGTTATAAACCATACGGAATGACTGATTATGCCAAGTGCGGCATGATAGAAAGCATATAAAAGGTTTAGGAAAAAGCTGAATACGGCAAATAAAACAATTCGTGAACGCTGTTCCCGAATAAAATGCTTCCCTGCTTCTGTCTTTTCAATTCTACTGATAATACGTTGCTTTATGCTCAATCTTTTATCCCTTTTACCAAAGGAATTAAAGAAAGCAGAATAACAATACCAATCAGCCCGATTATAACACCAATAACCATTTTGCCCCATACCATGCTAAAGCACATTCCTACGCCCAATGCTAAAGCACCAATGACACCAACGATAATTGTAAGAATGGTTTTGCCGGAAATCTGAACAGGCTGTTTGTGTTCCATTTTCCTCCATATGATTGTGGTAATCAGCCCAAGAACAAGCCCAACGCAGCCGAATATAATTCCCGGCTGAAATGCTTCCCACTCCGGGATAAGTGCCATGCACATACCGAGAGCAAATAGAACACCGCTTATTGTCCCCATAAGCATTGCAACAAAACTACTTTTCTTCATTAAAAATTACCTCCTTTTTAACCAACAGTTGTTTGTTTATTGTAAGGATAGTATAATAAATCTGTTCAACCAAAACAATCAACAATATATGCACAAGTGTTGGAATAAAGGAGGTTTTATGAACACCAAGAATAATAAGCGAAAACGGGAGTCCATGCAGAAGATAGAGCAGGTATTGATAGAATTTCTTCAAACAAAGGAATTGAACCAAATCAGTGTGTCCGATATTTGTAAAAAGGCGGAGTTGAACCGCAGTACCTTTTACGCAAATTATGTTGATATATTTGAATTAGCGGACACAATTAGGGAAAAACTGGAAGCAGAAGTTTCAGAACTATATAAAGACGAGATAACAGAAGGCTTTAACTCAAATAATTATTTGTTACTATTTCAGCATATAAAAGAAAATCAAATTTTTTATCGCACCTATTTCAAATTGGGGTATGATGAAAAATACAGAATTTGGCAGTATGACTATGACCTTGCGAAAAAACATTTTGGCGATAGTTTTATTGAGTACCATATGGAGTTTTTCAAAAGTGGTCTGACAAGAATTATCAAAATATGGCTGCAAAATGGCTGTAAAGAAACGCCCGAAGAAATGTTTGAAATCATAAAAAGTGAGTACCGGGGGCGTGAGGAATTTTTTGCTGAATAATAGATTATTATTTATCGGTTGGATTGGGAACTGTGGGGACGCAAATACAAATTGTTCCTTAATGATGATTTAGACATGGTGCTAGCACCATGTAATAAGGGTGGCTAAAGAGAAATCAGTATTTTGTGCTTGGCTCTATTTTGGCTCTAAAAATTTTGACTGGCACAAAAATGAGAGAGATTTTTGAAGAATATGGATAATATATGCTTGAAAAATGAGGGAAAAACAGTCAGTTCAAGCTATCCGCCGAGGAGTTCGAGTAAAATGTTAAATCTCTGCAAAGCCAGTATTTATAGGCTTTGCAGGGATTTTTTTATTGGATATGGGTACAGTTTGGGTACAAATTTTTTAATCTTCGTTTTTAGGGTTTAATCCAATCTTATCCATAAAGTCATCATGTGTTTTTTGAATTTTGAGGTTCATAGTAAAAGGTTCAGATTCTGGATAAATATCCATCCAGACATCAAAGGCTTTTTCAGCTTGTAAAAGAGCTTCTCCACGTTTTCTTACGTCTTTAATAGAATTACATATTTCAACTTCTTGCATATATTCTTCATAACGGTGTAACCATGATGACATCAAGGCTAAAGTCCCAAAACTGATACCAACCATATCATTTCCATCTTTATCCTGACATTCAAAAAGGTGTCCGTCATATTGGCGGAAAACCTGGAAAAGTCTGTGCATAGCCTTAATTCCATCAAAATCAGAGTTAACTAATACTTCTGGGTTGACTGCAAGGGCTTTTGCTATTTTTTCAAGAGAAGAAGGTTTAGGGTTTCTCCTGCCGCTTTCATATGCACGGATATAAGCTTCACTTGCACCAACTAATTCTCCTAATTGTTTTTGTGTAAGACCACGTTCTTTGCGTATACGCCGTATATTTTCACCAGTAGTCATTATAATCCTCCTTATTTTCCGAAGAAAAGACAGTATTAAATATTTTATAAGTAAAGAGAGTATTTCTTCTTATTAGCAAATTAAGTGTTCCTATAATATAGAATATCATATAAAACAAGAAAAAGAAAGAAAAAGATATTGACACGAAACAAAAGTTGCGATATCATATAAACGTAACAAAATGGTTCTTAACAGAAACAAAAATATGAAAGAGAGGAAATAATATGGACAAAAAAATTTATTACAATGCAGAAGAGGTTGCATCTATGCTTGGTGTAAGTATAGGAAAGTCTTATAAGATTCTTAGGGAAATGAATACTGAACTTGCGGGGAAAGGTTTCCTTACAATTTCAGGAAAAATTCCAATAGAGTATTTTAATGAAAAATGGTATGGAGGTATTAAGGAGGCAAGCATATGAGTTGTAGTGCAAAGAAAGACCCAAATGGGACATGGAGGATACAATACCGTTGGACAGACTGGACAGGTACAAAAAGAAAATCACAAAGAAGGGGATTTAAGACTAAGAAAGAGGCAGAAGAATGGTATGCACGTTTTCTGCTGCAACAATCATCTGACCCATCTATGACACTGGCTGATTTCTGGGAAATTTATAAATCAGATATGGAAAAACGCCTACGTAAAACTACAATGAAACAAAAAGAGTATGTTATGAATGATAAAATATTGCCTTATTTTGGGAAAACACCAGTTAATGAAATTACAGCACCCATGATAAGGAAATGGCAGGGTGAAATGATGGGTAAAGGATTTAAGCCTACTTATCTGAAAACAATAAATAACCAGCTTAGTGCAATTATGAATTATGCAGTAAATTTTTATGATTTACGTTCAAATCCTTGCAGGAAAGCTGGAAGTATGGGAAAAAGCAGGGCAGAGGAAAGACCATACTGGACTTTGGAAGAGTTCCAGAAGTTTCTGGATGCAGTTATGGATAAGTATGATTCATGGGTGGCATTCCAGATATTATTCTGGACAGGAATAAGGCTTGGAGAGCTTTTGGCATTACAAGTAAAAGATATAGATTTTAAGGAAAGTACAATTACAATAGATGAGTCACTTACAAGGCTTGACGGTGAAGATTTGGTTACAGCACCTAAAACAGAAAGTTCTATACGTGTTGTTACAATACATAAGGAATTACAGGAAGTTCTAAAAGAGTATATTGCAGCTTTATATCATGCAAAACCATCTTCCAGGCTGTTTGCAGGAAGGACAAAAAGTTTTTTTGAACATGAAATGGAACGTGGCATAAGGTTATCAGGGGTAAAGAAGATTACAGTCCACTGTACATGCCATAGCCATGCAAGTATGCTTGTACAAATGGGATTTAGCCCAGTTGAGATTGCAAAACGTCTGGGACATGGCAAAGTTACAACTACGATTGAAACATACTGCCACCAGCCAATGGATGCACAAGTGAAAATTGCAGAAAGATTAGGAAAAGCAGAAAGGGGAGAGGGATATGGCATGTAAAAGGAAAGACAGGTACAGGCATAATGGTATTTCTTTCTGGCTTAGCGATGAAGAAAAGAGCCAGGTAGAAGCAAATATCCTTTTATCAGGACTTTCTAAGGGGGAATATTATAGAAAAGCTGTATTAGGACAAGAGTTAAAAGTCCCATCTGGATATTATATATCAACAAGGATGGCGAAAGCACTGGAACAAATACTTGGGCATCTGAAGGATGGCAGCACAGAAGATGAAAAAATGTTATTAGAACTGGTAAAACGATTATTGGAAGCTGATAAAAGATAAAGTTACTCCTGCTGGTAACAGGAGTAACTTACAAAAAGGGCAAGCCTTTCTATAATAAATCTTGCAAATCTATTATAACAAAGGCTTCCCATAATTAAAAGGAGGAAGTTTAGAAATTGAATATATTTTTAGAGGTAAAGGAGTATCTTACAGCAAAACAAGTGGCAGAAAACTATGGCTTGCATGTGAAGAAGAATGGTTTAGCCTGCTGCCCTTTCCATGATGATAAGCACCCAAGCATGAAGATAGATAAGAATTACCATTGTTTTGCCTGTGGTGCTGGAGGGGATGCTGTTGATTATGTTTCAAGGATGTTTGGTTTGTCACAATATGAAGCAGCATTGAAACTGGTAAAAGATTTCTGCTTGCCAGTCCAGTGTAAAGACAACACAAAACCAGGCAGATTAGCAAAGAAACCAGGCAGGGAAGCTAGAGCAGAGCAGGAAAAAATAAATTATATTAAGAAACGTTTTAAAAAGTGGTGTAATAAAACTATAGATATGTTAAAAGGGTGTCTTTATGATATAGAACAGGCCGGTTCTTTTCTGGAAGGCAAACCTTTGGACTGTATTTTTTCAGAGGATTATGCAAAGCTTCTTTATACAGAACCAGTGATAAATTACTGGTTAGATATTTTGTGTTTAGGAAGCATAGAAGAAAAACAGGAATTATTTATTAAAGGAAGAAAAGAGGTGGAAGAGGTTGCAGGAAAAGTCCATACAGGCAGAAAACGTATTATGGAACGAAATAGGGGAAGTGCTGGGACAGGAAATGGGTACAACAGAGGATGTACAGGCAATCCTTGCAAAAAATGAAAAAGGAGCAGCAAGCCAGACCATAAACAACTGTATGATAGTGTTCCAGTGTGACCCCTTGTTAAAAGGCATAATACGGAAAAACGAATTATCTGGAAAAATTGATATAGTTGGTAATCCTGGTTGGAAACGTTCTTCTGTAAGCCTGACAGATACTGATGTGTACCAGGTACAATGGTATCTTGAAAAAAATTATGGACTGAAACATGACCGTAATATTAATAAAGCAATGAATATGGTGGCAAATGATAATAAGTACCACCCTATAAGGGAATATCTGGAAAGATTAGCATGGGACGGGAAACCACGTATAGATTATTTGCTGCCAAAATACCTGGGTGCAGATGACAGCAGGTATACAAAAGAGATAATGAGGCTGCTGATGTTTGCTGCTATCCACAGGATATATGAGCCTGGATGTAAATTTGAAATTATGGTATGCCTGGTAGGAGGACAGGGTGCAGGCAAATCTACATTTTTGCGTTTCCTTGCTATTAAGGATGAATGGTTTTCAGACGACTTGAAGCGTATTGATGATGAAAATGTTTACAGGAAACTGCAAGGACACTGGATTATAGAAATGTCTGAAATGATAGCAACTGTAAATGCAAAAAGTATTGAAGATATCAAGTCTTTTCTTAGCAGGCAGAAGGAAACTTATAAAATTCCTTATGAAACCCATCCAGAGGACAGACCGAGGCAATGTGTGTTTACAGGCACTTCCAACAGCATGGATTTTTTACCTCTTGACCGTACAGGAAACAGGCGTTTTGCACCAGTATTAGTACACCCAGAAAGGGTAAAAAAACATATCCTTGAAGATGAAAAAGAAACAAGGGCATATATACGGCAGGCATGGGCAGAAGCAATGGAACTGTACCATAATGGGGAATGGGAATTAAGCTTATCAAAAGAAACAGAAATTTATTTAAAAGAGCTGCAAAAAGAGTTTATGCCAGAAGATGCAAAAGTTGGCATTATCCAGATATGGCTTGACGGGCTTGCAGAAGATTATGTATGCAGCATTATGGTTTATAAAGAAGCATTACGGCATGAATATGATACCCCAAAAGACTGGGAACTGAAAGAAATTAATAATGTGATGAACCACAGTATTTCTGGATGGGAAAAGGTATCTTCACATAGGTTTTCTAAATATGGGACACAACGTGGATGGAAAAGGATAACAGATATAAGCGGATTCCATAAAATTCCAGATGGTACAGGTCTGCCTTTTGGAGAAAAAAATGCTCCAATATAAGAATAGAATAAAAAAGTTTTTATAGTACGGTTTACAGTTTTTGTTTACAAGTATTCATGTTTAAATATTTACATAAATGGAAACAATGCAGTTTACAGGAAATGTCATAAAAAATAAGGCTTAAGATACTTGTAAACAATGTAAACTGGATTATCAGAAAAGAGAATTTGCATATGGAATATATAAATAATATGGAACAGTTGTGAAACATAGCTGGTTATTAGTATATAGCTGTTTATGTTGTAAAAATTTATCATAATACTGTTGGAAATTTAGAAGGGAAACTACTGTCCGAAGGACAGGTTAAGCCTCGCAGAGCGCCTTACTTCTGATACAACGTGTCAGAAGTAATAAGGCGTTACTTTTGGCAAAAGTAACAAAACAGGAGGTGACAGGGATAGGAGCAAGAACAATATCATTTGTTAAAGGAAAGGGAAACCTTAACCATAATAACAGGGAGTTTATTTGTAAAAATGTACATGAGGAACGTGTGCAATGGAACAGGGTTTATAAAAGGGAAACCCTGAAAGAAGCATATGATTACTGTTTTGGAAATGCGCTGGCAGAGTATAATTACAAACAAAAAAGAAAAGACAGGATTATATCCATGAGATAGAACATTCTGGAAACAAGGAAAAAGTTTTTTATGAAAATGTAGTTCAGATTGGAAAGATGGAAGATATTGCTGTAATAGATGAAAATGGAAACCTGGCAGAAGCAGCAGTACAGGTAATAAAAGTATTAGATGAATATGCCAGGACTTTCCAGGAACGCAATCCTAATTTGTATATGTTTAACTGTGTGCTGCATCTGGATGAGGCTACACCACATTTACATATTGATTATATTCCCGTTGCACATGGATATAAAACTGGTCTTGGAACACGCAACAGTCTTACAAAAGCATTCAGGAGATGGGCTTTGCTAAAGCAACAGGAAAGCGTGATAATGAAACAATGGCATGGCAAAGGAGGGAAAGGGAATATTTGCAATATTTATGTGCTGGACAAGGTATTGAAATTGAAACACTTGGAGTTAAGCGTGACAATTATACTCTTCCAGAATATAAAAAGGCAATGGAAGTCACAAACGAACTGCAAAAGCAGGCAAATGAAATGCAGAAACAGGCAAAAAAGGACAAAATAATTATAGATAAATATAATCTGGAAGCAGAGGCTTTAAAGAAAATTGAACAGGTGTTGAAAGAAGATGAAAATAATATAAAAGGTACTGCTGTTCCTGTAAAAAACTTTTTTGGAAATGGGGAATATGTAAAAATAAAAAAGAATGACTGGGGACATGTCTTAGAAGCATATAAATGGGCAAAAAGCAAAGAAAAACTTCTTGAACAATATGAGGAAACAATAATTGCAAAAGATAATAAAATCAGCCAGTTGCAAATATTTAAAAAGAATTGTATTTCATTTATTTCAAAGCTTGGACTTGCAGAAAGATTTAATGAATTTATTTCGCCAAAATCAGTGAAAAAAGAATTGAAAAATAAACAAGAACAAGTAAATAAGCAAAAACAAGACAGGTTGTCTTATAGCCAGGAAAAACATCACAAACAGGAACAGGCAGAAATTTAACGGGGTTATACTATGTATATTAATATAATAATAAAGTCTTGTTATTAAGAAATCCTGTATATGAAAAATTTGGAATAAGGCAGAAAAGCTTATTTCCATTGTAATATAAAACAATAAAGATTAAGTGTTTAAATATGGGATGGTATCTGGATAAAAGAGAGATATGTCATATTATTGGTATTTTATGCAAAACTGTTTTTAAGCATATTCTCACTTAATCCAGATTCATTCCATTAAAGAAACTGGCAACAGGTGTATGAAAAATTTCGGCTAAAGCAAGAAGTTCCTGTACTTTAATATTATAAAGTCCACATTCAAGTTGTGCATAAGAACTACGTGAGATTTCAATTCCCAGAACTTGCATTTTAGCAACAGTCTGTTCTTGTGTTAAATTATTTTCTGTACGGAATTTACGTATATTTGAACCAATATTGTATTTATCTTTATCTTGTCTTATTTTCATAATAGTTATTTCCTCATGCTTTTTTGTTAGTTATAAATAGCAGATATATCTTGATTTTAATTTATAAATGGAGTATAATTGTTAGGTATAACGAGCAAATACAAAATACAGGACTTTGGATTGTAAGACTTATATAATTAATTAATATATAAGTCTGGCTTACTGGTGCAGGCTCATTCCATCAAAGAAATTAGCAATGGGTACATTAAAGATTTCTGACAGGGCAAGGAGTTCCTGTACTTTAATGTTGTAAAGCCCACATTCAAGCTGTGCAAAAGAACTGCGTGAGATTTCAATTCCCAGAACTTGCATTTTAGCAACAGTCTGTTCTTGTGTCATATGGTTTTCCATACGGAATTTGCGGATATTTGAACCAATATTGTACTTATCTTTATTTTGTCTTATTTTCATTTTTAATACCTTTCTTTATGTTAGTTATAGATAGCAGATATTTTTAATTTTAAGCGCAAATTTGATTATATTTGTTAGTTATAGCCAGCAATAAAGAAAATGATAATATTTAAGTAAATAAATGTTTTATATTACAGGGTAAAAATATTTACAGAATAACAGGCAAAATATTATAGGCTCTCGGATTCTCACCAAATAGGTTGAGGTTTGAATTTTGACAACTAAATATTGCGGAATTTGGAAAAAAATCAGATGGGTTCTGAAAAAAGGGCATACTTCTCCCTTGGAAAAATATAGGATTTTTTTTGAAATTGTGGTATGATTAATCTGCGTTTGCAATCCGTGTAAATGTAAAAATAGTATCAACACGGGTTGGCATTTTCCACGCATCAAGATGTTGGAGCATCATGATTGCGTAGAGGCGGCAGTACCACATCTTAGAAGAGCGGTGCCTGCCGTCTTCTAGTTTATAATCTATTTTTTCACGTTTATTTGATCTTTCAACAGAAGTCCGTTTGTTGTATTCCAACTTCCATTCCTCACTGTCCCTTGGCGGTATGTTAAAAAGCCTTGGATTATCCCTCTGTTGGACATGTATGGTTCTGCCATATTTTGAATCTGAGCAGGGGTGCTCACAGAAACATCCTTTTTTTCGGCTGGCAAGAGGGCACCGGTATTTTTCACGGTGTTTTGCCTTTTCCACGCCGTCATGACGCATACGTAAGCCCAATTTACAGACAGGGACGCCATCTTCACCTATGGTAAAGTCATCTTTGTATCTGAAGTGTCCCATATGACCGGGATTGAGGTCAATGAAAGGAGTAATACCATTTGTTTTGCAGTATTCATAAAGAGGATAAGCGTCATGGGCAGAATCCAACAGGAGTTTTTCAATATGGAATTCCTTAAGATAGGATTTCATAGAGAAAAAGGTATGCAGGAATGACAGCATATCATGCCTGGACGCGCGCTCAAGCATTGGGAAAACTGGCAGGTCATTTTTGGAACCGGCAGCAACAAACATGTAGAGATGGTAACCGAAAAAATATTTATTCCTGGAAGAATCCCATCCCCAGTTGCAATCCGGCTGTGAAAACTTTCGTTTGCAGCCACAGTCTGAACCCTTCGGGCAGCCGCAGGTTCTTTTTGGGCGTTCCAGCCTTGCTGTTTCAAGAGGCGTCCCGTCGTCGGCAAGTGAAAGCCGTTCAGGATTTATCAGTCCCTTGCGGACAGACGTATCGAGAAACTGGGCTTTGT
>Ga0137308_101804_pt2 | contig 11227 bp, 8 predicted proteins | sample Inofrocosms_June_FD_97181 | JGI IMG/M metagenome (GOLD analysis project Ga0137308, IMG submission 97181) | Mouse cecal microbial communities from Vienna, Austria - N-Acetylneuraminic and N-Acetylglucosamine D2O microcosms_June | ecosystem: Host-associated > Mammals > Digestive system > Large...
ATGTGGCAGGGGAGAACTCCAGCGGTCTGATTTTGAAAATCAAGGGTGCGAGGATTGCGCTGAACCGGGGATTGGCTACAAAGATTAGTGTTGCATAAAAGGAGGACAGACAATGACATTGAAAGATTTAAAGCCCGGGAGCGAAGGCAGGGTGGTATCTATCGGGGATAAAGGCCCGGCCAGAAGAAGAATCATGGAGATGGGAGTGACCCCTGGGACCAGCGTGAAAGTGATCAAAGTGGCGCCCCTGGGGGATCCTATTGAGGTGAACATACGGGGGTACGAGCTGAGCTTACGGAAAGAAGAAGCTATGAGGATTGTGGTGGAATAAAAAGGGCAGTGACATACATCTGCCCATTTTATCCAGATGGTAGTTAGAAATAGCTAACTTATTTGAGGAGGATTAGAGAAGATGTCTTACACAATAGCGCTTGCAGGCAATCCCAACTGCGGGAAGACCACGCTGTTCAATGAGCTCACCGGTTCTAGACAGCATGTGGGAAACTGGCCGGGGGTTACCGTAGATAAGAAAGAGGGTACATACAAGAAGAACAAGGAAATCAACATGCTGGACCTTCCGGGAACCTATTCCCTTTCCCCGTATTCAGCTGAGGAAATCGTAGCCCGGGACTATATTGTGAAGGAAAAACCTGACGCGGTGATCAACATCGTGGACGGCACCAGTATTGAGCGCAATCTGTATCTGACGCTGCAGGTGCTGGAGACGGGAATTCCCACGGTGGTGGCCATGAATATGATGGACGAAGTGGAGAATCGTGGAGATAAGATTGACTGCCAGAAGCTGTCCCAGATTCTGAGAGTGCCAGTGGTGCCCATAGTAGCCAGAACCGGAAAAGGTCTGGATGAGCTGATGAAAGCGGCCCACAAGACCGCTTCCGGGGCCCAGCCGTCCAATCAGCTGCTCATCTTCGGAGATGACATTGAGCAGGCTATTGAAGAAATCAAGGAGCATCTCACCGAGGGGACACCGGGGGACCGCCAGTGGACCGCTATTAAACTGCTGGAGGGAGATGAGGTGATCGCGAAGACACTAAAACCCGCCCAGTCCGGCACCATCCAGGACATTGTGGAACGGATGGACAGCAAATGCAACGGAGATACGGAAGCGGCTATTGCAGACCAGCGGTATCAGTATATCGGCCAGCTGGTGAAAAAGACGGTGAGAAAGGCCCAGTCCGGATATGTGGAAACCAGATCGGATAAATTAGATAAAATACTTACAAACCGGGTGTTGGCCCTGCCCATCTTTGCGGCTGTAATGTATCTTCTTTTTGCGGCAACCTTCAGTGAGAACTTCCTGTTCATCCCCGGTCTTCCCAGCCCCGGTGTATGGCTGGCGGGGATTGTGGAAAGCGCATGGGGCGCACTGACTGGACTGGTGGAAGGAGGACTGACCGCTATAAACGCCTCTGACTGGGCACTGGGTCTGGTGTTAAGCTGTATGGACGGTATCGGTGCAGTGGCCGGATTCCTGCCCCTGGTGCTGGTATTGTTCCTGCTGTTGTCATTCCTGGAAGACAGCGGATACATGGCACGTGTGGCTTTCGTGATGGACCGGATTTTCCGCCACTTCGGCCTTTCCGGGCGCTCCTTTATCCCTCTGCTGATGGGATTCGGATGCTCGGTTCCGGCGCTGATGGCTTCCCGGACACTGGAAAATGATAAAGACCGGAAAATTACCATGATGATTACTCCATTTATGTCCTGCGGGGCGAAGCTTCCCATATATTTAATGTTTGCAGTGACTTTATTTGTGAACAGCAATCAGACGATGATTGTATTTGGAATCTATATGATCGGACTTCTGGCAGCTGTGGCCAGTGCGTTTATTTTGGGAAAACTCCTGAAAGGCGGCCAGGTATCCAACTTCATCATGGAACTGCCCGCTTACCGGATCCCCACATTAAAGAGCGTGCTGATTCATGCCTGGGAGAAGGTAAAGGGATTTGCCGTGAAGGCGGGGACAGTTATCTTTGGCTCCACGGTATTGATCTGGCTGCTGTCCAGCTTCAACTTCAGCGGCATGTGTGAGATGGAAGACAGCTTCCTCGCCTCCATGGGAAATGCCATCAAGTTCATCTTTATCCCTCTGGGATTTGCAGACTGGAGAGCCAGCGTGGGAGTGGTCACAGGATGGATTGCGAAAGAAAATATCGTAGCTACATTCGGCCAGCTGTTCGGAGGAGTTTCCGACGAAGTGATTGAGGCAGTGAGCGCAGGGGAAGAAGCCCTTCCAGCCATCACATCGGTCTTCACACCTGCGGCTGCCTGGGCGTATATGACCTTTAACCTGCTGTGCATGCCCTGCTTTGCGGCAGTGGGAGCCATCAAGAGGGAGATGGGGTCTTGGAAATGGACTCTGCGGGCTGTGGGCTACCAGATGCTAACCGCTTACGTTGTTGCATTTGTGGTGTACCATCTCTTTGGGCTGTTTTATTAAAATGGCAGAACTTTTACAGTAAACTGACATGCAGAAGGAGGAAATTATTTTGTCAAGAGACGTGATACTGCAGAAGCTGAGAGAGGAAGGATATCGTATCACAAACCAGCGCAGGCTGATTATAGACACGATTTTGGCAAATGACTGCTCCTGCTGTAAGGAAATTTATTATCAGGTGCATAAGAAAGACCCGGATATCGGAGTCGCCACCGTATACCGGATGATCAAGACGCTGGAAGAAATCGGGGTTCTGGACCGGAAGATCGTATTGAGGGATGTCCGCGGCAGGGAGGTGGAATAAAATGGGAGACGTTTTGGTGGTTCTGGTGATTGCGGCCTGCCTGGCGGCGGTGGCGCGGTATCATTGGAAAAGACGAAAAAAAGGAGAGACGGGCTGCGGCTGCGGGTGCAGCGGCTGCAGTTCCACATGTGACAGAAAAAAATAGAAGGAAAGTGACAGCCGGGAATCGTCAGTGGTTCCCGGCTGTTGATGGTATAGGTGTATGTACAAACGAAAAGTTTTGTAATTGTATTGACAATTGTAGAATTATGGTGTAATATACATAGAAATATTGAAATAAATATCATTCAGGTGCAAAAGATACACAGACAGTATCTGTGTATTTGAAATATAGGTTAGAATATATTTCGATTGGAAGTCCGGTGAGATTCCGGCACAGTTTTATCCCTACTGTAATGAGTACGAAAGCTGTAAGCCACTGGAGAATGTGATTCTTTTAAAGAATGGATAAAAGTATCCGGGAAGGGCAGTGAGTAGGTTTGAACTCTAGTCAGGAGACAGGCACCTGGTTGTTGATAAAAACATGAGTATCCGGAGGCATAAAGCGGAGACATATTTAAGATAAAATCATCTGTTCAGAGGGTTTTTGCGCAAAGGACGGCGGTCTGCCAAAAGTGCGCATATGTCTGCCCATACGATTTCCCAATACTCAAAAACAACTGCCACTACACGTTCATCAAATAATTTTGGTGTAATGAGAATGTAATACCGCGCCAGGGAGCAGATTATGGATAGTGGAAAGAAAGTGAAAAAGAAGCGGCAGAGAAGGCATTCCTATAAACGGGGGGCCAGCCATAGCCGGGAACCGAAACTGTGGAAGCCGGGAGAGCCGCTTACACCAACAGACCTGGATCTGCTCAGCGGTCTGCAGGGGGCATACAGGCATCTTAATTATGTACCGTCGCAGAGAGAAGTGCCCAATGCACCGGATATCAAGAAGCGTTTTCGGACATGGGGAGAAGCCATCGCTGCCGCGGGGCTGCCCAGATACAATGATTCCAGACAGATGCTTCTGCGCCAGCAGAAGAAGCAGGCAGAGAAGGAATCAGAGGAAAATAATAGAAAATAAGATAAGTAGAATCGGTCATCTGTAAATGTTGTTTCATTTCAGATGTTAAACGGAAAGTCCGGTGGGATTCCGGCACAGTTTACCCTGCTGTAACGCATATCTTTCATGGGAAAGTGTATCCATGAAACCTGCGGAGTCAGAAAACGGCCGTTTTGAAAACAACTGTTTATTTTCGGGAAAAGAGAATAGGTTTATTTTTGCTACATAGAAAAATATATGAAAATAATGGAGCGCTTCCCAGATAAAAAGGAAGTGTTTTTTTATTTTACTTCAGGAGTGTCTTATGAGTCAGGTATTGGTTTGGAGAGCAGAGGAGAAACATGTCTTTACCCGTCAGATGGGCAGGAGTTTCAAAGAGCGGGAATTGATTTTGGAAAGAGATTACCGGAAAATAGCCGATGAGGCATTGATGAATAATACGAAAATCAGAAGACTGGTCATCCGTGAACCGTTAAGAGAGGTGGGAATGCGCAGTTTCTATCACTGCTCCGCCCTGCGCAGTCTGTCGCTGGGCGGTATACAGAGTATTCGGAAAGAAGCATTCTCGGGATGTGTCCGCTTAAAGGAGGCGGTTCTCCCGGGAGAACTGAGTTATCTGGGGCGGGGGGCATTTTCGGGATGCAGGCGGATGGAAAGTATTCAGTCCGCCCCGGATATGCATTGTCCGGTTCTTTTGGAAGACAGTTTTCTGGAGTGCAGGAATCTGCAGACGTGCCGTCTCCCGGATTCCGTTCAGGTGATTTCGGCCAGGGCATTTTATAAATGTGTGTCGCTGAATGCACTGAAACTTCCCCGCCGTATACGGGTCATAGGCAGAGAGGCCTTCTATCAGACCGGTATGAACGAACTGGAGCTGCCCAAAGGCCTGGAGGTGATCGAAGACAGCGCATTTCTAAAGTGCAGCCAGCTTACCTATGTCAGGCTTCCAAAGTCAGTAAAGAGAATTGAAAAGTGGGCATTTCACGGATGTAACCGGCTGAAGACACTGGAGATCGCACACGACCCGGAATTTATAGGAGAGTGGATCATCAACCGCAGCGCAGCCATCCGGTGTGTCAGAGGCGGAAAGGTGGACCGGTATTGTCAAAATGCAGGATTCACTACAGAATATATTTGATTGAATTTTTCAAATGAACCTTGACATTTAAACACTTATAGTGTAATATATAAATATCTTAAATGAATGCATCTTACATAAGTACTATATCAATTTTACACGGATGCAGGGAAATGTGGACAGCGTATTGATGGTTCACATTTCGTCTGGAAGTTTCGGTGAGATTCCGGCACAGTTTTATCCCTACTGTAATGAGTACGAAAGCTGCGGGCCACTGGAATGTGTCATGTCAGGACAATGACATACACAGTTTTGGGAAGGGCAGTGAGTAGGTTTGAACTTTAGTCAGGAGACGGGCATCTTGGTGTTTGGTATAGTGAGACGAGTATCCGAAGGCATAAGGCGGAGAAAGACACTCTATGATTTTTAAAGCAGGGGTTGTGAACATGGCGGTATGTGCCATGGGATATCCATATCTGTCCCTGTGCCGAATTCCCATACTCGAAATCGGAAAACAGAATATTAAACCATTTAGCTGTTCACAAATTATTTCCGGACAGCTCCTAAACCATAGATAGATGGCGGAAATGAATACTCACACATGCGCTGGGAACAGCAGCGGGTGATTGATATACAGTTCATTAACTGCCGCCATCTGCGCCGGGCACAGCCGGCTGAAGGATGATTATATCAGGAAACGGGCCCTTTCTGATATAATAGATAGAAAATTTGTTTTAAGGAGGTGTTTTTTATGAAGAAAACATCAAAGAGGTTATGGGCGCTTTTGTTATCAGTCATTATGGTATTATCCATGAGCATGAGTGTGTTCGCGGCAGCGGACGCGGATACGATCACAGTGACTGTGAAGGCGACTATAAGCGGTGAAACTGACGATTCAACAGAGATTTTCACCGAGAAAGTGACATTGCCAAAGAACTGCAGTGGGGACGGGCATTTGTTCGAAGTTCCCAAGGATGTGTCTTATGATATCACACAGCCCACAGTGGCCGATGCGCTCTTTGCGGCTATGGAACAGAATGTACCGGGAACCGAACCGCTTCTGGATACCGGATATCCTTACACAGAAGCTGTGTTAAGCTACAACTGGGACAAATCTACAGCTCCTAATGGCCTTTATATTATTTACTACAATGGCGTCTGCACAGAGACAGTGGAGAGCACGGCGCACTCTTGGAAGGGATATGCCTGGATGATTTATAAGGGAAGCATTGCAGAGAAGAATCTGTATAGAAAATATGCAAGTTCAGAAACAGTGGAAGACGGGGATGTGATCTGCATGAATTACCAGTATCAGGAAGAAAATTTCTAAAACATAGCCCAAGACAGGAATCATAAAGATTTCATAGTACATTAGAAAAGGGATTGCTGCATTTGAGTGATTGCACACATATGCGGCAATTCTTTTTCTCTTTATAAGGAGAACGATATGAATAGGAAAAAGATCCGGCTGTTTATCTTCAGCTTTTTGTTCAGTATATTTTTTATGGGAATATCTGTATATGCAGAGTCCCCTTCCGTGGAATTGAGCGGGCTGCATGTGTATTTGGGAAATCCAAACTTTTCAGCAGCTGCGACACTTGAGGGTGAGGCAGAAAAAATTGACGATACAACATACTATATAGAGGTGCCTGGTGGTAAGAACGGTGTTAATGGGAAACACTGGATGCGTATCACAGGTTCGAGGGTTTCCCCGTCAGCTGAGGTGGCGTTTGTAGAGGCGGCTGATGAAGAAAATGCCATGGGGAAAGATTACAGCATCTCCTATGGTGAGAGCTTTTTTACCAAGTATAAGATTCCAGTGCCTGAAAAGGGAAATCCTTTTGTGTCTACAGCAAGGGGGATGGCTATGATGAACAAGATACCCGTTGTTTCCCAAGGGACATCTGTATTTAAAATTACGGTTACCGACGGCGGTCTTTCCAAGGATTACTATCTGTATGTATCGGTGAAAGTAGCGGACGGCGGAGGTTATCTTCCAGACAAGATGACTTTGCTCAATGGGGAAGATGGAACGGCCCTCACGAAAGAACAGGGAGGAAGGGAGCTGAATCTTGCAGAGTTAGAATACGGAAGTTTTGGCGTATCCCCGGGATCAGACAAGATTGTGATACCGGATGAGATAAACTCTATCCGACTCCAGCTTCATCGGGAGGATCTTTTTAGCCACGTGAGTATGAGTCCGGATAACCCCGGCATTTATTATAAAGGTGGTGGTCCGTATGATGCTAATGATCTGAAGGTTTCGGCTAATTTTGGTCCCTGGAGTAAAGTGTATGCGAATGGAAAGAGTACAGAGATTAAGCTTCAAAAAGGATTAAATGTGATACGGCTGATAGGAAAAAGTCAAACTCTTAAAAAATCAAGTAATAGCAGGATGACTTCCTGCGTATTGTTCCTGTACCGGCAGGGTGATAATTCTTATGAGAAGCCTGTGGGCACAAGTACAAAGCTGAAATCGGTGAGCGTATATCAGGGAGCTTTGTCAAAAGCCAGCGCAAAGGAAATAGCCAGCGCGAAAAAGGAGAAAGACCCTTCGTATGATTTTAACAGACCCGATGAATTGTTAGCGGCAGCGGATTGTTCCGATATGAGTAAGCTGAAGGTGGCATTATATAGTTCTTCGCCCTGCATTTATCTCTGGCTGGAGCCGGAGGACCCGGACGCTGTGGTCTCCATAGCGGGAAGTGAAGAAGAAAGGGGCGGCTATTTTGTACAGTTAGACCATGAGAATCAGGATGCTGTGCCCATACAGGTAACACCGGCTGACGGGAACACAGAAAATGCGGAGTTTCATTATCTGCCCATCCAATGGCAGGTGACGGATTCCAGTCTGGCAGATCTCACGGTGGAAGGCGGGACATTATCAGAAAGCAGCGGCAAAGAGGCTGCATACAGTAAGGAGATTAAAGATTATTATCTGATTCCGGATCGTTTCGACGAACCTTTGAAGATTACTTATGAAGAGGAAGCGGACAGTGATGTGGCAGTCTACGAAAACCGCCAGTCCGCCCAGCACCAGGTACAAGCCGAAGATCATACTCTTACTGTTGACCCGGCCAAGATTCACAAGGTTATCTTCCAGGTTACAGCCAAAGACGGAACATCCAATACGTATACCGTTGCCATTAAGAGACAGCCTCTGCCGGATGAGGCATACACCGCTTCAAAGGAAAAGGCACAGGGCATACTCGGGAAAATCACAGATGGCTGGAAGAGGAAAAAAGGCGTCCATATGGATAAGGATTACTGGGATGTTTTTGCCATGGCAGGCGCCAAAGAAAGCCTGGACGGATATTTCATTTACGATGTGACGAAGCACCTGTGCAGGCAGGGGACCGATTACAGCGCGGTCATCCTGGAACTGATTATGGCGGGGGAGAATCCATATGATTTCGCAGGCCATAACTACGTGCAGGAACTTCTGGATTACAAAAAGGAAAATGGAAATTACGGCCCCTATGCCTGCAGTATCTGGTCGTTGTACGCATTGGATGCGGCCGGTGTTTATGATGAAGATCTGGTGAGAACGGTCGCCAGGCAGGCAGACAGCAAGACATTCGACCTGGATATGAAGTCCTGGGCTCTGGCAGCGATACAGAATCATCTGAAGGACCAGCTGGACGGCGTGAATATAGAGGCCGTCAGCGCCATTGCCACAGAGTATATGAAGGGCAGACAGGACGGAAGCGGACCCATAGAGGGAACTTTTGAGCACTTGAGTTATAAGAACAGCAACCTCTACACACACGCCTGCGTCATTATGGGGCTGACAGCTGCAGGGATTGACCTGGAGGACGAAGAGTGGAAGATCAATGAAACCCTTCCCCTTGACGTGTTTGAACAGAGGCTGATGCCAGATGGGATGCTGAATGACCCGAGTCATGGAAAATCTTATAACCGTCAGCCGATGATCGCCTTAGGCGGCGTGATTAACCAGACAAATGTCTGGATGGATCAGGCGCTGACAGTGGGAAAAATTAAGGCTCTTCTTGCGGCGGCAGAGACATGTAAAAATAATCCGGCGTACGGGAAAAAGATTCAGGAACAGGCTATAGCCCTGCAGAACAAACTGGACAGGCTGGAAGATACGGCGGACCAAAGCATTGCCTATGGCCTGGGAGAACCGTATTATGCATTGTATGATCTGGTTGGGAAAGTAAAAGAAGAATGGAAACCTGTCACATTTATGGGGACAGAGGATGAGAAGAATACAGTAGATAAGCTCATCGATGAGATTGATGCCATCGGAACAGATTATTCTGCTAAGATCAATGACATCATAAGGTTGAAAAAGACTTATGATGAACTTTCCACAGATGCTGCCCAGCTTGTAAAACTTCAGCATTATGTGTCCAACAGGGACGTGCTGCTGGAAGCCAGCGCACAGGCTGAGAGCATTAATGCAAGAGTCGGCGCGTTGATTGCAGCCATAGACGCACTGCCTTCGGCTCCGTCTCTGGCAGATGAAGGGCAGGTAAATGCACTGAGAGCAGAGTATGCCGCGCTGCCGGCTGCGCAACAGGCAATGGTGGCAAATGCGGGCAGGCTGTCAACTTTGTACAGCGCCATTTTGAAGCTGAAAGACGTAGTCAGCCAGATTGAAGCACTGCCTGGCGTGGATGCGGTTGACCCCAAAGATACAGCCGTTATGGAACAGGTAACAGCGGCCCAGGAGGCCTACAACGCGCTGTCAGACGCAGAAAAAGCACAGATTACAAACAGCGCAAAACTGACAGAAATACTAAAGCGGATAGACAATTTAAATGCAGCTGCCCCGGTTATTGAGCAGATAGCCGCAATCGGTGAGATCACAGAGCAGAACTGGAAAGAGAAATAAGCTTTGGTATTGATTGCGCGCGGCAGCTACAACAAACTCCAGAGCAGCCAGAAAGCTCTTGTTACCAACTACAATCTGCTGGAAAGTGCCGAAGCAGTACTCAGCTCTTTCAGGGGAGGCAAGGAGTTTTCCCAGATTATCACAATGATTCAAAAACTGTGGTTTACAGACAGTGCTTCCGGAGAGCAGGCCGCCGGGCCATTGACCCTTACAGAGGAAAATAACGGGATAGCTGTCAATGACATCTGGACACCTCAGTGGAGAGATTATGTGATCAATCTCCGTGGTATGGTGGACGGGCTGGAGGAAGCCCAGAAAGCATCTGTGGTAAATCTGGCAGATCTGGAAAAGGCAGAAGCGTATATCCGCAATCTTCAGGTCAGCAATGTGGCGGGAATGCTCACAGGGCTTCCAGACGCTTCCGCAATTGGCCAGACACCACTGACGCCTAAGCAGATCTCTGATATTGCGGCAGCGAAAGCGGCGTATGATGAATTGACAGCAGAGGAAAAAGAACTGTTGAAGGCTGACCCGGCAAATGCGGCATTAGCTGCAAATCTGGAACTTGCAGCCAATGCCGCAGAAGCAGACGCTTTATATCTGCCGGCATATCTGCAGGGGTATGTGCAGAAATTGGAAAGATTGTATATACAGTTCAAAGAAAAGCCTGTGCTGCGGACAGAGCTTACAGCCGTACAGAGAGCTCTTGACCAGTATAATGGATATCCGGAAAATTATAAGGCGGCTCTGGCAGAATTGTCCGGGAAACCAGGAGATATAGATACTGCGGCTGTGGATATGCTTTCCCATCTGCAGAGAAAGGCAGAGCAGACACAAAAAGATATTTCCGATGCGGCAGAGGCCGACAAAAAGATAGCAGAACTTCCGATGGATATCACAGATGATAATGCAGCCAGCGTTGAGGAGGCAGTTGCCGCAATTGAGAAAATCCTGGAGACAATGACGGAAGAAGCCAGGTCTTATCTGCGAAACACAGACAAACTGAACACTGTGAAACAATTATTGGACCACTATCAAGCAGAAAGAGCACCCCAGATAGAGAAATTCCAGAAGGGAATTCTGGACGGTCTTACGGCAAAAGCGTCTTCTTACAACAGTGTGAAAGTATCCTGGAATGCTTATGAAAATGCAGACAGCTATCATGTATACAGAAAGACTGCCAATGGAAAGTGGAAGAAACTGGCAGCGGTATCCACACTGCACTATACAGACAAAACAGCACAGCCGAAAACAGTTTACTATTACACAGTAAAAGCGGGAAGCAGCAAATGGGGAGAAGCGGTATACAGCAGCTATGAGACAGAAGGAGTGAAGGCCGTTACTGCTCTTGGAAAAGCTGTTCTGAAAAAGGCGAAACCGGCAGCAGGCGGAAGAAGTGCGAAGCTTACCTGGTCTAAGACAGCAGGCGCAAGTGGTTACGTGATCAGCCGTGCATCATCTGCAGGCGGCAGATATAAAAA
>Ga0137308_102636_pt1 | contig 11219 bp, 13 predicted proteins | sample Inofrocosms_June_FD_97181 | JGI IMG/M metagenome (GOLD analysis project Ga0137308, IMG submission 97181) | Mouse cecal microbial communities from Vienna, Austria - N-Acetylneuraminic and N-Acetylglucosamine D2O microcosms_June | ecosystem: Host-associated > Mammals > Digestive system > Large...
TCATTCTCTCGTCCCCGCCGTGCGGCCTGTAACACATTCCCCCGGCTGCAGCAGCTCCGCCAGGACGATTCTTGTGTTACGCTCGCATGCATACCCCTAGGGGGTATGTCTAAATTCTTCTTGACATTTACCTGTTACGCTAATTGCATCTCGCATGAAAGGGGTCAAACCATGACTTACGCAGATCAAGAAAAATCTATAATCGTTGCACAGTACCAACAGGGCACATCTGCCCAAGAGTTAAGCAAAAATATGGGGTATGTGAGCGTACCATCTATCGCGGGGCAAAAGAGTATCGTGATATAGTTCTTTCTGAAAAACGCACCCTCACAGCCAAAGAATACGATATGCTTCTGCGTCGGGTTGAAAAACTTGAAAACATCGTAGCTATTTTGAAAACGGTCAACTGCACTGCCCATGCCTCTCTAAAAGAGAAACTGCATGAGTTGGAGTTGCTCTATGACCAGTATGATGTCCACACGCTTTGTGAGGCATTGGATGTTTCTCGCGGCACATTTTACAATCATATCCTCCGTAATAAGCGTGGAAATGCGTGGTTTGAGAAACGAAGGGAAGAATACTGTATCCTGATTCGGGAAGTATTTGATGAATACCGACAAGTGCTGGGCGCTGAGAAAATCCGTACGATCCTCGTTCAGCGCGGGTACCAGGTCAGCACGGAATACGTGGCAAGGTTGATGAAAGAGATGGGGCTGGCCAGCATCCGCAGTACTGCGAAACAGAACTACATAAAACTTAATGCGCCAGAGAAGAAACGAAACATTCTCCGTCAGCAATTTCAGGCGGATAGACCCAACCAGGTTTGGGTCAGCGATGTTACTTGCTTCAAACTGGGAGGACTCTATCTGTACATCTGTGTGATTTTGGACTTGTTTTCCCGAAAGGTTGTTGCCTAAAAAGCGTCCAGGGAAAACAGCACCCAGATGATCACTTCTACGTTTAAAATTGCATGGGAGCAGCGTGGCCCAGACGCTGGCATCATTTTTCACAGTGACCGAGGGGCCCAATATACCTCTCATCGTTTTAGACAACTACTTCATGAGCGATCCGTAGAACAGTCTTTCTCCAATTCAGGGAAACCTCATGATGATGCAGTTGCCGAATCTTTCTTTGCCACACTTAAAAAAGAAGATCTATATCGGAGGGATTACACATCGGAAGCAACCTTCAAGCGTGGCCTTGCCTCCTACATCAAGTTTTATAACACGCAGCGGCCCATCGCACACTGAAAAACCAGACACCATGTCAGGTGGAGGAGTTGTTCATGAGTGACAGCCAATAGAAGTGTCAAGAGGATGTCAGCGGGGTTCGAATCCCCCTAATCACATGTTTTGCTCTCTGATTTTGAACTGTTTGCCATCGCTTAGTGACACATGGCACCCGGAGCCGAAAAAGCCTGTAGCCCTTGAAACACAAGGGCTACAGACAAAGAATGACCCCACCCAATCCGAACAACTGACAACAATTTGTTCAGATTGGGTAGGGTCATTCAAGTTGGTGGAGACTACTGGACTCGAACCAGTGGCCGCATGCGTGTGAATATTCGACAGGGAAGGTGACAATGCTATTTCCGCTCCATCCGGGCCTGTTCAGCCCGGATTTTATCATTTCTGTGTCCTGTCCTCTCCGTTGTCTCCGTCCAGATTTTTCCTATCGTGGGTCAAGTTGTGGGTCAGAACTCAGATTACCTCTTGAAGCGGGTCTACGGCAGAAGGGCAATTATCGTACAACTCACAAGGATCAAGGTCAATACAGACGCTGGTGTTTCGTGTTCCTTCCAAGTCCCAGGCAACGGTGCCGTTCATTACCGTCAGGCTGTTTCGGAACGTGACTTCATCATAAAGCGGAGAAAAAACACCGCCCTGCTTTAAAAGTGGCTTTGCGTCTAAGAGTCGGATCGTACCGTCAAGAAAGTAAACATAAACAGTAAAGTTCTCTCCTGCTAAGACTTGGACAACCTGTGGGATCATATAGCCTGCCTCCTCTCACATGAGCGGGTTAATGCGGTTTAAAGGCTTTGCGTCTCTGGAAAGTTCCCAATTTTGCATGAGCTCATCCCGGTGAAGTTCGCACCAGGCCAAGATTAACTTCAACTGCCGAGCGGGCAGTGCGCCTCGTATCACACAGCCTTCTTGAATATCGACCAACGCTTTCTGACCAGCATATTCCGCGTGGAAGTGAGGCGGGTTGTGATCGCTGTAAAACATTGTGATACGAATTCCGCAGAACAAACTAATTTCAGGCATATCAATCGCCTCCGTCCTTGATATTATCAGTATACCACAATTGTGAGAGAAAGAAAAGAGATTCTCCAACTCAAAATTTGCGTCGCTATAAACAAAGAGGTCCGCAAAGATTTTTTAAACAATTTTTGATGGTTTATAGCCGTTTCTGTTCTGTTTCATTTACTCTCCGGCACTCTTTGAAAACAGTGTTTCCACGAGTTCCATGTCTGTCTGTGGCTGTTTATGTGGTCAAGAAAATCGTCACACCGAAAGAGCCCCTTCACAACACAACAAAGTACTGTGTAATACGCTTAATTTTCACCCCTGTATTTCTCCGTTTATCCCTATCGACTTTCCTCTTCTGTTTCGATATTGTGTCACTTGCGAAACCTACACAAAATACAGAAATCAGGAGGAAATGCAAATGACCAGTACGAAAAAGCGCATCACCGCAGCATTGACGGCAGCCATCCTCACAACAACCCTCGCCATCCCCGCCATGGCGACAGAAGCGCCTGACGAACCTGTCCGGGTGAGCAGTTACAAGGGAAGTACCCTGGAGGTAGGAGACCGTAGCGGACTCATCATCGGCCCCAGCGGTACGGACTACACTGTTACCTCCAGCAACCCGGACACAGTGGCGGTGGAGCAGGTGCTGACCTTCTGGGTCGCTGTCGCCAAGGCAGAGGGGAGCGTGGAGATTACTGCATCCAACAGTGCCGGAGAGTGCGGGAGCATGACGCTGACGGTCAGTTCCGCTGACTCCGCCCCACTGGAGGTCCCCGCCAGCGGGGACAGCGCCGGCCTGACAGACAACATGGAGATACGGCAGGAGATGATCCGCCTCATCAACCAGACCAGAAAGGCCAATGGAGTGTCAGAGTTGCCGGTCAATGAGGCTCTGATGAACGCCGCGCAAGTCTGCTCTAACCAGTGCTACACCTGGCACCACGCCCCGGAGGAGGGTCAGGCCGCTGCCGAGGCCGGATATCCCTACAGCTTCGGCGACAACCTCACCGTGTTCACCGGCACAGTCAATGCTGCCCAGCGCGCCGTCGACAACTGGATCAACTCGGAGTGACATAGTTAAAGATACTAATCAATCTTGCCAACAAAGCGGTAAACAATCTCGATTTCCTGTACCCTGTTGCCGTCCTCGTCCTTGGTGGCCTCATGGACAAGGATTTTTTCAATCAGGGTGTTAAGCATATCGGCGGTTAACTCCGTGGGGCTGGAAAACTGCTTGATTAACTCCACCCACTTGTTTATGCCGTCCTCCTGCTCCTTGGTGCTGGCAAGCCGGGCCGTCAACGCTTCAATCTTCTTCTCAAGCTTTCCCTGTTCCTGCTGGTACTTCTGGGACAGCATGGAGAAATTGCGCTCCGTGATTTTCTCGTTTACCCTGTCCTCGTAAATCTTGGCTAACAGGTTGTCAAGCTCGGTCAACCGCTTTTCTGCCCGTCTCTTTTCCTGTGCGGCCCGTTTGCTTGCGGCGGCTTGCTCCGTCATGGTGGACTTGGAAAGCCTGTCCAATATGGCTTGCTCGTCCTGATGAACGGCGTTAAGGAAGCACTGATTAAAGCAGGTAAAAGCCAGGCAAACAGACGAAGGTAATAAAAACGACCAATAAAGGACCATATTGGGGGATGAATTCCTCGCTTTTCCAGTCCCAGCCCGGCCGAAGGGCGCAAAAACCTTAGGCGGGGCATAGAGAACCGCCCGCCCTGGCAAGCATGTACAGATTTGCGCTGGCGCTGATCAGCGTGGCGTCTACGATGCTGCCGCCCCGCATCATCCGTCCAGCCCGCTCCAGGCAGCGGTTGATTGCGTCAAAAAACAGCTTGCCGATGCCCTTCTCCTCCAACAGATGCCGAAAGTGCAGCAGGGTCGTGGCGTCCGGGACATCTTGCTCGAAAAAGTTGATCCCCATAAATTTGCGCATGGCATAGCTGTCATAAATTGCGTCCTCTGCTCCTTCATCGGATAAGCTGAACCAGCATTGCAGCAGATACATCCGCAGCATGGTTTCTATCTCAATCGGCGGACGGCCGCGTTTCCCGGCTGGATAGTGGGGGACGACCAGCGATACCCATTCCTCCCATGGGATGATCTCGTCCATGATTTCCAGAAATTCTTCCCGTTTTGTTCTCTTTTTCCGGCATCTATATTCCATATCGCTAAAACTTTCCTGTTTCATACCCCGCGCCCCCTTTTCCTTATTTTATCACATCTTCTATTATTTCGGGGGATTAAATCAGCGTTTCCTTAAGAAAGGGCTATGCGGAGGTCTGGCAGGGGATCAGCGATTTGCTGAAGAAATTTGAAACACTGTGACTAAGGGGGCGGCGGGAGTATTTTCGGATGTTCCCGCCGCTTTTTATTTGAAAATTTGCGTTCCCTATTTTCAAAAAGCCATCTGTGTGTTATGATAAAAAGCACTTATAGTCACTAATATTGAATTGACTAATGCTGGCTTACGCTTGCAATATATACATGAAGAAGGAACGCTATCCCTTTCTAACCAAGAAATTAGGGCAATAACGGCGGTATTGGAAGTCCGACCGAGGGCAACCTTGCTATGAAATACTCCTACCAGTGGCTTGTTCCTGTAAATTTGAATGAAGTTGCTGCCATCCTAATTGGTGAAACGGAAGTTAACGTCCCGTGATACCCTTCACAGCAAATAATTTCCCTGTCAAGAGTTGAAGCAGAAGGATAAGGCCCAGCCGAGCCTTGTCCTTCCGCTTTATTTTGAGAGGAATTATTACAAAATCGCCCCGCCGCCCCAAACCTGGGACTGTGTGATTGCCAGAACGGTTTCAGTGGGAATACCGGCAATCTCGCTGCCGAAAATCTCCCGCAGGTTCCCGCCCGTCAGTATGGCGGCAAGCTGGGACTTTGCCGCAGCGGACGCAGCCAGCTCGGAAGCCTGAATGTGCCGCTGAATCTGCTTTTCCACCGCCAGCTTCATAAACTCGGCGTGGCGGGCCATACGAAAATCCCACCAGCTTTCTTCATCGGCAGAACCGCTCTTGGAGCAGGTGATCCTGCCGGGACTGCTGGAACAGGCATTACAGATATTGCCGTCCTCTCCGATGGCAACGGCCTGGGACATACCGGCTGTGCATCCGGGCATAATGGCCTCGTTCCGCGCTACGTCAAAAGCAAACCATGTGTCAATCTTTGCAAAAATCTCCTGGGCGTAGGCCGGGTCTTGTTCCATGCGCTCCTGCACCTTGGGATGAATGACCACGGCCTTGCTTCCAGGCGGGACGTTGCCCAGGGCGTGAATCTCCTTGGGAGCGGTAAATCTGCCGTCTATGGAGCCGTAGAAGGGATTGGCCCCGGTGGGCTGCCAATTCTCCAAAGTTTCCTTTGCCTTGTCCCCGTCCTGGTACAGAAGGTAGTGGGGGTAGTCGTTCCGGGTGCGCCAATAGCCGCTGCCGGCATCAAAAACGTGGTAGTGGATGTTGGGATATTTCGCTTTCAGCATGGTTTCCAGAGAGGGGGCCTCTACCGCCTCCGTTCCTGCGGCCTGCACCTGTCCGCCGGAGCGAACCGCCAAATCCATCATCAGGCTGGTAGGCATCGCTGCCATACCTGCCAGACCGCCCAGGCCGGTGGTGAAGGTGTCGGCCCTGCTTCTGCTGGCCTGCGCCGCCATATCTATGAAGCTGCTGTCCTGCGCCCCCGCCTGCTTTGTTTCGCGGGCCTTTGTGGGGGCGCTGTATGTCTGCGTCCCGTAACTCGGCTGAATTGTATTGCTCATGATATATCCTCCCTTAAAGCAGCCCCATCAAAAGCTCTGCGGCGCTGACGGAACCGCCGTTCATGCGGAGCTTCATCATCAGCCGCCGCTTTGCTGCGGCTTCCTCGGCAAGTTCCATATATTTTTTATGACGTTCCATGCGCTGTTCCCAAAAGCTGCCTTTTGAGCATGAATGAAATTCAGAATCATTACTAACAGGCCATGAATCGGCTCTGTATTGATTGAGGTCTGTTCCAACAGTAATCAGAATAGAACAATTTCTTGGGGCAAAAGAAGCGCCCAAATCCCTTTGAAGCAAGGAGAGAACCTGTGCCCTATATTCTGGATCATCTTTCATAGCTTGAAATGCTGCGTCCGATATATTGACAGCCGCATTACTTACGGTCGGATTGCAGACTATTTTCGATAAGTCCTCATAAAACTCGTTCTTAAAGAGTTGCATTTCCTCTGCTTCGGATAACTCCGCTTTCTGCTGGACGACCTCTGTTCTGTTGACCTCAAACACATCATTTTTCCTTTCACTGGCCCACGCCGCCATATCCATGAAGCTGTTGCCCTGCGTCCCAGTTTGCTTCGCCTCACGGGACTTTGTGGGGACGCTATATGTTCGCGCCCCGTAACTCGGCTGAATCGTATTGCTCATTGTATCACCCTTCCTGTTTCATTACATATTGAGGAAAAACATATTTGCTCCTGCCGGTAAAGAAATCTCCGGCGTGACGGTGGGGGCAGATACCATCCGCGTTTTCAACAGATCACCGATATTGGAAAAGGATTTTTCCAATATCTCCGCCCCTGCGGTGCGCTCCCACATGGCCCTGCGCTGTGCCGCCGCTGCTGCGGACTGCTCCTGATACTGCCGCTGTTGTTCCGCTTTTTTCTTGGCCTTTTCCGCGTTGATCCTGTTCACCTCGGCCACGCGCTCCGGGGAATCGCCGCCGCCGCAGATATAGGTCACGGTTCCATCTTCATGGACTACCACACCGCACGGCTCAAAAGTCAGCCCTATGGACGCCGCATAAGCCTTGCCCTTGGGAATGACATCCGTGAAGAAGTAATCTATCTTCTGCTCATAATAAGCTGCCTTTTTCGGATCACCGGCCATTTCCTCCAAGATATTGGGAGCAATCACAACATCGTTGCCGCTCATGCGTTTACCCGCTTTTTCAAGGCTTGCCTGATCCTTCCCAATGCTTTCGATTGTCACTCGCCCATATTTCTTTTTCAAATGTTCCAAATAGGCGTCAACATTCGACGTTTCGTCCGTTTCGGAAACTTCCGGCTTACCGTCGACCTCCAGCACGTCAGCCGTACCTCTGCCAGCCTTTGCAGCCATATCCAGAAAGCTGGAAGTCCGTGCCGCCGCACTCCGAACGGTGCGGTTTTCGGGCAGGGGACTATACATCCTGTTCAAATATCTGCAATCAATCATTCCGCTCATAAACTACTCCTTTCCTGAAATAGAACTGTTGCGGAAAATTTCTGCTGAACTGCTTTCAGCTCCAATTCTCCCATATACTTCTCCGCCTCCCGGCGCACATTGGACAAGCCGATGCCGTGCATGGGGGCATCCTCCTGTTTCGTTGTGACAGGCAAGCCGTCCTGCCCGAATACCGCCTCACCCGCAAAAGAGTTTTTGACCTCTATCAGAAAGAAACGTCCTTTTCTCTTTCCAGTCAGTACAATAAACCGTTCATCCTCGTTGACCTTTTCGCAAGCCTCCACCGCATTTTGAAGAAGATTTTGGAGGATGATACCCACATCAAAGGCATCATAGGCCCCCGGATCGGGGTAATGGAACTCCACCTGGAAACGGATGCCCAGGTCAAGGCTCTGCCGCCGTATCTCGTTGACAATCACATCCGTGACCGGGTTTCCCGTCTGGAGCGTCAGCTCAAAGCCGCTCATGCTCTCGTCCAGCTTGGCTATATAGTCCGTAAGGCTTTTATACTCGCCGCTCTGTGCCAGCCCCTTGATATTAGTCAGGTGGCCCCGCATTTCGTGTTTCAGCCCACGGATGCGGGTGTAGAACTGTTCCGCCTCATGGATACGCGCCCGGATTGCCTGTGTCTGCTGGTACTCCATGTAGTGAGTGGCCTGTTCCTCCCGGAGCGCGGTCATACCCTGCTGAAAAGCGATGGTCAGCCAGGCCCCGGCGTAGAACAGCAAGGCCAGCACCGGGATTACCGCCAAAAACGCCGGGTGGCGCTCATAGAGCTGGAGCAGAACGCCGTCCTTGAACTCCACCAAAATCCGGGAAATCACCTGTCCGAACAGAATCCCCGCCGTTGGCACCAGGGAGAGATAGCACAGTTCCCGCCGGTGGAGCGTCATTTTTTGCTTTCGCATTTGAAGCTGGAGGACATAGAGCATGACAGCCAGCATGGAGGCGTGGGACAGCAGGAATAGTATGACCAGCAGGGCGGCGCGGAGAAAGACCGCCTCCGGCGGTTCCAGGCGGTAGGGGACTGACCGCTCCACGATGAAATACAGACTTTGCACCATCAAGCCGCTGGAAATTCTGGCGTTGAAGTAGAGCAGCGTCAGAAGGAACACGGACGGCTTTTCCAGGCCGGTCCACCTGGATGCCGCCAGTAGCAGTGCCGCCAGAATCAGCCCAAAGGAGCCTTGGGGCAGCGCCGCCCGGCTGCAGACAATCTCAAAAAGAATGTAGACGGAAAAAACAAGGAGCAGCCCGCGCCGCCTTTTGTCCTGCGGGATAAAAGGCCGGAAAAAGGCGGTGAGCAGGGCGGCGTATGTCAATTCCGCCCCAGCGGAAAATGCCTGATTGAATATGCGAAAACCTGCCTCACTCATAGGCCAGCCCCCTTTTTACAAAGCGGAGGTAGGCTTTCACGAAGTCCTGGTACTTGTATTTGGAGATCAACAGCTTTTCCCCATTGGTCAGCGTCAGCTCCGTCTTGCTGTACCCCTCCACATAGGCGAGATTGACCAGATACCCCTTGTGGACACGGAAGAACTGATTGCCCAGCTCCGCCTCCAAGTCCCGGATTTTCGCGTAACAGGAAAATTCCCCGTCTTTCAGACACAGCATAACCTTATGATTGCTGCTTTCAATGTAATAAATGCTGTCCAGCGGTACGGTTCGGCTGGTGCCAGCAGATTGAAGCGTGAGCGCATGGGAAAGCTCCGGCTGAACACGGCCCGCCTTGATCTGTTCCACAGCGCGGGCAAAGACCTGGGCAAACTTTTCCTCGTCCACTGGCTTCAGCAGATATTGGAACGCGCCCACGTCAAAGGCGTCAAACACATACCGCTCATGGCCGGTCACAAAGATAATGACCGGCTGGGCGGCAGAATTGCCCTCCCTGATCTGGCGGGCCAGCGCCATGCCGTCCGGGCCGGTGGCGTTCAGCTCAATGTCCAGAAAGAGCAGGTCAATCTCCTGGTGGTCTGCAAGGCAGTCCCCGGCAGAAGCATACTCCACGACCTCACAGGGGCAGTCCTGCGCCCGAATCAGGGACGCAAGATAGGCGCGGGTCGGGGCTTCATCATCACAAATTGCTATTCTTATCATGGCGATATTCCTCTACCTGTTTATTCGTTCAAATGGCCGTTAGGATTAGCCCGGTTGACGTGACTGGACAGTTTGATGGCGTAACTGGACAGCACAACTTGTCCCTGACATTATATCATAAGAGGAAAGGGCACAAGAGACCCCTTTTCATTTGGGGACTTCCATTTATCTGCCCGGTATGTTATAATAGGTTTCTAATTTATGAAAGCATACGGAACGGATATAAAATGGAACCTATGAATTTGAGAATTGGCGAGAAGCTGAAAAGCATCCGCATGGCCCGCACTCTTTCCCTGGACGATGCTGCGGCGCTGACAGGCGTGAGCAAGCCCATGTTAGGCCAGATTGAACGCGGCCAGTCTGTCCCAACGGTGACGACCCTCTGGAAGATCGCCACGGGGCTGAAAACACCGCTGTCCGCGTTCCTGGAAGAACCGCAGACAGAATACACCGTCACCGGCCCGGACGAGGCAAACGTAGTCTTGGGGGACGGCGGCAAAATGAGGGCCTATCCGCTGTTCACCTATGACCCGGTGCGGAGTGTGGAGACATTCTACATTGAGTTTGACCCGGAGTGCCGCCATTCCTCGGACAAGCATGATGATGGTGTAGAGGAACACATCTTTGTCCTGCGGGGGACACTGCGGCTCGTCCTGGGGGACAGGCCGGTGGAGGTCAGCGAAAGACAGGCTATCCGCTTCCGGGCCGACATTCCCCACGCCTATCTGAACGTGACCGGGGACAGGTGCGAGGTCTACAACACCATATTCTACTCAAACCAGTAGGAGGGACTTATGAATTATACTATTTTGGAGTTTACTTGCATTGGCATAGATACCGATGGGAAATTTCCGCTGGAAAATACCGGGCGTGGGCAGGACATATCGCCGGAATTTCTGATAAAAAATCTATCACCCAAGGCAAAGACCCTTGCCATTACATTAGAAGATTTGTCCCACCCCATCAAGGAGTTCACCCACTGGCTCATTTGGAATATCCCTGCCGCCGATCAGGTGAAAAGCGGAATTTCCGCCGGAAGTCATGTGCCCGAATTAGATGGCGCTTGCCAAGGCATAGGATATGGTTTTCACCGATACGCGGGGCCAAAACCGCCAAAAGGGAAAACACATACCTATCGCTTCACTGTCTATGCGCTGGACTGTGAAATTCAGTTAAGCGTTCATTCCATGAAAAGAGCTTTTTTGAAGAAGGCGGAAGGCCATATTCTTCAAAAAGGAAGCATGACTGCGAAATTTGAATAACAAGCCATAGGAGGATGTCAACTATGTATGAACTGATACAAGTTTCGGAGCGGAGCTATTACATCCAAAGTCCGGCAAAAATCGGGCTGGTTCGGCTGGGCGGACAGGACGTTTGCCTGATCGACAGCGGCAACGATAAGGACGCTGGCCGCAAAGTCCGTCAGCTTTTGGATGCCAACGATTGGAGGCTCACCGCCATCTATAACACCCACTCCAACGCTGACCACATCGGCGGCAACAGGTATTTGCAGGGCCAGACAGGGTGCATGATCTACGCGCCGGGGATCGACTGCGCCTTTACCCGGCGCCCTGTTTTGGAGCCGTCCTTTTTGTACGGCGGCTATCCGTGTAAGGAGCTTCGGCACAAATTCCTCATGGCCCAGGAGAGCGACGCCCAGGAGCTG
>Ga0137308_102637_pt1 | contig 11218 bp, 9 predicted proteins | sample Inofrocosms_June_FD_97181 | JGI IMG/M metagenome (GOLD analysis project Ga0137308, IMG submission 97181) | Mouse cecal microbial communities from Vienna, Austria - N-Acetylneuraminic and N-Acetylglucosamine D2O microcosms_June | ecosystem: Host-associated > Mammals > Digestive system > Large...
CAAAAGCTTCTCCCATCTTTACATCTGCAATCGCCGTTACATACGATTCTGAGAGAATCTTTGTCGCCTCCTGTTCACTATATCCGGTCGAAACTCCATCTTCAATAATCTTTATCTTACCAGCTGCACTTTCAAAATACAAATCCACCTTCTCCGGGTCAAACTGTACGCCCGAATATCCCATCGCGCACAGTATCCTTCCCCAGTTCGCATCATGCCCGTAAATCGCTGCCTTTGTCAAACTCGAAGTAATCACCGATTTACTAAGGGTCACCGCATCTTCTTTTGTCTTAGCGCCAATCACCTTCACCTCGAAAAGGCAAGTCGCCCCTTCTCCATCTCCTGCAATCTTTTTGGCAAGCTCTGTATTTACATAATGCAGTGCTTCCTTAAAAGCGACATACTTCTCATCCTCTTTATCTATCAGAGGATTCTCAGCCATCCCATTGGCTAAAAGAAGCACCGTATCATTGGTGGAAGTATCACCATCTACCGATACCATATTGTAAGTATCTTTTACATCTTCTCTAAGCGCCTTTTGTAACATCTCTTTAGTAATCGCCACATCCGTTGTCACAAAGCCAAGCATCGTACACATGTTCGGATGAATCATCCCGGAACCCTTGCACATCCCGCCAACCGTCACCATCTTGCCACCAATCTCCACCTGAACTGCTACATATTTAGGCTGTGTATCCGTTGTCATAATCGCCCTGGCCGCCTCTAAGCCAGCCTCCTCGCTGTCTGAAAGACTCTCTGCCAAAAGAGCCACACCAGCCTCTATCCGCTCTATTGGAAGCTGCATCCCAATCACTCCTGTAGACGCCACTAAAACCGCCGAAGCCGGAATCCCCAAAAGCCGCTCTGCCACCTGTGCTGTCTTCTCACAATATCCATAGCCTTCTGCCCCCGTACAGGCATTGGCAATCCCTGAATTTACCACCACCGCCTGCGCAAAAGGCGAATTTTTTACCACTTCCTGGTCCCATTTTACTGGTGCCGCCTTTACAACATTGGTTGTAAAAGTTCCTGCCACCACGCAAGGAACCTGGCTGTAAACCAGTGCCATATCCTTTCGATTCTGATATTTAATCTGCGCTTTTACAGATGCCGCCTCAAATCCCTTTGCAGCTGTCACGCCGCCTGATAATACCTTCATCCTTCATCCTCCTCAATAAATGCCGTAATATTTGCTTCATTCAAAGTAAAATCATAATAGTTTAAATCTTCTCTCTTAGTCCAGCCAATCTTATTCCAGAACGCATTTCCAATATCATTTTTGGTAAATGCAATCAGACTGACCTTATTGATTTCCTCCGCCTGCAAAGCCTCCATACAGGCCACCACCATAGCTTTTCCCACACCTTTACGCCGAAATCCCTTTCGCACACAGACATGATAGAGGCACCCCCGTCTCCCATCATGCCCACAGAGAATTGCTCCCACCAAAAGTTTCCCTTCCCAAGCCGTAATACTGGTCGTAGGATTTCTTTTAAGAAATCTTGCAATCCCCTCTTTGGAGTCGTCCATACTCCGAATTCCAAAGCCCTTAATCGTCTTCCAGAGCCCAAATACCTTCTCATAGTCCGCTATTGTCATCACCCGGATATCCATACTCTGCATCCTCTCATCCCTGTCCAAAGCCAACACCTATGGGAACAAAGGCGCCATCAAAAGCCCCTCTGCCTCTTCACATCCAAACATCAGATTCATATTCTGCACTGCCTGTCCAGCTGCTCCCTTTACCAGATTATCCATCGCTCCCATCATAATCACGCGATTTGTTCTCTTATCAATCTTAAAGTTCACATCCACAAAATTGCTGCCTTCCACCCAACGCGTCTGTGGGCATACATCCTTTTCAAGCACTCTGACAAAATATTCATCCTGATAATATCTGTCATAGACTGCCTTTAACTCCTCATAAGAGACTTCTCTGGTTAAAGAAGCATACGCTGTCACCAAAATGCCTCTCTGCATTGGCACCAGATGCGGTGTAAAATTAATCACTACCTCTTTTTTAGCTGCCAGACTTAGCTGCTCCTCAATCTCCGGGGTATGGCGATGTCCTGCCACTCCATATGCCTTAATATTTTCATTTACCTCACAGAACAGATTGTCCACTTTGGCTCCCCGTCCTGCTCCTGAAGTTCCCGACTTCGCATCAATAATCAATGTATTCGGCTCTATCAATCCTTCCTTTACAAGCGGATAGACTGATAAAAAACTACATGTTGGATAACATCCTGGATTTGCCACAATCCTGGCTTTTTTTACCGCTTCCCGATTCACCTCACAAAGTCCATATACTGCCTCTTCTATAAACTGCGGCGCCTTATGCTCGATGCCATACCATTTCTCATAGACTTTTACATCCTTAATCCGAAAGTCTGCACTTAAATCCACAATCTTCACTTTCTTCAAAATATCCTCATTTAAAAGCGAAGCACAAAGCCCCTGTGGGGTCGCGGTAAATATCACATCCACCTTAGAAGCCATCTCTTCCATATTATCTTCCATACATTTTGCATCTACCAGCTGAAACATATTCTGATAGATCTTTGCATATCTCTCGTCCACATAGCTTCTCGACCCATACCATACAATCTCGGCTTCTCTATGCCCAAGCAACAGCCTTACAAGCTCTGCTCCTGCATAACCTGTCGCACCAATAATACCAACCTTTATCATCTCTTTTACCTCATTTCCTTAATAAAAAATAATCGTTTCCTATCATATACCAAAACCCTTCCCCCCGCAACCCCTATCTATTCTGTTAAAAGTCCCACTCTCGATTGCATAATTATACATACTTTATCCATTTTATGCAACATTTTTTTATATTTTATTAAAATTTATGTATATTTTATCACTTGCAATCCCCGCAAACATGTTGTATAGTAATATGCAGTTAAAAAACTAAAACAAATACCTACAGACGGAGGAATTCAAACATGAAAGAAAAAGTAATCCTGGCCTATTCCGGTGGTCTTGACACCACTGCTATTATCCCTTGGCTTAAAGAGAATTTTGGCTATGAAGTTATCTGCTGCTGCATCGACTGCGGGCAAGGAGAAGAATTAGACGGCCTAGAAGAACGCGCCAAGCTCTCCGGCGCAGCCAAACTCTATATTGAAGATATCGTAGACGAATTTGCAGAAGAATATATTATGCCCTGTGTACAAGCTGGCGCTGTCTACGAGCACAAATATCTTTTAGGAACCTCTATGGCTCGTCCGGTTATCGCGAAACGTCTGGTAGAAATTGCCAGAAAAGAAGGTGCCACTGCTATCTGCCATGGTGCTACTGGCAAAGGCAATGACCAGATTCGCTTTGAGCTTGGCATCAAAGCCCTGGCTCCTGACCTGAAGATCATCGCACCCTGGCGTATGACTGACGTCTGGACCATGCAATCAAGAGAAGATGAAATTGCCTACTGCAAGGCACATGGTATTGACCTTCCCTTTGACCACAGCCACAGCTACAGCCGCGACCGCAACCTCTGGCATATCAGCCATGAAGGCTTAGAGCTTGAAGACCCATCCGCCGAACCCAACTACGAACATATGCTCGTTCTGGGCGTCACCCCAGAGAAAGCTCCAGAAGAAGGCGAATACATTACCATGACCTTTGAAAAAGGTATTCCAACTTCCATCAATGGAGAAGCGATGAAAGTTGCTGATATTATCCGCAAGCTTAACATCCTTGGCGGCAAACATGGTATCGGCATTGTAGATATCGTAGAAAACCGCGTCGTTGGCATGAAATCCCGCGGCGTCTATGAAACTCCTGGCGGAACCATTCTAATGGAAGCACACGACCAGCTAGAGGAACTGGTACTAGACCGTGCAACCATGGAAGTCAAAAAAGACATGGCCAACAAACTGGCACAGATTGTCTACGAAGGCAAATGGTTCACTCCGCTTCGCGAGGCTGTTCAGGCATTTGTGGAAAGCACCCAGGAATATGTAACCGGCGAAGTTAAGTTTAAACTCTATAAAGGCAATATTATCAAGGCTGGAACCACCTCCCCATATAGTCTCTACAGTGAGTCTCTAGCTTCCTTTACTACAGGTGATTTGTATGACCATCATGATGCCAGTGGCTTTATCACCCTCTTTGGACTTCCTCTAAAAGTCCGCGCTATGAAGATGGCAGAAGCTAAGAAAAACGCATAGTAAATACCGTTAACGCTGTACAAACGTTTTGTCGCTTGTGCAGCGTTTTTCTTTTAAGAAAGCATTTTCAAAAACTTTACTCTATGTTATAATATTTCGGTACAGATTGGTACATACAGAAACACCATTTTATAAGGAGGAGTAAACCAATGGAAAACATTCAGTTTCCCAAAAGCAGACACAACAAGAAGTACAAACATATAGGAACCAAGATTGGCTACGTGGTAGCACTTATGCAAGTGCTCTCCGTTGTACTCGCCATGACCATTTGCGTTCTAATGTTTAATTCTCTCGTTACCAAGATGCAAAAAGACCGCTGTATTAATGGCACAAATATGTTAGAGCTTGAACTTAGTCGTCTGACCGGAGATGAGGACTTAAATCAGGTACTAGATGAACTAGAAAATCGCATGAACTGTGAATTTACTATTTTTGAAGGCGACACCAGAATGTACAGTACCGTTACACAAGACGGTAAGCGTGTAGTAGGCACCCAACTATCCGCTAACTTAAGCGAGCTAGTGCTAAAACAGGGGAAATCCTATGTTGGCGAAGCGGATATTTTAGGAGAGAAGTATCTTTGTTCTTATGTTCCCACCAGAGGAAGTGACGGACAAATTAACGGCCTGATTTTTGCCGGAGTCTCTACTGCTGAAGCCAGACAGGGGACATTACTTGTTATTACATTAGCAGCTATTATCAGCATTATCACGATTCTGATTTGTATGGTCGTTATGGCTGCTTTTCTTAAAAAACGGGTATCTGCTCCTCTCGATAAAATTACCCAGATGGCACATCGATTGGAAAATGGTGACCTTGGTCTAAGTAGCAATGAGGAGATTACGGTCTCTATTCAATCTGACGATGAAATCGGCATCTTAGCCCAGGTATTTGAAAATACCACCAGTCGTCTGCGGGCCTATATCAGTGACCTTTCCAGGGTACTTAGCGCGATTGCCCAGGGGAATCTGACACAGCAGACCACCGAGAACTATATGGGTGACTTTTTGGCCATGAAGACGTCCCTAGACAGCATCCAAGCCGCCCTAAATCGTACCATGGGACAAATTGTATCCAGTGCAGTCCAAGTCTCCTCTGGCTCCGACCAGGTGGCTAGCAGTGCCCAGGCACTGGCTCAAGGCGCCACAGAACAAGCCAGCTCTATTCAGGAGATTTCTGCCACTATCACAGATATCTCTTCCAATGCCAATCAGACTGCCGAGGCTGCTGCAGAAGCAGGAAAATATGTTGACCGGGCTGGTGCACAGTTAGGCGTCAGTATAGAATATGTCAAAGACCTCAATGTGGCAATGGAGAATATCTCCGGCTCTTCTAAAGAGATTAGCACCATTATCGCCACCATTGAAAATATTGCTTTTCAGATTAATATTTTAGCTCTAAATGCTGCTGTAGAGGCTGCAAGAGCTGGCTCTGCCGGCAAAGGCTTTGCTGTTGTGGCCGATGAGGTCAGCAACTTAGCTTCCAAGTCAGATGAGGCTGCCAAAGCTACTAAAAAGTTGATTAGCAGCTCGATTTCTGCTGTTACAGAAGGCGGCGAAGTAGTCAACAAAGTGACAGAAGCACTCGAGCTCACCGGACAGCACGCAGGCAATGTCACAAAGCAGATGGCTATCGTTGTAGATGAAGTTGACAAACTGTCAAATGCTATCTCTCAAGTTACCAATGGCGTCGATCAGATCTCTGCTGTTGTTCAGACCAACTCTGCCACGAGCGAACAATGCGCTGCTGCTAGTGAGGAATTATCCTCTCAAGCTGGCCTTCTAAAGAATCTGATGAATGCTTTCCAATTAAGAGGTTCACATTTCTAAAACCTTCTATCATACATAAAGGGTTGTTGGTTCTAAGTATCGACCAACAACCCTTTATCTTTTACTCTGCTGACAGACTCATGGAATACTCATTTAGCGCTGTAATATCTGCTGTTACAGGTTCACTGTTCTGCTTTGTCACATAAGAATCCACCGCTGAATATCCAAGCCATGCTCCAAGTGCCAACACCAAAAGCCCTGTACAGCCTTTGGCAATCAGGGAGTTTCTTTTCTTCTTCGCCTGTATTGCTTTTCGATTTCTCTTTTGCTCTTTATAGCGATCCACTTTCTCTTGGCTCATACTCTGCACACTCCTTTCATCAAGGACAAGTATACCACAATCTTTGAATTTTTTCACGTTTTTTTCAAGTCTTACCTTCTATGAAACAGTTAATTGACAATTTTAAACACTTTCTCTTTCTCACCATTTAAAAAATATGTGATATTCTGTGCAGATATTCTCTCACATGTCTCAATAGAATCATCTGAGAAAAACGCACTGTGAGGTGTGATAATCACATTTTCTCTGTGAATAAGCTTACTTTTTGTAAGGTCTGGAAGTTCGCTGCTTAATACATCTAAACCAGCTCCACGTAAAAGTCCATTATCTAGTGCATCAACTAAATCGTCTTCATCTATCATCCCACCTCTTGCAACATTAATCAGAATAGGATGTTTTTTCATCTTTTCAAAGACTTCTTTGTGGAAGAAGCTCTGGTTTTCGGAAGTGAGATTCATATGTATGGTAATGATATCCGAATTTTCCAGTAGTTCTTCTAGTGTGACTAGCTTTGCTCCCATACTGGTAGCACTTTCTTCGGATATATAGGGGTCATATGCAAGAAGATTCATACCAAATGCTATGGCTCTTTTGGCGACTGCCTTTCCTATTTTTCCAAAGCCTGCAATTCCAAGGGTCTGTCCTTCAATTCTTCGGATATTCATATCTTTTAATGTCTCTATCTCCCAGACTAAATCTTTGTTGATTCTTCTTGTTAGATAGGGAAGTGCTTTGCTTAGAGATAGTATAAGCATAAAGGTATGGTCTGCGACTTCTTGCGTGCAGTATTCTCCGACCGCACTGACTGCAATATGTTTCTCTTTTGCATAGTCAGCATCTACAAAATTCCATCCGGTTGCCTGAACGGATATAATCTGGCATTTTTTCATATGGTCGATGGCTTTTTTATCCAAAGTCACATATCCAGTTAAGAGTGCGTCTGCATCTTCTAAAGCGTTATAAAATTTTTCAGGATTCTTTTCATCAAAGATGGCAAGCTCAATCGTTGCATCTTTTGGCAAATAAGCCAGCTCTGTCTGAATATCACGAGTGGCAGTCTCTAAAGATTCAACTATTAATATTTTTTTCATAACGATTCTCCTTTCTTTTTTCTGGATATTAAAACACCTGCAAAAGCAACGGCTACACAGATAGCTGCGATGGTCATTCCATATAGAAATATCTTGGTATATCCATCGTTTCCATAGCGGTCAATCCAGTTTCCAAACATTGTATGTACAAACATATCTGGCAGATAGCCAATCAAAGTTGCGATGGCAACAGCACTACCTGATATATGAAGCGGAATTCCCAATTCTGGCTGTACCGAGAACGTAGTTCCTTTTACTGTGAACATAAAAACGCCAACCAAAATTAAAAATAAAGCGATGAGAATCGTAGATGTGCCAGATGGAAGAACCAGAAATACGCCAATGCCAAGAATACATAGCGCATGTCCAAGCATCTGTTCTTTACAGACAGAGTGAAACGCTTTATCAGCAATAAAGCCGCCAATCGGACCACCCAAAAAGCGACATCCATACGTGCGAAGTGTGCCAATAGAAGCCGCTGCCACTGCAGAAAGCCCCAGTACACTGGTACTATAAGGCGTAAGATAGCTGGCTACCGCAGAGGTAGTAACATATCCAAACATAAGCGTTGCCATAATCCATACACCGGGTATTTTAAAAGTCTGTATAAACTGTTTGGTATCAAATTTCTCCCCTTTTTCTTCTGTTTCTCCATATACAAATTCATCACTGAATAAAAAGAAAATCAAAATACCTGAGATAAGACATAAGACACCCATACTTCCTACAGCACCTTTAAATCCAGTGATAAGGTCTTTGCTAAAAATAGAAAGAACACCTACCATAATAAAGCTGACTAGAAGTGAAGCAATACCATTCATCGCTTCAAAGATGCCATACATTCTGCCTTGCTCTCCTTCATCTCCAAGCAGACGAATTCCTTTCATAATGGCTGGCCAGAATGCAAATCCCCCAGTAAATGCACAAAGCAGCCATATCATCTGTGTCATAAAGAAACTTTTGTAAGTAAACATAAAGATAAAACATAACAAGGCATTGCCAAAAGTGGAACATAGCAGAACCGTTTTGGGTTTAAATTTATCGGCAATCCAGCCGCCTGGAAGATAGGAGGCAGTACATGCAATGGCGTAAACACTCATAAGAGAACCTAGCTGTTCATTGCTTACCTCCATGGCGGCAATCATCTGGTCATAGAATGTGGATTTCATATATGGAAGTACGAACATAAAGCCATATGCGATTCCCAATGACAGTAAAATTAATAAACGACGTATATTCTTGTTTGCGCTACTCGAATTCATCATACACCTCCTGATTTTGTATTGTTTATTTTATAAAACCGTGTTCTTTTATCAATGATAGTTGTGACGGACGCCCTCCCTTCCTGTTCTTTATTAAAGAACTCGGTTCATAATTTTATATGTATATTCTATATTTTAACGTTAATTTTGTCAATAAAATTAATTATTTTCATTTATTTTTATGTAAAATGCCGATAATCTAAAAAGGATTTTAGATAGGTTGGAAAAGTGTTATGGGATATTGCATATGCTGTAATGTTATGATAAGATAATATAGTAATAAAAACTATGTCATAGCAAGATAGAAAAAGCCAGTTGTGACAGTGGGTTTTCATAGATAGAATCAGGATAAAATAAAGACAGGATGGTAGGGATTATGAGTTATAGGATTGTGGTAGACAGTTGTGGGGAATTTACAGAGGAGATGGAGAGAGATTCTCACTTTGTACATGCAGCACTTCGTTTGCAACTTGATGGGGAAGAAGTGGTGGATGATAAAACCTTTGACCGCTTGGCTTTTTTAAAGAAGATGAAGGCAAGCCCGAATTGTCCAAAGTCAAGCTGTCCTTCGCCGGAAGTGTATCGGGAAGCGTTTGACTGTGGAGCAGAGCATCTGTATGCAGTGACATTATCGGCAGAGCTTAGTGGCTCCTATAACAGTGCACAGCTTGGGAAAAATCTGTATCTCGAGGAACATCCTGAAGGAAAAGTGCATGTGTTTAATTCCTGTTCCGCATCTGCAGGTGAAACGAGGATTGCACAGAGGATTCAAGAGTGTGAAGAAGCCGGCATGGATTTTGAACAGGTTGTAGAGACTGTGGAGAACTTTATTCTTGGAATGCATACGTATTTTGTGTTGGAGACACTGGACAATTTACGTAAAAATGGCCGCTTAAGTGCCGTAAAGGCATTTGTGGCATCTGCTCTGAATATTAAGCCCGTGATGGGAGCGACCGACCAGGGCGTGATTATCCAGCTTGGCCAGGCGCGGGGAATGCAAAAGGCACTTCGGCAGATGGTGGAGACCATGGTGGCAGAGGTAAAGAACCCAGAAGAAAAAGTGATGGGAATTGTACACTGCAACAACAGAGAGCGGGCAGAGTATGTCAAAGAAGAAGTAAAAAAAGTATTAAAAGTAAAAGATATCTTTATCTTAGAGACCGGAGGAATCAGCACACTGTATGCGGCACAGGGCGGAATTATTATGATTATCTAATTATTCTGGTATTTTTTATCGATTTCTTCTATAATACAGGTAAGATATTTTATAGAAAAGAGGATTTTTTATGATTGCTCTGCAAATCGCTGATACCAAGACTTTTATGCAAAAGCTGCTACTTACCGATACTTTTGACCGTTTTTTGATGCTAGAAGCCACCATCACCACCTTTAACACCTTTCATATTGACGGTACGCTCCATCCCTCCTATTATACACAGGAGGAACAGGAGTTATTAGCAGAGCGCAAACACTCTCTCTGGGCTGAAGTGCGCCCTTTCTGCCTTACCCTTATCAAAGGGAAAAAGACCCCTCTCTCTTTTCGCTTTACCTTTGAGCTGTCTGCTGCGAATACTCAGAAGCTTTTGTCTCAGACGGGCATCTCCCTTACACTTGATGAAGTCCGCGCGCTTCTTATCAACCTTCGTTATGACGGCCATCTTTTAACCTGTACCACCGGTACTTCTCTTACGGTCTTTACCCCGGACAAAAAACTGGACCATGCCTGGGATGACATGGTCCAGAAATATCTTCGTCAACAGGGAATCCCCTTTGAACAACTATAATTTTTATTTGGTCAGAAGCATCATAAGCTCGTTGCTTCTGTTGACAAATCTTGTCATAGCCTCTGGAGCAAGCGGTTCATGACTAATCATTGCCAGGTCATAGAGCTGCTCGCACAGCATATTCGCATGCTCACTCTCAGGATGCTCAAACAGATATTTTACCAGTGCATTGTTGGCATTGAGAATCAGAATGTTGGAGCTTCCATACATTGATGGGTCCATTCCATACATATTGTACATCTTCATCATCTCTTGCATCCTGCGGCTTTCCTCGGAGAGTGTAATCATCGAAGATACATTTGCATTTTTAAGCTTCTCTACTTTTACTTCTAGCTTCTCATTGTTCAAAGCTTTCCTAAAGAGCTCGGTCAGTGCATCTTTTTGCTCTTTTAACTCTTCCTCAGAGACTTCCTCTTTCATGGAATCCGTTAAATCTGCATCGATACGCTGGAATTTTACTTTCTCATTCTTTGCCTCTAAGTGGCTGATAAATGGATTGTCAATCGTATGCTTTAGAAGTACCGCATTCATCTTCTGTTCGCGGAACATATTGATATACTGACTCTGTTGTACTTCGTCTGTCACATAATAGATCGTCGTCTTTTCTGGCTCTTTCTCCTCGGACTCCTCTCCTTCTTTTGGCTCTACAGTCTGCTCTGCTTCTTGTGCATCTTCTTTCTTCTCTTCCTCAGCGTCCGGGCCTAAGTACTCTTTCATCGTCGTATAGTTTCCGTCGATATCTTTAAACAGTACATAGTCCATCATGCGCTCACAGAACTTCTCATCTTTGATAC
>Ga0137308_102640_pt1 | contig 11191 bp, 13 predicted proteins | sample Inofrocosms_June_FD_97181 | JGI IMG/M metagenome (GOLD analysis project Ga0137308, IMG submission 97181) | Mouse cecal microbial communities from Vienna, Austria - N-Acetylneuraminic and N-Acetylglucosamine D2O microcosms_June | ecosystem: Host-associated > Mammals > Digestive system > Large...
GCTGTGCGGAAGGAGAAACGGGACAGTCAGAAGGCCGAGGCGGAGGCCAAAGCGCAGGAGCTTACCCGGCAGTACCAGAGGGAGACCCAGGCCAATGCCCGGCGGGTGCTGCGGGCCATTGAGGCGGCAGGGCTGCCGGACGATACGCGTATCTCTTGGGAATATCATGACCAATACTCCGTTGGCCAGGTCAGAGAATATGCGGAAGGGCATTTCCCAGAGGATAAGCGGTGGTTTGGCGCGGAGCTATCCCGCAGTCGTTTGGGAGTTCCTGCTCAGACCGCCAAGGTCCTGGGCTGCTCCACGGACTACCTGCTGGGGGTAACAGACGGCCTGGGGCGGGCAGAGCCGCCGCCTCCTCCGGTCCCGCCTCCAGAGCCTGCGCCCGCTCCCGGCGGGGGCGCGGAGATCAGCGCCATGGACCGGGCTGGATTGGATAAGCTCTATGAGCTGTTGGCGGATGCGGAGGAGATCGACCAGGATGTTGCGTCGGTCCTGCGCTGGGCGCTGGAGATCATAGAGCGGGCCTTGGGGGCGAAGTTATGACGTACCTGTCAGACGGGAAATACGCCTCCCCGCCGGACGAGCTGACCGCCCTGGTGCTGGAAGCCCACCGCCAGGGCGTCAGCTACGGTCAGCTGGTGGCCAACACCTCCCAGCGGGAGCTGGATGAGATCATACGGGCCTACTGCGGCGAAAAAGCCCGGAGGAAGAAACGGAGGTGACTGTATGCAGATGACACCTGAAGAGATCGTCCGCCACTACACCCATGCGGCCAACAAGCACAAGGACATCAAGGTCCTGGCGGAACTTAACATGGTCACTCCGGCGGAGATTCGCGCCGTGCTGGCGGAGTCGGGCGTGGAGGGCATCGAGGCCCCGAAGCGGATCGCCCGGAGGAAGAAGCGCCTCCCAGCGCTGCGCCGGAGCCTCCCCAGGAAAACGGACCGGAGGTATACCGGAAAATCGAGAACATCCTCGCCGCCCTGCCCGGCGATATGGGCCAAAAGGCTCGCTGGGCTGCTTGGAAACTGCTGGCGGAGGTGTTCGCGGAGTATCTGGCGGTGCGGCTGGGGCTGGAGGAAGGAGAGGGCCGTGCTGTACAGTGATTTTAGCATCGATTTAGTGCTTAAGCAGATGGCAGAGGTCTTCAACAAAAAATCCACACCGACCAGGATTTGCAGTGTGCTGCTGGAGGCCATGGAGATTATCCAGCAGTTGAGGCGAGCAGCGGTCCCGCCGCCCAACGGCCCGCTGACCCTGGAGGAGCTTCGGGAGATGGACGGGGAGCCGGTGTGGATCAAATCTGATAATTGGCACTGCAAAGGTAAATGGGGCCTTGTATCGGTGTGGACTGGTCCGACAGGAGACAAATTCGCAGTTTATGTTTTTAACACCAAGACCGGAGCCACGCTTTACCCAAATCAGGAGTACGGACGTTGCTGGACCGCCTACCGCCGCAGGCCGGAGGAGGGGACGAAATGACGGAACATGTAGAGAGTCATTCCGAGAGGGAAATTGTAAATGGATGTGTCTCGCTGATGCAGGAGCTGATTGGCTATTTTGAGGACTATTTGGACTTCATGAACATTGTTCCTGAGAATGAGGAAGAACGGTTTCGGGTAGATTTTTCCTACTCCCACATCGTCAACAGGCTCATGCTTTGGAAAACCAGCCATAGCGGAGGAACGTCCACAATGCAAAAATGCAATGAGCTGGGATTCGATTCCAGCGGTTGCGTGTCATTTGAGGACGAAAGATATTAGCAGATGGATCGATCCGTCACCTACTGGATGCCGTTGCCGGAACCGCAGGTGAAAACATAAGATGTGTCCAACTTGGACACAATTCTGCGTTGCCCCAGAGAACAGGAGGGATCAAAATGAAACGTATTACAACAGATCATCCCAGCGACAATTACGAAACAGCGCTGAACCTTTTCTACATCAAAAACGGGGAGACCTGGGTCCGGGGCGGCGGCCCGGGACCGGAGTACCCGGATGTCTCCCTTTACGACTACCTCCGTGAAATCGTGAAAATGCACGGCCTGGAGATCGACATCAGCGATGGGACGGCTATCGGATATAGCGTCTATGAGTGTCTCTTCGACGGCCCCGAAACACCGGAGGGCATCGTGGCCACGCTCTACACGGCGGGCTGGGCCCTTTCGGAGCTCCGGGCCCGGCTGGAGCTGTATGAGAACATCTGCTATGACGCCGGTGGCCGGGAGCGGGTCGGGCTGGAGCGGCTAAGGGGGCTGGCGGCGGAGGATGGGTCCCATGGAGCGTGAGGCGCTGCTGACGCTGAAAGAATCACCAAAGAAAACATAAGTTGTGTCCAACTTGGACACAATCCCCGAAAGGAGTGAGCGCCCCATGAGCGGGGACCTGATCTGGACCTGTGTGCGGCAGCGGGCCGGGCCGCTGGTGAAGGAGTGCCGGGCTATCCGCCCCCGGCTTTCTTCCAATGACACGCCCTACGAGCGGACGGAGAAAAACAAAATCCTCCGTCCGCCCCGGGACTCCTCCGTGTGCCGGACGCGGGTGGACCGGCTGGAGCTGCGCCTCGCGCTGTTCGGCTTCGAGGGCAGTACCTACACCCTGACCTTCGACCGGGAGCACGAGCCGGGGAGGTTCCAGGACGTGCGCCGGGCATGGCGGAGCTTCCTGTACCGGCTGAAGAAGTGGAAGAAGGGAGCTCCCTTCGACTACGTCTACCTCATCGAGGGCCGCCACGGGGATCACCGCTACCACATCCATCTAGTCCTGCGGGACAGCGATTTCTCTCCGGCGGAGGTGCGTTGGCTGTGGAAGCTGGGCGGCGTAGACGACGAGCCGCTTCTGCTCCATCCACGGGACAGCTTCCGCAGGACGGCCAAGTACTTCAACAAAGAGGCTACCGACGGCATCACCATCCCGATCAGCGCCCGGACCTGGGTGTGCTCCCGGTCGCTGATCGGGAAGCTTCCGCCGCCGGAGAAGTGGATGGACAGCAGCGGTGAGATCCCCATACCAAAGGATGCGCGGTGCCACGGGACCTACAGCACGGAGAATGAGTTCGGCAAATATCGGTATGCGTGGCATATTGGGAGCGTTGGAAAACATTTTTAATCTGTATTACTAACTTGAAATATAGTTGAATAACTGACAAAAAGGAGGATGCATCTTGCAAGCAACAGAAAAACGTGATACACTGGTCATAAGGAACGAATGGGTGATTTGCCCCGTGTGCGGAAAGGGCAAGCTCCTGAAGGTTCGACCAGATACGTTCGTCGCAAATCTGCCCCGCAAGTGCAAGCGGTGCGGTTTTGAATCTCTCGTGAATATCAAAGCGCCTGAGCCAGTGTCCAGAGCGACCAGCGCCTGAGCCAATGATGATCCCGAAACAGGGAGCAATCGTGGCTCAGGCGCTTTTTGTTTTGTGTGGAGGTGACAGCCCATGGCACAAAAGCCGCTTCGGCCCTGCCGCCACCCTGGGTGCGGGACTCTGACCCGTGAGGGCTGGTGCCCTCAGCACAAGCCCAGTGAAGCGCCCAGGTCTCCAGAGGCCGCGGCATGGCGGCGGTGGTACTCGCTGAAAATCTGGACGGATGACCTCCGGCCCGGTCAGCTCCTGCGGGAGCCCTTCTGCCGGGCGTGTGCGGCGCGGGGCATCCGGACCCCGGCCACCGACGTGGACCACATCCGGGACCACAAGGGGGACTGGGAGCTGTTCACCGACCGGTCGAACCTGCAAAGCCTCTGCCACTCCTGCCACAGCCGGAAAACCATGACGGAACAGGGCAAAAAACGGCGGAATTTTTGAGCGGATTTTTCCGGGAAGCTACGCCCGCGCTCCGGCACGTGCCCGGGTGCGCGGACCGGCGTGGGCGCGGGGTTCCTTGGCCCTCCCCCCACCCCAAAAAAGTTTTTGAGGGGTCCAGGGCAGACCGCGAGCCCTCTCGTCTGTGAGAAATAGTCCCCCATGGGGTACCAGGGGAGGGGAGGTGGCGGCGGTGCCGTCGGCAGTAAAGAACAGCGCGAACATGACCAAACACCTGACCCAGGCGGAGCTGGAGGCCCGGCGTCAGGCAGAGGAGGAGGTCCTGCCCCAGCGGCAGAAGGCGAAGCTGAAAAAGCCGGGGTTCATCTCCGGCAGCCGGCAGGCCAACGCCTACTGGAACCAAATCCTAAAGCGCATGGAGGGCTTGGCCCTGCTGGACGACCTGGACAGCGAGATGCTGGCGGGCTACTGCTCCATGCTGGCCCGCAGGGACCAGACGATCACGCTTATCAGTCAGCTCATGGACCGGCTGGGCGTGGCGGGGGCGGTGGACGCCGGGAAGGCCCGGAAGAAAAAGCCCTCTGCCATGACGGACGGGGAGTGGGAGGACTCCGCCGCGCCGGATATGACTCCGGATGAGCTCATCGAGGCGGTGTCCAAGTTGGACACATTGACCGGCAAGCTCCAGGCCCTGGAGCGGAACCTGCTCCAGTACGCGGAGAAGCTGGGCCTGACGCCCACGGGGCGGGTACGATTGGCGCAGAAGCGGGCCCAGGCCGCCGCGCCGGAGCCGGACGGCGATCTGTTTGGAGACTAAAGGGGGTGATTGGATGGAAATGACCACACGGATGGAACTGCGCCCGGTGTCGGAGCTCATCCCATACGCCCGCAATGCCCGGGAGCACAGCGAGGTCCAGATCCGTCAGCTCAGGTCCAGTCTGCGGGAGTTCGGTTTTGTTGCGCCGCTGCTGATCGATGCCCAAGGGAATATCCTGGCGGGCCACGGACGCCTGGCCGCAGCGGCGGCAGAGGGCCTGGAGCGGGTGCCGTGCGTACTGGTGGAGCATCTGACGGCCACACAGCGCCGGGCCTACATCCTGGCGGACAACCGGCTGGCAGAGCAGGCAAGCTGGGATGCAGAACTGGTGAGCCTGGAGCTCCAGGAGCTGCGGGACGCCGGGTTTGAGCTGGACCTGACGGGCTTCGACGCTTCCGACATCCTCCTGGAGGACCCGCCGGAGGCCGGGGAGGACGGCTATGTGCCGGAGCTGCCGGAGGAGCCCCGCAGCAAGCAGGGGGAGGTGTACCAGATGGGCCGTCACCGCCTGATGTGCGGTGATGCCGCCAAAGCGGAGGATGTGGCCAGACTGATGGGCGGTGTTCGGGCCCAGCTGCTGCTGACGGACCCGCCCTATAACGTGGACTACACCGGATACACCAGCCGCCGCATGAAGATGAAAAACGACGCGCTGGGCGGGGACGCCTATGAGGCATTCCTCCGGAAGGCGCTGAAAAATGGCGCGGCAGCTTTGGAGCCGGGGGCCTCCTTCTACCTGTGGCACGGGGACGGGGCTGTGGGCCTGCCAGTGCGCAGCGCCTGCCGGGATGCGGGATTGCCGGTCCGCCAGTGCCTCATTTGGGTCAAGCAGAGCGCCACCCTGGGGCGGCAGGACTACCAGTGGCGGCACGAGCCCTGTCTCCACGGGCAGGCCGAGCCGGAGGCGCTGGACTGCGGCGATACCTGGGACAGCCACGAGGCGTGCCTCTACGGCTGGAAGGGCGGCAAATCTCACCTGTGGTGCTCTGACCGGAAGCAAAGCACGGTCCTGGAGTTCGACCGGCCTCTGCGCAATGAGGAGCACCCCACCATGAAGCCGGTGAAGCTCTTTGCCTACCTGATTGCCAATTCCACTCTGCCCGGCGCGGCGGTGCTGGACCTGTTCGCGGGCAGCGGTACCACAGCCATCGCCTGTGAGCAGCTGGGCCGCACGGCCTACCTGATGGAGTTGGACCCCCGCTTTGCAGATGTCATCATTGACCGCTGGGAAAAGGCGTCCGGGGAGAAGGCGGTGCTGCTCCATGCCCCGTAAGCGCCAGCCGGTGGCGGCGCTCCGGGCAAGCGGCAGCCGCCACTACTCCAAAGCCCAATTGGAGGAGCGGGAGGCCCGGGAAGTGAAAGCGCCCCCGGCAGCTTCTATGGACCCGCCGGACTATCTCCCGGCGTCTCTGGCGAAGAAATTCCGCGCTCTGGCCCCGATCCTCATCCGCATGGGCATCCTGACCTCCCTGGACGGCGATGGATTAGCCCGGTACCTCATTGCGGAGCACAACTACCTCCGCGCCACGAAGCATCTCTTTGAAGCTCTTGCCGCCGGAACGACGGCGGAGGCGGACAAGTGGTCCTCCATCCAGGACCGCTTCTTCCGGCAGTGCCGGTCCGCCGGAGCGGACCTGGGCCTGACTGTCTCAGGGCGGTGCAGTCTGGAACTGCCGCCCAGTCAGGTGGAGGAGGCGTCCAGAGAGGAGGCGGAGCTCTTTGGCGACTAAACGGACCCGCTGGCAGAGCGGCCTGCACCACCCGGTGTCGGTCTACGCCAAGCAGGTGACGGCGGGGAAGCTGCGGGAGATGTGCTGTGAGTATGAGGTCCTGGCCTGCCGCCGCCACCTGGAGGACCTGAAACGGCAGGGGACGGACGGCTTCCCCTATGTCTTCGACACCACCCGGGCGGACCGGATCATCCGCTGGTTCTCTCAGTGCATCCAGGTCCGGGGGGTCTACGCCGGACAGCCCATCGAGCCCCAGCCCTGGCAGGTTTTCGACCAGGGATGCCTCTACGGCTGGGTCCACCGGGACACAGGGGCCCGGCGGTTCAACCGGAGCTACTGCAAACGGGGCCGGGGCAACGTCAAGAGCACGGAGGTCAGCTGCAAGTGCCTCTACCACATGTGCGGCGACGCCATCTACCCGCCCTACCGCCCAGAGCTGGCCAAGTTCGAGCTGGAGCCGGAGGTGGAGTGCGCGGCGGTGGACCGGGGGCAGGCCATGCGGGTGTTCGGCGACGCAAAGAAGATCGCCCTGGCCTCGCCCAACATCTCCAAACGCCTGGTGATCCCCCGGTCCAATCCGGTGGTCCACCGGACCCGGGGCGGGTTCATGCGGGCGCTGAGCAAGGACACCAAGAATAAGGACTCCGGCGCGCCCAGCTACTTCGAGGTGGACGAGTACCACGCCCACCTGAATTCGGAAATTTATGACCTGGGCAAGGACTCCTTTGGCAAGCGGGCCCAGTCCCTGCTGGATGTCATCACCACCGCCGGGGACGGTGCGGAGTCGAAACCCTGCTTCCGGGAGGAGCAGTATGCCAAGCAGGTCCTCCGGGGGGAGGTGGCAGACGAGCGCTATTTCGCGATGATCCGGGAGCTCCCGCTGGACGCCAACCCCCACGACAAACGGACGTGGCTCCTGCCCAATCCGGTCCTGCGCTACCCCAACGAGTACAGCGCGGTCCTGCTGGGGGAGATCGAGAGCGAGTACACCGCCGCCTACGGCTCCAAGGACCCGGCGAAGCTGAGCAAGTTCCTGACCCGCCGGATGTGCCAATGGCAGGCGGAGAGCGTCAACAGCTACCTGGACGCCCGGCTCATGGAGCTTGCCCGGCAGGCCCAGGTGTCCCGGGAGGCATTCGCTGCCCTGACGGACGGCCTCCACTGCCACTGCGGCTTTGACCTGGGCAAGCGGATTGACCTCTCCGGCGCGGGGGCGGTGTTCCCTCTGCCGGACGGGCGGATCGGCATCAAGGCCCACGGTTTTTTGCCGGAGAACGGCGCGCTGCGCCACGAGCAGACGGACCGGGTGCCCTACAAGGCGTGGGCCCAGGGCGGGCACTGCACCCTGACGCCCGGTGACGTGACGGACAACGGCTATGTCTACAACTGGATCAGCGCCGGGGAGCGCTGCCACGGCTGGAAGGTGGACGAGGTGGACTATGACGGCCACAACGCCACGGACCTGGCCATTCGGATGTGTGAGGAGCGCAACAATCCGGACTTCTGCGTGGAGATCTCCCAGACCTGCGCGGGGCAGAACCAGGCGGTGAAGGGATTCCGGGAGCTGCTGCTCCAGGGGCGGATCGTGCTGGAGGAGAATCCGCTGCTGCTCTGGTGCCTGGGCAACGCCATCGAGGTCCAGAACAACTACGGCGACGTGAAGCTCAACAAGAAGCACAAAGACGACTCCCAGCGTATTGACCCGCTGGCGGCGGTGATGAACGCCCTGGCGAGAGTGCTGGTGGTGAGTAAAAAGCCGGATGTGGCGGACAAGCTCCGCGAGGGTAATTTCTCATTTTGATTTTTCTTCCGGCACAGCGCCGGAGGGGACATAAATTGTGTCCAACTTGGACACGGAAAGGAGCGGCCATGAAAAATCTGATTCGCGGCTTGGCCCGGTACTGCACAGACCTGGTTCTGCTGGGCGGCGCGGTGGCCGTGGCGGTGGGGGCCGGGATGATCTGTCTCCCGGCGGGGCTCATTGCCGGAGGCGTGCTGGCCATCGCCGGTGCAGTGCTCAGCAGTCTGGGAGGCGGTGGGGAGAGGTGAGCGTCAGCAAGGGCCTTGCGGCCCTCGGGCGGCGGAAGTCGGCCTCCCTGAGCCTGGAGAGCTCCAGAGGCTGGTTCCCGGCGGGCACCCGGCGGGAGCTGACGGCGGACGCCGCCATGAAGCTCAGCGCCGTCAGCGCCTGCGTGGAGATCATCTCCAACGCCATTGGGATGCTGCCGGTGTTCGTGATGAACAGCGGCACCAAGCAGCGCTTGGGGGACCACCCCCTGGGCCGGGTGCTCTGGGAGCGGACCAACGAAGCCATGAGCCCCTTTGTCTTCTTCCGCCTCATGGAGTGTCAGCGCCTCCTGCGGGGCAACGCCTGCGCCTGGATTTACCGGAACGGCTACGGGGAGCCGGTGGAGCTCATCCCCCTGCCCCACGGCACCTGTGAGCCGGTGATCGAGCCGGGCACCGGACGGCTCTGGTACTTGGCCACGGAACCCAAGAGCGGGCGTATGTACCGGCTGAGCCCGGCGGACATCCTGCATTTCAAAGCCTACTCCCCGGACGGGGTGACAGGCGTCTCCGTTCTCCACCGGGCACGGGAGACCCTGGAGACCGCCTCCGCCGCCCAGCGGTACGAGCAGGCCCTCTACGAGAACGGCGGCAGGCCCTCCGGCGTACTGAAGGCCTCCACGGACCTGAGCGGGCGTGTGAAGCTCCCGGACGGCACCGAGATCGGCATGAAGGACGCGATCCGCCGGGAGTGGGACAAGATCCACGCCGGGCCGGGGAACGGCTTTCGGACGGCGGTGCTGGACCTGGGGATGGAGTACCAGCCCATCGCCATGAGCAATTCCGACGCCCAGTTCGTGGAGAACAAGGCGGTGACCATCGCGGACATCTCCCGGTTTTTCGGGGTGCCCCTCTACAAGCTGGGGGAGGGAAAGCAGAGCTATTCCAGCAACGAGCAGAACAGCATCGAATTCTGCGTGAACACCATCCAGCCCATTGTCACGCAAATGGAGTTTGAGGAGACGGACAAACTCCTGACTCTCAGCGACCGGCGGCGGGGCCTGGAGGTGCGCCACAACATGATGGCCCTCCTCCGGGGCGACACCAACAGCCGGGGGACCTGGTACCGGACCATGCGGGAGATCGGGGCGCTGTCGGTCAACGACATTTTAGCCCTGGAGGACATGCCGCCGGTGCCCGGGGGCGACACCCGCTACAGCAGTCTCAACTACATCCCCCTGGAGGACTTCCGGGAGCTCAGCCGGGCGCGGAACGCAGGCGGGCAGAAAGGAGCGAACGAGTAAGTGGAAAACATCACAAAAGGCGCGGTGGTGCTCAAGAGCGCGCCAACAGCGGTGGACATGGGGCTCATCAACGCCCAGTCCATCCGGGAGCTGAAAGCGGAGGAGGTGTTCCTCTTCCGGATCGCGGCCTGCGACAACCAGGTGGACCGGGATTTCGAGTGCTTCTCCGATGCCGCCCTGGAGGCCCTGTCGAAGCTCTTCGTGGGCCGGACAGTCCTCAGTGACCACCGCTGGTCCAGCAGCGGCCAAATGGCTCGGGTGTACGCGGCGGCGGTGGAGAAGGAGAGCGGCGTCAGCCGCCTGATCCTCAGCTGCTACATGCTGCGAAACGATGCCGCTGCCCCCACCATTGACGCGATCGAAGCGGGTATTCTCCGGGAGGTGAGCGTGGGGGTGGCGGTGAAGACGGCCACCTGCTCCATCTGCGGCACAGACAAGGCCCACGGCTACTGTGAGCACCGCCCCGGCAAAGCCTACGGCGGCACACTCTGTACGGTGGAGCTGGGGGACCCGGCGGACGCCTACGAGGTCAGTTTCGTGGCCGTGCCCGCCCAGCGGGAGGCCGGGGTGGTCAAAAGCTACGGAGGGGACAAGGAGCCCCCGAAAAATGTGTCCAACTTGGACACATCCGGCGGTGAGGACCGGAAGAAGAGATTGTCCGCTCAGATCGAGCTGGAGAAAATCAAATTTGTTGAGGAGGTACCGAGCAATGAATCTGAAGCAGAAACTGTATGACCTGCTGGGACAGCACAAGGGGAAGGTCCAGGAGGCCCAGAAGGCCGTAGAGGCCGGGGAGCTGGACAGGGCGGAGGCCCTGACCAACGAGGCCAAGAGCCTCGCCGGGGAGATCGAGAAGGTCAAGGCCCTGATCGCGGAAGAGGAGCGCTACAACGGCTCTGAGGACGGTCCGGAGGTGAAGAAGGGCATCCACCTCCAGCAGGAGGGCGACGGTCAGGACGGCTACCAGAAGGCGGTGAAGACATTCGCCCAGGCGGCCCGGGCGGGCTTCCCCAAGCAGAAGGCCGCCGGAGACATGATGCAGGAGGGCGTGGACGCCGACGGCGGCTACACCGTGCCCTCGGACATCGTGACGAAGATCATCGAGCTCCGGGAGGCCCGGGAGAGCCTGCTGGATGAAGTCCAGGTGATCCTCGTGACCACCAAAAGCGGACGCCGGACCTTCAAGAAGCGGGGTCAGCACCAGGGGTTTGCCACCGTGGCCGAGGCGGCCAAGCTGGGCAAGGCCGCCACGCCCCAGTTTACGGTCCTGAACTACGAGGTGGAGAAGCGGGGCGGGTACCTGCCGGTGACCAATGAGCTCTTGGAGGACAGCGACAACAACATCACCGCCGTAGCCCAGCAGTGGCTGGCGGATGAGGCCCGGGTCACTGCCAACAAGGAGATTCTGGCAGTTGTGGCCGCAAAGACCGCCCGGGACCTGAAGAACCTGGACGGCATCCTCAAGGCGTGGGTGGGCCTGGGCAGCGCCTTCCGGTCTACCAGCAAGCTCATCACCAACGACGACGGCCTGCTCTGGCTGGGGACCCTGAAGGACGCCAACGGGCGGTACC
>Ga0137308_102641_pt1 | contig 11185 bp, 8 predicted proteins | sample Inofrocosms_June_FD_97181 | JGI IMG/M metagenome (GOLD analysis project Ga0137308, IMG submission 97181) | Mouse cecal microbial communities from Vienna, Austria - N-Acetylneuraminic and N-Acetylglucosamine D2O microcosms_June | ecosystem: Host-associated > Mammals > Digestive system > Large...
GACGAAATCGTATCCTCCGATGTAATCGGTATGACCTACGGTTCCTTGTTCGATGCAACCCAGACCATGGTAGCTCCCATGGAGGATGGCAATACTCAGGTACAGGTTGTTTCTTGGTATGACAACGAGAACAGCTATACTTCTCAGATGGTTCGTACCATTAAGTATTTCAGCGAGCTGGCTTAAAAGTGTGAAGGAAATCACTAAGCTCGAAAAGACCTCGCTAAGTGATTTTACGCTCTGCGGAGCAGAGCTTCTCCCCAAACTGCTAAAGCAGTTAGAAGAACGCAAGAACAGCGTTCTTCTGGCCTTGCGGCAATTCATTAATTATTTGTGCCGACTGCGTCGGCATGTCTGGAAGTGTGAAGGGCGTTACACTATAAAACGAAGACCTATAGGGGGTCCGGTCTGTTGGGCCGGATCCTTTTTTGGCCTATAGGGAATGCGGCAGCTTATATTTTTGTTGGCATTAAAAGTCAGGTGACCCGGAGCCGGTTTGCCAAGTGGGTGTACTTATTTTGTAAATATCCGGCTCAGGGTGGTTCAATTGTTAAGAAAAGGAGATAGAAAAATGGGTTTGAACAAGAAATCTGTTGATGATATCAACGCAAAGGGAAAGAGAGTACTGGTGAGATGCGACTTCAACGTACCCTTGAAGAACGGCGAAATTACCGATGAGACCCGTATTGTAGCGGCTCTTCCCACTATTCAGAAACTGATTGACGACGGCGGTAAAGTGATTCTCTGCTCCCATCTGGGCAAGGTAAAGGAAGGCCCTAATGAGAAGGAATCTTTGGCTCCCGTGGCAAAGAGACTGTCCGAGAAGCTGGGAAAAGAAGTAGTATTTGTGGCTGACTATAGTGTTACCGGTGAAGCTGCCACCAAGGCTGTGGAGGCTATGAAGGAAGGGGATGTGGTTCTGCTTCAGAATACACGTTTCCGCGGTACCGAGGAGACTAAGAACGGCGAGCAGTTCTCCAAAGAGCTGGCAGATCTGGCGGATTTGTATGTATGTGACGCTTTCGGTTCCTCCCACAGGGCTCACGCTTCCGTAGAAGGCGTTACCAAGTGCATCACTGCAAAGGGCGGCGAGAATGTGGTAGGTTATCTGATGCAGAAGGAAATCAATTTCCTTGGCAATGCAGTGGAGAATCCTGTAAGACCTTTCGTTGCAATTTTGGGCGGCGCAAAGGTTGCCGACAAGCTCAACGTTATCTCCAATCTGCTGGAGAAGTGCGACACTCTGATCATCGGCGGCGGTATGGCTTATACCTTCTTAAAGGCACAGGGTTATGAGATCGGTAAGTCTCTGGTGGATAATGAGAAGATTGATTACTGTAAGGAAATGATCGAGAAGGCAGAGAAGCTTGGCAAGAAGCTGCTGCTTCCCGTTGACTCCGTGACGATTGCAGCATTCCCTAACCCCATTGATGCTCCCGTTGAGGTGGAAGTATATGATGTGGCTGATATGCCTGCGGACAGAGAGGGCTGTGACATCGGTCCCAAGACGGCGGCTATGTATGCGGATGCAGTGAAGAGTGCGAAGACCGTTGTATGGAACGGCCCCATGGGTGTGTTCGAGAATCCTACTTTGGCAGCAGGTACGATTGCCGTTGCAAAAGCTCTGGCTGAGACGGATGCAACCACTATCATCGGCGGCGGTGACTCTGCAGCAGCCGTAAACCAGCTTGGCTTCGGTGACAAGATGAGCCACATTTCCACAGGCGGCGGCGCATCCCTTGAGTTCCTCGAAGGCAAAGTACTTCCCGGTGTGGCGGCAGCAGACGATAAATAAAAGAAGAGTAAAGACAGCAGCGCCGTGAGCTGCGGCAGCAGACGGTTCTCCCATTTTATGGACTGTTTGCGCCGCCGGGGCGGCGGAGCGGAAAGGTTGAATAGAAATGGCAAGAAAAAAGATAATTGCCGGCAACTGGAAGATGAATATGACTCCCAGTCAGGCAGTGGAATTAATCGAGACATTAAAACCCTTGGTGAAGAATGATGATGTGGATGTAGTGTTCTGTGTACCCGCTATCGACATTATTCCGGCTATGGAAGCGGCTAAGGGTTCCAATATCAATATTGGGGCGGAAAATATGTATTTTGAGGAGAAGGGAGCTTTTACCGGTGAGATTTCTCCTGCAATGCTTGTGGATGCAGGCGTAAAGTATGTCATTATCGGACATTCCGAGAGAAGAGAGTACTTTGCGGAAACCGACGAGACTGTGAATAAGAAGGTTTTGAAGGCTTTTGAACATAATATTACTCCCATTATCTGCTGCGGCGAGACTCTGACCCAGAGGGAACAGGGTGTGACCATTGATTTTATCCGCCAGCAGATTAAGATTGCATTCCTGAATGTGACGGCAGAGCAGGCAGCAGCGGCAGTAATCGCATATGAACCCATTTGGGCAATCGGCACGGGCAAGGTTGCAACCACCGAGCAGGCACAGGAGGTCTGCAAGGCGATTCGTGAGTGCATTGCAGAGATTTATGACGAAGCTACCGCGGAAGCTATCCGCATTCAGTACGGCGGTTCCGTATCCGCATCCAGTGCACCTGAACTGTTTGCACAGGCAGATATTGACGGCGGCTTGGTAGGCGGCGCATCTCTTAAGCCTGATTTTGGGCAGATTGTGAATTATTAATTTCCTGCCGTTGACGGCATGTCTGGAAGTGTGGTAAAAAGGGATATTGAGGGAAAATTAATCCTTTGATATCCCTTTTTGGTGTCTTTGATATTGACTGAATTGTCAGAAACATATGTATCAGTTCGGACAGTCCCTCCTGCGAAGTCAAAATCGTGTTCCTATGTGATTTTGCGAGAAATGGGGGTGTCAACTCCGTGACTGGTAACGTATGTACAGAAACCGCAAAACAGCGGTTTCATTCACGGCTGTCCAAGGGATTATTCTAATCGCTTTGGTTTGATTTAGATTCTTTTGTATTGTGAATGCTATACAAAATCGCAGAATTATGATATATTCAAGTCGGTATCGTTTATCATCCGGATTTGAGATTCCGCGGAGTGGAATCTGATAAGAGACGGACAATTAACAAACTTCCAGTCATGCCGCCATCGGCGGCACAAACAATCAATGAATCGGTGCAAGTCTGGAAGAATCGCGCAAGCCAGCAGGAATCATCAGAGTCGGCCGGTAAAGAAAGGAACAGAACCGAAATGATATTTGTATGTAAAAATTGCGGCGGAAATGTGGTTTACAGTCCGGAGAGGCGCGGCATGTTCTGCCCATATTGTGACAGTATGGAGAGCGATGAGCGCAAGGATTTCCCGGACAGCGAGATCTCTGTCTGCCCCAACTGCGGCGGGGAGATTCCCGTGGAAGAGCACACGTCCGCGGCACAGTGCCCTTATTGTGATAATTACATGATTTTCAATGAGCGTGTGGAGGGAGTATATGCGCCGAAAAAAATTATTCCTTTCCGGATGGGCAAGGAGACGTGTAAGAACTCTTTACGTGAAAAATTCAAAAAGTGTACTTTTGCCCCCACGGATTTTCTATCGGAGGCAAAGCTGGACAGTATGCAAGGCTATTATGTCCCTTTCTGGTTCTACAGTTACGACACTAATTGCAGATATAGCGGGGAAGGCACTAAGGTGCGAAGCTGGACGTCAGGGAACATGCAGTATACGGAGACTTCGTATTATAGAATTTGCCGGGACATGGATATTGATTTTCAGGACATTCCGGTGGATGCCTCCGTACAGATGCCGGATGATGTGATGGATTTGATTGCTCCTTTTCAGTATGGGCAGATGGAAAGCTTTAAACCGGAATATATGTCGGGGTTTTACGGTGAAAAATATAATATGACTTCTGACGTTGTGGAATCCAGAGCCAAGGAACATATGCGGGCGGATGCGGAGAAGCTTTTAAAGGAGAGTATTTCCGGTTACGCCACGGTATCGCCGGGACAGAGGGACGTCCAGATAAAGAACAGTGCGGCGGAGTACGGTCTGATTCCCATCTGGAAATATAATTATCAGTATAACGGGCAGACATACCCTTTCTATGTCAATGGACAGACCGGTAAAATCGTGGGAATACCTCCTGTCTCCAAAAAAAAGGTATGGGCATACACGGGCACACTCTGGGGCTGCCTGACAGTGATATTGCTGATGCTGAGATGGATTGTGACATGGATCGTGTGAAGGCAGGAGCGGCATTTTCCCGGCTTGCACCGATTCATGGGTGGTTGTGCCGAATAAGGCGGTATGTCGGAAGAAAGGAAGATACATAAAATGAGTGACGGCATCAAGAAAGAAATAGGAAAACAGTATTTCCGCTATTTTCGTATCTGGTTTATTATAATCGGCATTCTGCTTGCGGTAACGGCGGTTCTGGGTGTGGGACGTATGAAGGAAGGGAATATCCGGAGGACAAATCAAGAGGCGCCTTTAGAGAGAGTCTATGATTATGCCGATGTGCTGACGGACGCGGAGGAGGAAAACCTGCGGAAAAGAATAGCGGAAGCGGAAAGGCTTTTGCATATTGACATTGTTTTGGTTACTTTGAACCAGCCCATGGAGGGTGAGGAGGCAATGCAGCAGTATGGATTCCGCTCTGTGGAGTGGGAGCAGAACATGATGGATTATTCCGACGACTTCTGGGAGGAAAAACGATACGGATATAACAGCAGCATAGAAGGTGACGGATGTCTTTTGCTGCACAATTGGTATGAGGGACAAAGCGGCGGAAACTTGTCCACCAGCGGCAGGGTGGAAGCTTGGTTTAGCAATGAGGATATCGGAGACGTGATGGACGCGGTAGCGAAATACGGAAAGACAGATCCTTACAACGCATATCTGGCTTATGTGGAAGAAGTGTGCTTCCTTATGTCTCCGGAAGACGGAAGCGGGAGCCGGAATGCGGCTTTTCCGTTAGCAGTCGTGATTGTTCTGCCGCTGGTTGCGGCGTTGGGGTTTGCAGTCGTGAACCTGAGACAGAAGAAAGCGGCGGATACAACCACCGCAAGCACTTATGTGGAAGGCGGCAAACCCGTGATGAGGGCGCGGTCCGATGACTTTATACGAAAGAGCGTAGTTACCAGAAAAATAGAGACTAACAGCGGAAGCAGCAGTGGGCGCAGCAGCGGCGGAAGTTCTTCTCACAGAGGCGGGGGCGGACACCACACCAGTCGCAGCGGGGCAAGCCACGGCGGAGGAAGCCGCAGATTTTAGGGAAAGTGTCAGAGCATCGCGGTAAAACTGTAAAAAGCAAAGAAAAAGCACTCACATGACGGTATGAGTGCTTTTTCTACTATAAAATGTTCTTACTATAAAAATTTGTCTTTGCAAGAGAAGAATGCAGAATATTCTTCGAAGTGCCGTTTTGACACTTTGATTATAGGTGACACCCTACAGCATTTTGCTTTTTTAGTAATGTACCGGCCATAGAAGCAACACCTTCTATGTTACAAAATTAAGCCATCTGGTTTACTGCTTTGCTGATACGGGAAACCTTGCGTGCCGCATTGTTCTTGTGATAAACACCCTTGGTAGCAGCCATTTCGATTGTCTTGGTTGCAGAGCGGAGAGCGGTTTCTGCAGCAGCTTTATCACCGGATTCAATTGCAGCGAAAACTTTCTTCATAGCAGTCTTTACACCGGATTTAATAGCTTTATTTCTGTCAGCCTTAGTGCGGTTTACTAAAATCCTTTTCTTTGCAGATTTAATGTTAGCCAAAGTCGTACACCTCCAATTCGTATACTGTAATCGTTTATGATTTGTTTCACCCTAGCCAGACACGGAGAGCTAATGTAAACGTCCTTTAACAGTCTAGTAAATTGTTGGCAATTTGTCAATACATATTATCGGTTTTTTTGCAGAAAATAGAAAAAGAAAAAATAGTAAAACAAAATCGTCCGGATCCGATAGTGCTGTTTTAACCAAACTGCCGGATTCTGTCGGAACCGAACGGTTAAAAAAGTATGATGTGAGGGCTTATGGGAAATTTTCAAGTGAGGACGGATCTTGCCTTGGAAGCGCGCGAAAGCATCAGTGAAGCCGAGAGCGAGCTTAGGGGGGTCAGTGTCGAAGAATACTATAAAGAGGAAGAGGATATCCGCGTTACAAAGGTAGTAATTGACACGAAAAATGCCGCTAAGGCCATGGGGAAGCCCATGGGAGTCTATGTGACCATGGAGGCGCCTGCCATGGTGGAGCCTGACGACGATTATCACAGAGAAATTTCGGAGGGGCTTGCAGAAGAACTGAGGCAGATGCTTCCCGGTGTGGAAGAGGAACAGTCCGTATTGATAGTGGGGCTGGGCAACCGGGAGGTAACGGCGGACGCATTGGGGCCTCAGGTGGTAGACAATCTTTTCATTACCCGCCATATTGTCAAAGAATACGGAAAAGCGGCGTACAGCTGTGACAAAATGAATTTGGTCAGTGCGCTGGAACCGGGGGTTATGGCGAAGACCGGCATGGAGACGGCGGAGATCGTGGCCGGTGTGGTGAAAGAGACGAAGCCGGATCTGCTGATTGTAATAGATGCGCTGGCGGCCCGCAGCACCCGCAGACTGAACCGGACCATACAGATTACAAACACGGGGATTCAGCCCGGCTCCGGCGTTGGCAACCACCGCAACGCGTTGACCAAGGAGAGTCTGGGAGTTCCGGTGGTGGCAATCGGCATCCCCACTGTAGTGGACGCGGCAACCATCGTGGGAGACGCACTGGAGAAGCTGCTGAGCGAAGAACGGGAATTTGACAGTATGAAATACTTGGGGCAGCATAGAAATGTCTTCTCGGAATTAAATAATATGTATATGACGGGAAAAGACATTGATGCCGTAATCAAACGGGTCAGCTATACCGTGTCGGAAGGAATCAATCTTGCGCTGGAAATGCGCATGGAGTGAGACAGGCGGGCATATAATGCTTAAGAATAGCGGAAGAAGGGAAGTGTAGACCCGTAAAACGCAATACGACTGCACAAAGCAGGATAAAGTATCTCGTGGTATTGGGATTTCTGGTTCTCGGGCTTCAGGCAGTATCCTCGGGCTGCGGGGCGGAGGATGCGAAAGAGCAGGAAAATACAGGCTTTAAATACACACTCTTTCAGGGAATTGCGGAAGACTGGGGCAAATCTCTCTATAACTGGTTTGTACCCCTTGTTTCCTTTGCACAGGACAGCGGACATGAAACGTATTGGATTCTGCAGGAGCAGATCGACAGTCTGCTCCCCTTTTATGGATATTATACCGCGGACATGGACAGGGATCCGGAAGAGACGGATTCCTTCCGGGAAATTCTTCTGGCGGAAGCGGAGGAAGGCAGTTTCCGCGAAGAGGAGGAACCCAGATACATAAATATGGACGATGCGGAAGGCCAGTCTCTGGAGGAATTGCTCCGGACGGAAAACGAGGCTGCATTACAGATGATGCAGTCTGCGGAAAAGTCACATTTTATACCCCATGCACAACAGGCACAGATCAATTTAGAGCAGTTGGGAAGTTATGAAAATCTGGTTCAGGAATTCTATACCATTGATGCCAACACTATGGCGGGAAGCGACCAGTTGAATGTGGAACGTCTTCTCGCCAGAGATATGACCGTTTCCAAGGAAGGAGAGGGGCCGCAGATATTGATATACCATACTCACTCGCAGGAAGCATTTGCGGATTCCGTTCCGGGGGATCAGGGAACCTCCATTGTGGGAGTGGGAGAGTATCTGGCGGAAGTCCTGAGAAATGAGTACGGGTACAATGTGCTCCACCATACCGCCCAGTATGATTTGGTAAGGGATGATGCTTATGCCGTGGCGCTGCCGGAAATAGAGAAGCTGCTTGCGGAGAATCCGTCCATACAGGTGGTCATTGACCTGCACAGGGATTCCATGGCGGAAGAGACAAGGCTGGTGACGGAAATTGACGGCAGGCCCACTGCCAGATTCATGTTTTTTAACGGTTTGAGCCGCACAAGGAAAACAGGAAATATCGCGTATTTGTATAATGAAAATCAGGACGCCAATCTTGCGTTTTCATTCCAAATGCAGCTGAAGGCAGCGGAGTATTACCCGGGACTGACACGGAAGATTTATTTAAAAGGCTATCGCTACAATATGCATTTGAGACCTCAAAGTCTGTTGATTGAGCTGGGAGCCCAGAACAATACGGTGGAAGAGGCTATGAATGCCTGCGATCCGCTTGCACATATTCTGGATATGGTATTATCTGGACAATAAGAAAAAATTCTGCTACAATCATACTGCGTGCATATGAATTTATAAGCGGCCTTGCATCGGACTTTTGCCCCTTTGATCCTGATATCATTACAGGAAACTCTCATGCATCCGGCTGCGCCACCATACATGAAGGTCTGAGGGATTTCCTATGAAGATGCACACAAAACGGGAAAATGCAGCCCATTTTGGCGCATGACGGTCTCGGGATTTCGTGCAAGGAAGCACGCACGAAACGCCTCGCGGTTTCCGCAGGCAGGATTCAGGACTTTTATAGTAAGAAATGAGGAAGAACTATATGGCAGCAGTAGATCAGAGCAAAATCCGCAACTTTTGTATCGTTGCACATATCGATCACGGTAAATCCACACTTGCGGATCGTATTATAGAGAAGACAGGCCTTTTGACCAGCAGAGAGATGCAGGCTCAGGTATTGGACAATATGGAGCTGGAAAGGGAGAGGGGGATTACCATTAAGGCTCAGACTGTGCGGACGGTCTATAAAGCGCAGGATGGGGAGGAATATATATTTAACCTGATCGACACTCCCGGACATGTGGATTTTAATTATGAAGTGAGCCGTTCCCTTGCCGCCTGCGACGGCGCCATTCTGGTAGTGGACGCGGCACAGGGAATTGAGGCACAGACGCTGGCAAACGTCTATCTGGCGCTGGATCATAATCTGGATGTTTTTCCGGTAATTAATAAGATTGATCTGCCCAGCGCGGAGCCTCAGCGCGTTATTGATGAGATTGAGGATGTAATCGGGATTGAAGCGCAGGAAGCTCCCCTGATTTCCGCGAAGAACGGCATCGGAATCGAAGAGGTGCTGGAACAGGTGGTGGCGAAGATACCCGCTCCCTCCGGCGATCCCGAAAAACCGTTACAGGCATTAATTTTTGATTCTTTGTATGATTCCTACAAAGGTGTGATTATTTTCTGCCGCATTATGGAGGGCACAGTGAAAAAAGGCACGAAAATACGCATGATGGCCACCGGGGCAAAGCAGGAGGTGGTGGAGGTAGGATACTTCGGCGCAGGACAGTTTATCCCCTGTGAGGAGCTGTCCGCCGGAATGGTAGGTTACATTACCGCTTCCATCAAGAATGTAAAAGACACGGCGGTGGGCGATACGGTGACGGATGACAACCGTCCATGCGCAGAGCCTCTGCCCGGTTATAAGAGAGTACAGTCCATGGTATACTGCGGCTTGTATCCTGCGGACGGAGCCAAATATCCGGATCTCAGGGATGCGTTGGAGAAATTACAGCTGAATGATGCTTCCTTAAATTACGAGCCGGAGACTTCCGTTGCCTTGGGATTCGGGTTTCGGTGCGGATTCTTGGGGCTGCTGCACTTGGAGGTTATTCAAGAGCGGCTGGAGCGTGAGTATAATCTGGATTTAGTAACCACTGCACCCGGTGTAGTCTATAAGGTGCATAAGACCAACGGTGAGGTGATAGAGCTGACCAATCCCTCCAATCTGCCCGACCCTTCCGTGATTGAGTATATGGAGGAGCCGGTGGTCAGTGCGGAGATTATGGTAACCAGTGAATTTATCGGGTCTATCATGGAGCTGTGTCAGGAGAGGCGGGGACGGTATCTGGGAATGGAGTATATTGAAGGCACCAGAGCGCTGTTAAAATATGACTTGCCCTTAAACGAGATTATCTACGATTTCTTTGACGCGCTGAAATCAAGGTCAAGGGGCTATGCTTCTTTTGATTATGATATCAAGGGTTATGAGGAATCCAAGCTGGTGAAGCTGGACATCCTTATCAACCGGGAGGAAGTGGACGCGCTGTCCTTTATCGTACATGCCGATTCCGCTTACGAGAGAGGCCGGAAAATGTGCGAGAAGCTGAAAGACGAGATTCCCAGACATTTGTTTGAGATTCCCATTCAGGCTGCCGTGGGCGGCAAGATCATAGCCAGAGAGACGGTGAAGGCAATGCGCAAGGATGTCCTTGCCAAGTGTTACGGCGGCGATATCACCCGGAAGAAGAAATTGTTGGAAAAGCAAAAAGAGGGAAAGAAGCGTATGCGTCAGATCGGCAGCGTGGAAATTCCCCAGAAGGCATTTATGAGTGTGTTGAAGCTGGATGATAAGTAAGAAAGAACTGGAATTATATTTTCATATACCCTTTTGTGTCAGGAAATGCCTGTACTGCGATTTTTTGTCTGCTCCTGCGGACGATGAGACAAAAGCGCAGTATATGGATGCCCTGATCCGGGAGACGAGGGAGAGGGCAGGAGACTACCGAGATTATCGCGTAGTCTCTGTTTTTGTGGGGGGAGGAACGCCCTCCACAGTGCCGGAAAATCTGCTGGAAAATCTGCTGGAGGCTGTGGGGGAAGGCTTTGAACTGGCGGAAACTGCGGAGATAACCGTGGAAGTAAATCCGGGAACCGTAGATAGGGGGAAACTGCGCCGTTACCGGCAGGCAGGAGTGAACCGGCTCAGCATCGGCCTGCAGTCTGCCGATGACGAGGAACTTTCGGCCATCGGCAGGATACATACTTACGGACAGTTTTTAGAGACTTATTATGCTGCCAGAGAGTGCGGGTTCTCCAATATTAATGTGGATTTGATGAGTGCTTTGCCGGGGCAGACATTGGGAAGCTATCTGGGCACTTTGGAAAAAGTGCTGGCTTTGAAACCGGCTCCGGAGCATATTTCCGCGTACAGCCTGATTGTGGAAGAGGGAACGCCCTTTTATGAGATGGAACAGAAGGGGATCTTGCGGATTCCCGACGAGGAATGTGACCGGCTGATGTATGCTAAGACAGAAGAATTGCTGGGAAAAGAGGGGTATCACCGCTATGAGATTTCCAATTATGCGAAACCGGGGTATGAATGCCGCCATAACTGCGGCTATTGGCGCAGGCGGGAATACTTGGGACTGGGAATCGGCGCAGCTTCTCTCATTGAAAACCGGAGATTCCGGAACGGGGACTCTCTGGAGGCTTACCT
>Ga0137308_102642_pt1 | contig 11185 bp, 10 predicted proteins | sample Inofrocosms_June_FD_97181 | JGI IMG/M metagenome (GOLD analysis project Ga0137308, IMG submission 97181) | Mouse cecal microbial communities from Vienna, Austria - N-Acetylneuraminic and N-Acetylglucosamine D2O microcosms_June | ecosystem: Host-associated > Mammals > Digestive system > Large...
CCATACATAAAAGCAACTGTCTACTCCCTCAAAATTCAAGAAAGCTTTTGGTGCATTTTCATCTTTGTGATAAACAAAGGTATGTGCATATGTTCCACATGGAATATCCTGTGGTACATACGGTGGATCAAATGGGAACGGATACCTGATGTTTGTATACTGATGTGTGTCATATCCTGCCATCTGCCATACACTCGGAACCTGAATCTCATCAAAATTTTCTGTATCATAATCTTTCTCAAAGAAGGGTTCCTGAACATCATAGATACTGTTAAAATACTGGAACTTCCAAGTTCCGTTCAATAACTGCATTCGGTCTGACTCTTCCCTGTGCTCCACCAGGTTATCCATTCTTTTGGATGCCGGAATAAAATAGGCTCTGGCTGGCATTGTATTTTCATGCAGTACGCTTAAATCCTCATAATAACGTGGTACAATCATAAATAACTCTCCTTTAATACATATACATTTTTTTGCACTTTGTTTTTCCACAGCAAACCTTGTCTTTTACTTTTATGTTTACGCTTCTCTGTTTTGCTATATATATCTTATCCTAATCTGCAAAATATGTCTATGAATTGGATTAGACAAAATATGCACTAAATGATACAATAACAAAAAAAGGAAAAGAGGTGCTACCATATGTATATGAATACCGGTTATTTAAACCACTCCCATATGGATTTCAAAGACAAAAGTCGCCCACTGGTTGTAGGAAGTTGCGGTACTTACCGCCTTTTCAGTCATCCAAAGTTACCAACCTACCGTCCAAGGGGACGCCTGGATTATCAGATTATCTATATCACTGCTGGTTGTGGGCATTTTCATTTTGACAATGTGGATAACGAAACGATTGTCCCCGCCGGTAATATTGTACTGTACAGACCGAAGGAACTTCAGAAATATGAATATTATGGAAAAGATAAGACAGAAGTATACTGGATTCATTTTACAGGCAACAATGTAAAAAATATCCTACGGCAATATGGATTCCCGGATAAAGAGCGTGTATTTCAGGTCGGAACCTCTATGGAATACGAACAGATTTTCAAGCGTATTATCATCGAGCTTCAGCGTTGCCAAGATAATTATGAGGAAATGCTTGTCCTTCTGCTCCGTCATCTTCTTATCATCTTTCATCGGGAACTGACCAGGGAACATATCTTGAAAAATGAATACCTGGATCACGAGATGGATAACGCAGTTACCTTTTTCAGTGAAAATTATAACCAGAATATTAGCATAGATGATTATGCTGCCTCACGTGGAATGAGTGTCAGCTGGTTTATCCGAAACTTCAAAAAATACACAGGTTCTACACCAATGCAGTTTATTGTGGGAATCCGAATTAACAATGCCCAGATGTTACTTGAAACAACAACCTATTCCATCAATGAAATTTCTAAAATCGTCGGGTATGATAATCAGCTTTATTTCAGCCGGCTTTTCCACAAGCTGAAAGGATATTCCCCAAGAGAGTACCGAAAGATAAGAAACAAGTTCTAAAATCCACAATATCATAAATCCAGTTTCCCCTCCAAAAGAGGATGCCACGGAATCATCAAATCAACGATTCCATGGCATCCTCTTCTCTCTTTTTGCTATTCTTATTTTACAAACTCAACCGAATAATAATACATATACTCATTATCTGTATCTATGTGTTCTCCTGTAATGTCCTATATCGGCAACGAACTCACTCCTTGTTCGCCATAGATTAGTGCTGGCAATCCTTGCTCTGTTTCATACTCTATCGTGCTTTTGTTCTCTATAGACGTTGCCGATCTACCGTAATATTCTCTGTTTGCAACCCCTTCCAAAATTGGCGTTTCTGTCAAATATTTTGAATATTCGTCTGCCGCAATAAGTTTTGTAGTAAAATTATCAAAATCCGGTGTAATGACAATCAATCCATTTTTAGCAGATTTCACATCCTCATAAGAGTTTCCGCCAGCTTTCCGCAGGGGCTGCTGATTCCGTAAAGCAGCTGCACCATGGCTTCCGCCACCCCCTGCCCGCCTGTATACATGGCATACAACGCGTCAACCGTATCAATCCAGGGCATTTCCACCGGCGCCCCTGCAAACAGCAGGGCAATCACAGGTTTCCCTGTGGCTTTCAGCCGCCCCAGCAAATCTATCTGATTGGACGGGATTCGCAGATGCTTTCGGTCAAAGCCCTCACTCTCCCAGCCGTCCGGAAGTCCGATCAGCACCACCGCTTTATCCGCAGATCGTACTTTTTCCAAAGCCTCCGTCACAAAATCCTCATCCACCTCATCCTTCTTCAGCCGATAACCCCTGGCAAAGGAGAACGCAATCTCCGGATAATCCTGTGCCAAAACATCCATAAGCTCTCTGTGAAAAGTGGGAATGACATGACTGCTGCCTCCGCCCTGGTAGCGGACATTCTTTGCAAATCCTCCGATCACGGCGATTTTTTCTTTCTTATCCAAAGGCAGAACGCCGCACTCATTTTTCAGAAGCACCGCACTCTCGGCGGCAGCCCGGATTGCCAGCTCATGGTGCGCCCTTGCGTCATAAACAGATCCCGGCCTTTTATTTTCCTGTCCTTTTTTGCCATTGTGAGAATCCGCTTTACCGTCTCGTCCAGCCGTTCTTCGGAAAGCTTTCTTTCCTCCACGGCCTTAATCAGTTCCTCCGTATATGCTTCTCCCGCATACGGCATCCTTAAGTCAAATCCTTCTTCTATTCCTCCCGGCTGGTCATTCGCGGCCCCCCAGTCAGACACCACCACTCCCTCATATCCCCATTCCTCTCTTAAAATTTCCCGCAGAAGATGGTGACTCTCACAGCAGTATTCTCCGTTTACCTTATTGTAGGCTCCCATAATCGTCCAGGGCTTCGCTTCCTTTACCGCTGCCTCGAAGCTTGCCAGATAAATCTCCCGCATGGTTCTTTCATCTGCGGACACATTTACCGTCATCCGCCGGGTCTCCTGATTGTTCATGGCAAAATGTTTGAGACTGGTGCCGACCCCCTTGCTCTGTACGCCAATGATGTGGCTTTTCGCCATCTGGGAGGAAAGATACGGATCCTCCGAAAAATACTCAAAATTCCTTCCGCAAAGGGGACTTCTTTTGATATTGGCTCCGGGCCCCAGCAGTACGGATACCTCCTCCTGGAGGCACTCTTCCCCCAGCGCTTCTCCGATTTCCTGAATCAGCTCCTGATCCCAGCTGTTGGCGATTGCCGCCGCGGAAGGGAAGCAGGTCGCAGGTATACTTTTATTGACCCCCAGATGATCCGTTTCCTCTGTCTGCTTACGCAGACCATGAGGCCCGTCCGTCATCATAATGCCGGGAATTTCGTATTTTTCCATTTCTTTCGTAAACCAGAAAGACGCTCCCTGGCACAGACCGGCTTTCTCTTCCAAAGTAAAAAAGTGATATACAGATCGTACCAGAACCTCTGCGATCTATATATCACCCTTACACGTTTTTTGTCATGAATCCCTTTATCTTTTCTGTCTCATGTCCTCGAATATCTCTTCGTCAATCCGTCTTTTCTTAAAATAATATTTCCTGTCTTCCTCCGTTATCTCCCGAATCACCCGGCAGGGATTTCCCGCCGCAAGTACATTGCCGGGAATATCTTTCGTCACCACGCTTCCGGCTCCGATCACCACATTGTCCCCGATACGTACCCCGGGGCAGATCACCGAATTGCCGCCGATCCACACATTATCTCCAATCGTCACGCTGATACCGTATTCATATCCCCGGCTCCTGATCTCCGGGTCAAAAGGATGTCCCGCCGTATAGATGGATACATTGGGAGCCAGAAGGCAGTTGTCGCCGATTTTCACTTTCGCCACATCAAGGATGGTGCAATTGTAATTTGCCCCAAAGTTTTTCCCCACCTCGATATTAAATCCGTAGTCGCAGTAAAAGGGCGGGCTGACCATCGCTCCCTCCGACTTTCCGAACAGCTCCTTTACTATGGCGGCAATGGCCTGGAGATCCGTCCGGTCAACTGTATTCAATTTCTGAGTAAGCCGCCTTGCCGGAAGCATCTGCTTCCAGACCTCTTCATCACAGACGTAAAGCTGCTCCGCTTCTCTTCTCATAACATTATCCATTATGCTTCCTCCTCAAAACAAGCTGTACGGATTCTCTTTCAATGTATCATTATCTTTATTATAGATTTTAGTTTTCCTGTTATTATATCTCGGAACTTTTTCCCTTACAATGACTGACATACACAAAAAGATCAGACGAATTTCCCTTATCCTGTCTATTCTTTATATCCACAGCATAGACCAGTTCCTTAGCCGCATACAATTTCCGCGGCGGTATGACACATAAAACACCTTTTCCCTCACGGCCAGCGCACCCTGTCTCCATCAACAGCATGGTGACGCCTGCCTGCAGCTCTGTCAGCAGATTCAAAACCGGCACCACTGCCGCAGTGTCTAAAGACAGGAAACGGGCCAACGCCAGGCCGATGCCTGTAGTGCCTGCCGTGATGATGCCATGGGGAGCGATAAACGCCGTCACCCCAAAAGCAAGAATCGCATTTCCCATTAGAATCATTGCCCAGGTTCCCGCTGCCCGGACCATGCTTTCTTGATAAAAAGTTGTGCTTTTCGCCGCCTCCGGTGAATGAGTAACTATGATAATGGTCTGTCTGCTTTCTTCTTTTCATAAAATGTTAATGTGAGTCTTTCGTTAATGACCTCTGTTTTTCCCGTCTGGCGATACCCCATTTTTTCATACAAATGACAGTTTTTAGACTCCTGCAAAATTGTGTCCAGCTCCCAATTTTCGTTTCCGTGCATTTCTTCACACAGCCGGATTGCTTTCTGTGCAATGCCTTTCCCTTGAAATTCCGGCAATATAAATATCGGTGAAATTCTTTTGTTTTTTCCATTTTCCTTTTTGTCAATAATACGGATAGCCCCTACTTTCTTCTGTCCGATACAGATAAAATAGTAAAATGTAAAGTCCTGTTTCAAGCGTGCTTCTACTTTTTCCACGCTCTCGTTTCCTGGATTTGTATCGTAATCCTGATATTTATCCAACAATTCTTTGAACGCTTTCACCTGCATAGCATGTAGTTCTTTTGCGTTGTCAATATTTGCCCTTAATAATGTTATTGTTATTTCCATATACAGCCTCCGTATTACCCTCTGTTCCATTTGATAATATCATAAAAAACTTCTTTCCAAAACAAAAAAACACCAAACATACAATATGTCCAGTGCATTTCTAAAACCATTGGCTATTACAAGCATTCTATCATAATTACAGCTTACACCTACCGATTTATATGCACAGACATATCAGACCTACCTGCGTAACTGTGCATCCAATCGAAACACAATTACTTTTAAGTACGTCTGTAATACATGTACATATAATTCATTGTAAAATATAAGTTCCGCATTTCCATGTTCTCCTAAACTTTTTTAATAACCTACCATAATTCTATTTGTATGTCAAGAAATATTCGGTTCTATCGTGAAGAATGTCCTTTGCTTTTCAAAAAGCATCTTTACAAAAGGGCAACGCTGTGTTATACTTTTATCGTCAACACCGTGTTATACGTTAAGGAGGTTAAGCCTATGGTACAGCAAATTTCCGATGCCGAACTTGAAATTATGAAAATCGTATGGGGAAACCCGGATGAGGTGACGTTGTTCCCCTATATCATGGACGGTCTGGCGGCAAGGGGTAAGCCGTGTCAGAAGAATACCCTGATTGTACTTTTGTCGAGGCTGATGAACAAGGGCTTTTTGAGTGCCAAGAAAATCGGCCGCCGCAACGAATATACCACGCTCGTTTCGGAAACAGAATACCGGACAGCGCAGACGAAAAACTTCCTGGATAAGATTTATGAGGGGAGCGCAAAGGGGCTGGTTTCCAATCTGATTTTGGGCGACCTGCTGGCAGACGAGGAATACGAGGAATTGAAACGACTGCTGGAGAAAGGGAAAGGGCAGCAATGAGCGCAGCTTTGAAAATTTTCCTGTCTATGTCCGTTTCCGGCAGCTTGCTTATCCTGACCCTGCTATCGGGAAAACGGTTTTTGAAAGACAAATTCAGCCGGCAATGGCAGTATTACATTTGGCTGGTTGTTGTTTTGCGGCTGCTGGTACCGTTCGGGCCGGAAGTAAGCCTGATGGGAAAGGCATATCTGGCTGTTGATCAGGCGATATCCCAGTCCGCTCCTTTACCGCCGCAACAGCAACCCTCACAAAATGCTCCAGGCGGCAATTTTATTCCCGCTGTTGGAGCAGAGGAATATAATGAGCCTGTGAATAGTCCGGCGGATGATGTAACAACCGCCCACCCGCTTCAAGATATTGGAGCGTTGTTGATCAATCATATCTGGCTGGTTTGGCTGGTGGCTGCGTTGGGCTTGCTGATACGAAAAATAACAATCTATCAGGGCTTTGTACGGTATATCAGGGCTGGATTAACCCCGATTTCTGATATGGAGCGGTTAGACGAACTTGCTATTGTCGCGGAGCGAACAGGCATCAAAAAGCCGATTGAGTTATGTGTCAATCCGTTGGTTTCCTCTCCGCTGCTGATTGGCTTTTTCCGTCCATGTATCGTGCTGCCCAGCGCAGATATTCCTGAAAAAGATTTTCGCTATATCATCCTGCATGAACTGATGCACTACAAACGGCGGGATATGTTCTATAAATGGCTGGTTCAAATTACCGTCTGTCTGCATTGGTTTAATCCGCTGGTTCATCTTATGAGCCGGGAAATTACCAATGCTTGTGAGTTCTCCTGTGATGAAGCTGTCCTCGCTAAAATAGGGAGCGACAACGCCCGGGATTATGGAAAAACCTTGCTTGACGCTATGGCGGCAGTGGGAAGATACAAGGAAAATCTCGGGGCTGTCACTTTAAGCGAAAATAAACAGCTTTTGAAAGAAAGGTTAGGTGCAATTATGAAGTTTAAGAAACAATCGAGATCTGGTAAGATATTGACTGCCGTGCTGACACTGTGTGTAGTTCTGGGCGCGGCCTTTGTTGGTGTCTATTCGCTGGGGCCAGTCACAGCGAATGCCCATGCGGCGTCTCTCCCTGGTACGCCATTGGACACCACCAACAGGCCCTCGCTGTCGCTGGATGTCAGCAGCGCCGCTGTAAATGTGCTGGCGGCGGCGGACAATCAGATTTCGGCTGAATACAACAGCGATGTCTATACAGTTCGCATCAGCCAGCAGAACCACGACTGGAAGGTTTCAATCTCCTGCAAAACCAGTACGAACACAAATGATGAAACAATCAAGCTCTATCTTCCCAACGTGGATTACAGTGATGTGAAATTGAAAGCCGATAACGGGTATTTGACCTGCGACCTGATCCGATCCGGCAATATCGTGGGCAATTTCAATATGGCTTCCGTCTTTTTGATCTTGCCGGAGGGATTTTCCGGCTCGGTAAACGCCATTGCCGACAGTGGATATTTCCAGTTGGTTTCCCAAGATGATTTCAAAAATACCACTACCACCATTACCGACAACGGCGATTGGGGCGAGATTTACAAGCCGAAGAATTTCAAGGAAAACGGGGATACTTCCACATTTACAGACGGCACAGGGGCAAATACAATTCGGGTTACGCGAAAAGGCTCCGGTGTTATGGGGATTTATACTTCACAAAGTTTTACCGCTTCTAATGAGTTCCCGGATGATTGGAAGGAACTGTGGCAAGACGAATGGCAGGGCAAGCCCTGGGAAGATGACTGGTGGCAAAATACCTGGCGGGAAGATGATACCTCCCATGCTCCCGCCGCGAGTGACGAGCGGTCTGAAAAAACGAGTACAGCTTCCGCGGACATAGAGCGGTACTATGAGGCCGGCAGCTTGCCTCTGTTTGAGATCACGTTCCCCCGGCTGGATGAAAAAACGCAAAAGAAATGGCTTGAAAAGTGCTATGCAGAAGGGGACTTTGCGTTTTTCTCTGTCGCTGCGCGTCGGCTTGACACAAATTCCGCTCTGTTTACCGGCTTCGCCGAAAAAGCGTATGTTGATAAAAAAATGGCGTTTTTCTCTATCTTGACGGACTGCATGGATGAAGAGGAACTGGAACTTTGGCTGGACAGGGCTTTGGAAGATGGAAACTGGGCGTTCCAATCCATGCTTTTTGACAGGCTGGACAGGAAAGACGAATTTGACGAGCTAAAAGAGAAACAGGAAAAGGAATGGGACGAGGCGCAGATTGCGGAATATGAGGCGGCAGGCGTCACGATGGTGGATGAAAAGACCTATTATTATCAAGGACAGCTGGTCAATATCTTTCTGGATATCCGGAAAGAAGGCTCTATCTATACGCTAAACATGAACCCGGCCGGGACGGTCAATATCAAAATCACCCGGGATGCGAACAATAATATCACAGGGGTTGCCTATATGACCGAGGCGGAAGCGGCTGAACTGTTTGGGGATATGGATGATCCGGATGATAAAACCGGCGTGGAAATAATCCCCCATTGATTTCAAAACCATAGCGGCAGGAGAAACCATTTTTCTGGGAGAATACACGTTGTCCGATGGGGACGAAATATTGTATGACATTTCAGCGAAAACGGGAAACAGGATGAAAGTCTTTTTCGCAAAGGATGGGCAGAGCGATGTGTCCTATTGGCCAGTGGATAACCTGCTTCAGCCGGATGAATCACTGGAATGTATTGCGGATTTTACCGTTGGACCTCCAGCGACAAAGCCCGGAACCTATCAGCTGTATCTCCAGGCTCCGGACGGCGCTTTGGGAAATGTAAGGGACAGCGTTTCGATTGTGTCAGCAGACGCATCCTGATAATATTCAACACTTCTGCCAGAACAACGGCATAATAAAAAACCGTTGTTTTGGCGGCTGGTATCAACACACCCAAACAAAATACAAGCAGCCTTGCGGTGGTTTTGAAATAACAAATTTCGAGGCTGCCGGTGCACAGGGCAGCCTGTTCAGGGCGGAAACAGGAAACTGCTTTTTACAAATGAGAAAGCTGCCCTGAACGGGCTCCTTCACGGCTATGCCAGTCCACTACAACCCAGAGAGAAAGCAAAGTGCCACAAAAAGAAAAAACCATCCGGCATATTGCTTTGTAATTCCGCTTTTATGATTATTGTGCGCTGATTGTATCAACAATGGACATATTGCGTATTCTTTTAATCGGCCCATGTACCGCTACAGCAACCGAGAAAAGTACAATCAAGACAATTACTATTAACTTTCCCCACGGAAACAACCACGGGTCACCCCATTGACGGCTTATCAACAAATCAAACAGGAACTTATTGCAGATCACTCCCAAGACAGCGCCCACAATGCTTCCTGCGGTTGCATAGGTAACCGCCTCCGCAATAACCATTTGGGAGAGTTGACGGTCGCTTAGGCCGATGGCCCGGAACGCTCCATATTGCTTTGTGCGTGCCGCAACACTCATAGCGATGCTGTTGATTATATTGAAAACTGTAATCAGGGCAATCAGCGCCAAAAAGCCGTAGAGGAACAACCAGACGCAATAGTAGATGCTCAAAGTGCTGCTGTTATCCATCCGCTTGTCAACAAAGGAATAGCCTGCTCCATAGGTGCGGTGTATGGTATTTACCTCTACATCTGTAGCGCGATTTGTCAGCTGCATATCAATGACCGTATAATCTGACTGCCCCGTTAATTGTCGGAATGTATCTTCGGAGCAAATAATCGTTCTGACATCAGCAGAATTGAAGAACGGACTATCAGAGAGCATCCCTACAATCTCTATTTCTGCCGTTTGTCCATTAAGGCTTAACGATACCGTATCATCAATTTGGATGGTGTTCTGCGGCTCATACACGATCAATCCAGTATTCAGCTCATTTTGCACCGCATCCAAAGAGCCGCCCAGCATATAGCTTTTTGCCCACTCGAATTGCTTTTGCTCATAAGAAATCAAGTCTGTCTGCTGTTCCTGCCCATTGACTGTAATTGGCACATTATACGCAAACATCCGGCCATACGCTGACTTGACAGCCGCATTATTTTTCAGTTCATCAAGATAAGCCTGATTGACAGAACAAGTATTATCCGGGCTTACAATAGATATATCCGGCGTCCACGGATGCAAAGGCCGCAGAGTATGGTTCATAAACTCAATGGTAACAGAAAAAGCAAGGAAAAGGACAATGCTAAGTCCAAAGGAGCCGACCATCAAGATAAAATTCTTACGACTTGATTTTGCGTGGTGAATACCAAGCGCGGCATCAACTTTGAACAAGTTTGTATTGGCTGCTTTCTTGACTGGCTGGGTATCATTTGCGTTGCCGGAAACCGCAGACAGTGGAGAAACCTTTGCGGCTCTTTTTGCGGGAGTACGAGCGGCCATAAGTACCGTCAACAGCCCAACTACCACACCTGCAATAATGCTTGGAAAACTTGTGCTGAAAAGAGGCATCGAACCAAAGTATTCCGGGCTTAAAAGCCGCAGGATAAAGCAAAGCATCCATATCACAGCAACGCCGGTCACAACACCGATAGGAATGGCGGATTTGCACCAGGTAAGGGCCTCTTTGCGAACCAGCCGCATTACCTGTTTAGGCGTCGCTCCAACGCAGCGCATCAATCCGAAAAATTCTGTGCGTTGCGCCACATTACTGTTCAGACTGCTTGCAATCATCATAATACCCGCAAACAGAACAAGGACAAACAAGACTGCGGCGGCAGCATAGACTTGTATCATAAAGGAGCTTGTACTTTGTCCCAGCAGACCAAGCAGCTTCGTATTTTCTGAAACCTGATCGCCGGACAAGCCGCATTGAGATTTCAAATTCTCAATTTCACTTTGCACATTCAATGTACTGGCAAACTGAACATAGTAAACAGTGGGATAGTCGCTCAATCCATTATTATCATTCGTCAAATAAATGTCATATAGCTTTTCCGTTGTTAAAAACACGCCGTAGGTATCGCTGCTCATTAGGTTTGCAGTATTTTCTACAAAGCCTGACAATGTAAATACCAGGTCGGGGCCAGCGGGAGTGCTGATTGTAATTTCATCTCCAATATGCAAGTCAAGCATATCCTTGGCGCTCTCTGTCACCATCGCTTCATTATCAGTCTTTGGGAAAGCTCCCTCGGAAAGCATATTGGGAAATATCTTTGCAAATAGACGATCATTGCTGCCACAAAGGGCAACTTCGGTTTCCGCTAGGGCTTGTTT
>Ga0137308_102644_pt1 | contig 11176 bp, 12 predicted proteins | sample Inofrocosms_June_FD_97181 | JGI IMG/M metagenome (GOLD analysis project Ga0137308, IMG submission 97181) | Mouse cecal microbial communities from Vienna, Austria - N-Acetylneuraminic and N-Acetylglucosamine D2O microcosms_June | ecosystem: Host-associated > Mammals > Digestive system > Large...
CCACATCGCCGCAAGCCCCGTGCCGCCCAAGGACCTGACCCTCTGCGCCGACGCGGCGCTGCTGGAGGACTTCAAGGGCCGCAGCCTCATCGCCTACGCCGGGGAGTGGCCGGTGGGCTACCTCCTCAAGCACAACCCCGGACTGGAGCTTGCGGAGTCCATGACTGTATAAACCAGAGGACGCGGGAGCAGAAGCTCCCGCGTCTTTTTTACTGATTTGAGCCGTCAGGGACCGGCGAACAAACTTCCTGGGGCTATTTGCGGCGTATTATCAAACAAATTGTCGCATTTTCGTATTGACAGCCCCTATTACCACCTGTATAATGAAAATCATCCAAAAAAACAGATGTTTTATGAAACAGGAGGTGCGCCATGATTGTTGTTATGTATCGGAAGATGTACACCACCCTGTACAATGCCGTCACGGATGCGCTGGAGGACCTTGCCGACGCCGACTACGCCGGAGCGGCGGAGCGTCTGCGGAGGGCGCAGCGCGAGACAGAAGAGATCTTCGTGCTCTGGGAAGAGGCCTGCGGCTGGGAGTCCGAGGAGCAGGACGGATGCGAATGAAGATGCGGAAAAACGGAGGGGGATGGGTCCCCCTCCGTTTTTGCCGTTACTTCCGGCAGTTGCAGTACTGCTTGGTACCCTCGTAGTCACAGGGGGTGTTCAAGCTGTTGGGGGGAAAGAATTCGTCCACAGGGAAGCTGATGTTCTGGAACAGCTCGCAGGGGTCCTCACAGCCGCTGCCGCCGCAGCCGTTGGTGCAGTCCTTGCAGGGCAGGCAGTAGTCGTACATGGGGATGAGCAGCTGACTCTCCCGCTCCAGCTTGACGATGGAGAACTGTCCCAGGGTCACAAAGGCCCGGCGGCAGTCGTCGCCCATGGTCAGCTCCCCGCCGAAGCACTGGCACACGCAGGGCGGAATCTCGCAGATGTCGCAGTCGCAGCACCGGCTCTCGCAGCACTCCACCAGCTTGGCGTCCAGGAGGATGGGGTCGACGGCCTCCACCACCGCGATGGGCATGTTGCTCCGCTCCAGCATCTGCCGGTCCATGCCGTCGATGCGGACCCTGGAGGAGAAGATTTTGGCGTTGCCCTCGCTGCCGAAGAGGATGACCCGCTTGTCGAAGACGCACAGGCCCTCTACCTCCACCGGGCGGGGGCAGGCGCAGTAGGCGTTGAGGGTGACGTGGTAGAAAAAGCGCATATCCACCGTATAGAAGCCGCGGTTGAAGACCACGGGCTCCACATCGATGTACGTATAGAGCAGTTCCACCTTGCCGCCCTTCACCGACTGGGCGCGGTTGAGAATGTCCTGCCCGCAGGCGGTGGGATAGAAGCGCAGGTCTTCAATGCAGTCTTTATCGGAGGACCTCCCGCTTTGAAAGAGGCACCGCAAAAAAGCAGGTTCCCCCGGTCCAGGCCGGGGAAACCTGCTGATTATCCATTGTTGGGGCGGTAGGTCTTGAAGGTCAGGCCGGAGACGGTCTCCGTGCCCAGCTGCTGTTTCTCCTTCACGGAGCGGTTGAGGGTCAGGGTGTTCAGGTTGGTGAACCCCAGCCGGTAGTAGAGCCGGATGGCCGCCGCGTTGGCGGGGACCACCTCCAGATACATGGTCTCCAGGCCCTGGGCCCGCAGAAGCTCCCAGGCCCGCTCCATGGCGGCGCTTCCGATGCCCCTGCCACGAAGCGCCTCCAGAACAAAGATGTCCTCCAGCCAGTCGCACTCAGAGCCCCGGCTCCCCATGTGGAGAAATCCCGCCGGTTCGCCGTGGGAGAGGATCAGGTAGAGAGTGTGGCCCTCCCCTGTCCAGGCGTCCAGGTCCTTCCGGGCCTCCTCCGCGGTGACATTGGCGTGATGGGTCCGCCAGAAGGCGGGGATCGCCTCCAGCAGAAACGCCTCGTCGCCGTCCTCATAGGGCCGGAGCGTCACCGTATCCGGCATCTCAGTCCTCCTGCTCCCAGTTGTGCCAGACATTTTGGACATCATCGTTGTCCTCCATGAGGTCGATCATCTTTTTTGCGACTTTCTTGCTATATTGTACTATTTTCTTGAATTTCTATAATTTTTTAATCAAATTACAGTTGCGCTTTTTCTTGTTTGGTTTAACTGTACATCACAACTGAATTGGTTAGATTTATGATAACTGAAGCCGTCTCTAAAGTCAAGTCTTTTTTTGATTAAACCGTTCTATAAAAACTCTGTTTCATTCACAATGCCGCTGCTATGTATGCCCTCTATAGCCGTCCTGGGCACTCCCTGCGGCTTTGTCGTGTGGAGCATAAGAGATTTATATTTCCGTTCTTTGAGGCTGTTGTGCGGCTTTCTATGGCCTCTGACGGGGTTCGGCTCGGTGCTGTTTTCTGAAAAAACGCGTAGGCGTGTGTGAGGGGGTACTATACCACCACATAGCGGTATAGAAAGTCTTGCAAATGTGAAGTACCCCCCCTACATGGGCGGGGTGCCTCCCCTGGTTTGTGCCATAGGCAAAGAGAACCCCCCCGGTGCTGTAGCTGGGGGGCTGTCTCTTGTTTCCACTGGGGTTACTTTGCTATGTTGCGGTTGCTTTTGCCGATAATCTCTTGCAGACGGTCAGCGGGTACACATTGGAGTATCGACGCGATAACCTCAGCGTCCATTATGCCGGGGTTCTGTCTGATCTGCTGGCGGGTGGTAAGCTGCGCCTGAATGTATCCGGTTGTGTAGCCGTTCAAGCCGTTGTTGTGGCGCGGGTGGTAGCTGATAGCGCCGTGCTTGTCGGTATGCTTCTCATAGATCACCGCCCACAAGAGGCTTTCGATCTCTTGTGTGGTGGCCTCCAGCCGGTAGGAGCGGGGTTCCTTGCTCCCGGCCACTTTGACCAAAAGAAACGCCTTGTACTGAAGCTGCACCGTTACCATGATTTTGACGGCCATGCCCTCGACTCCCGCAATACAGGTGGGCAAAATGCCATTGTAGGGCAGCACCACGCTGTATTTGCTCACACTGTTGTTTCCGATCTTTCCGGCCTCGATCTCAAAGCCGCTCATGCTGCCGTTTGTGATGTGTTCCGCAATCTTCATGTGTTCAAGCTCCTTTTTGTTTGATATGTTGTTAGCGTATGATGTGCGGCGATACTGTCAAGCCCTTCTCATTGAACTGCATCATCAACTGTATAAATTCAGGGGTGCCGATCTTTGCGTTGGCAATGGCGTTGATTTCATCTGATCTTTTTTGGTAAGCTTCCATCCTTTTCACCGTCTCCCGGTGCCTTGCTTCTACCTCATCCAAAATCCTCTTTTCCTCTGCGACCTGCTCCATTCGTACCGCCACTCCCGCCGCCGCTAACAGTAACATTGTAAGTATCATGATGTGATCTCCTTCCGCTTAATTGGGGTTTCTTCCCTCCCGCTGCTATATATAATAGCACAGATTTCTGTGCGATTCAACACAATTATCTGTGTCAATTCGCACAAATATCTGTGCGATTCTTTGTTTATTCTCTACATTGTTTTCTGTGCGTCCTCTGTGATAAAATGACTATGCTGGGGGTAATGCGTCGCAATGCTGCCGCTTTCCCTCCACAACTATAAAGGGGGTGTTACTGTGTCCATGGTATATCGGTTTGATGTGCTGCAAGCACTCAAAGCCAAAGGGTACAATCCCGCTCGACTACGCAAAGAGAAGTTACTTGCTGAAGGTGTTATCCAGTCCTTGCGGAGTAATAAGCCTATATCGTGGTCAAACATTGAAAAGGTATGTTTGCTTTTAGAGTGTCAACCGGGTGATCTGCTTGCTATTGTTTCCGCTCCGGGTGCGTCTGCCTCCCGTAACTCTCAATAGGCCGGAGCTGAATCCAAGTAAAAAAAAGAGGGGCGGGGGGCTGTTACGCCTCCGCCCCTGCTTTCAGTTCACGCTTGTACTTGTAATAGGTGTTCCGTGCAAGCCCTGTTAGCTTCATTACATCTATGTCTGCCAACGTTCCGCCGAAATCTTTAGAGTGTTTCAAAATAACCTCTTTTGTGGCTATGCTTTTCTTTGTGGTCAGCTTTGCCCCTGTGCGCTGGCCGATCTGTTTTCCATTCAGGCGGGCCGTCTGAATCCCCTCCCGTGTGCGCTGGTGCAAATCTTCAACTTCCTTTTCCGCCTGGTCAAATGCAAGCCTGATTTGTTCCTTTGCCAGTGCCATCAAATATTGATTAACGCCTTGCAGAATACAGTCTACCGCCGTCCCTGTCATGGGTACGCTACTCTCCATCGCTTTCTTATAAGTGCTGGTGTCAATATGGTGTTCTTTCAGAAAAACAAGTGATACACCACGGTTAAATAGTTCCTCATAGACGGCAAAGCCATCTTCAGCGTTGCGGCTCATCCGGCTCACACTGTCAAACACAATCGTGTCACCTTCTCTAACCTTGCCAAAGAGCTTCCCCCACTCTTTACGGTCAAATTTCGTACCGGTATAGGCTTCCTGCACAATCACGACACTTGGGTATTCCCGCTCAATGTTCCTGATCTGGCGCTCAATGCTTTGCTTCGCCGTGCTGATTCGCGCATAACCATAAATACTCATTGTGGTATCTCCTGCCTGAAAGTATTTGTTTTATCGTTCGTCAGATTTGATACTAATAATATAGCATGATTGACGGCTGAAGTCAAGTGCTTTTGATATAATTTTTTAATACGTCAAATTTGATGCTATTGTACTGTCAAGTAGTCCCTTGATTGTGCCTCCTTTTCAATTTTCTTGTAGTGCTCTGGTAAATCCCATTCAAGGAATTGTACCATGCTCCGCCGTATATCCCCTATATACATAGGTTCGGCGCTTGGTTCGTCCTGGGCGCTGGGTGCTGTGGTCAATGCGTTCTCCCTATCGGTTTTTGCAGTGTCCTGCACCTGGGCGATATAGCCTGCCTTTACTCTCAGGTCACTACAATAGGTACAATGATGCCGCCCATGTGCCCGGTTGTACTCCAACACCTTGTCAAAGATTGGTTCCCACACATTACAAATCACTAAGCACGCTTGCTGGTCATAGTCCATATCGCAACCCAGACCGGGTAATACTTGCCCCCATGCGTTAATGTATATCCCGCAACATATTACCCGCTGATCTGGGCGCTCCAGGTGGTAGCTTTGATAGTATCGACACATCGGCTTGTGTTCAATGTCCAATACCTCTACTTGCTGAAGCATAAAGGTTTCTGCCGTTGTGGTGTAGTCTATGGTGCTGGGCAGCGATGTTGCCCGTCCTACATTCCTGGGCGCGTTACCGTGCCTTACCTGTAAAACCTCTGCAAAGCCCTTCATGGCGCTTTTGTAGCGTAGATAGTTCTTTTTGCAAGTCTCTGGGGCTTCGTGATAGTAGTCAAGCGATACCCCAATAGATACCCGCCACGGTTCCCGCTCCGTGTTCCCGTAGCCGTGTACCTGCGTCAGCCAGATAATCTCTGAAAATCGCTTTACAAGGGCTACAAACCTTTCCTCATATGTCAGGGCGTTGATGATAATCTGCATCCGCATAAGAGGAATACCGCGCTGTGCTATACCGTTGGCAATGTGCTGAATAGCGCCCATATTCAAAGTAGGTTCGCCGCCCGTGAGAATCAACCGGCCTATGGCCTCAGTCTGATCAAGTATGCTGTCAATGTCCATGCCGGTCAAATCGACGTTCTCAGCATCCCCGCGCAAACAATGACCGCAAGCCATATTGCAACGTCGGGTTACTTCTACCGCCATCTGATTAAAAATAACCTTTTCCATCGTCAAGCCTCCCTCAGTCTACCACGTCAAGCGCATCCAGCGCCCTCAGTGCGTCCGCTACGGCCTCATAGTCAAGGCCCGGCACAATCTCATATTCTGTGCTACACATTCGTTTTTCCTCCCAAAAAGTAAAGTTAGCCATCTGCATTCGGGGTAAATGCCGTATTTCCTCGGTGGTTACGTCCGTTTTCCCGTCAATAATTGGGCTTTTTCGGCCCTCTAATGAGGTTCGGTAACAAGCTCGGCGATTCCCCGAATATAGACGGGGGTTAGCTCCACTTCAAAGTGTAAAATCCCCGTATTTTCTCGGTTCGGTAGTTAAATTATGAATAAACTATGAACAAGTGTAAATCGGTACATCATAGCCCATTTTTCATCCCAATGGCGCATTATAACGCCCCATCAGTATACTTGTCAAAACTGTTTAGCGGGTATTTCAAAAGTTCCATGTGCGGGTCGCTTTCGCTCCCTGCCCTGCATGGGTCAGCCCAATAGCAAAGCAAATTCTCTTTCTCCGGCTCTGTGGTCAGACATCCTGCCGCCCTTGCTTTTTCCTTAAAGGCGTTGAAACAGTCCTTATACGCTGTGTCGCTTTTGCTGATAGGAAGATCAAAAGCAAATCGGCGTTCATAGTGCTGCTTATCCTCGTAAAAGCCACATTTCACCAACAGTTTATGTGCCGCATGGCTGTATGCGGTATAAAAGTAAAACGGTTCTTTTATGCTGGTTCGACGTGCGCATAAAGAGGAATTGATGTCTCCATGTACCAATGCAAGTGCATAAAGGCAATTATTGCTTTTGTTCCCGGTCAGGTGGTCAACCTCCAACCCTAAAGTTGTAAAGTATCTGTGTGCGGCTAAAATGGCTTTATTGGCTTCTACACCATCCAATATAAGCCCATGGTGCCACGCCCATACAATGGTTGAAAAAGGTATCCTATCCTTACCAACTACTGCCTTTAATGCACCTTTACCTACAGTCCACGCGCCAATTTTTTGCAAAAGGCTCAAAAGCCCGGCATCATAATCTGTATAGAAAGTCATTCCGTCACAAGTTCCGATAATCTTGGTTTTCTGTCCCGCCGAGGCAGCTGACTCATGGTAAAATATACCGTTAGTGTGTACATATGTCCCCCGCTCGGCGCTTCTGACGTTGCTTTTAGTAAGTTCGACCACGGTATTATGCTGAAGCAATTTTGCCTCATCCGCAGACATAAAGCCATAGCTTGTGAATATAATCCCCTTTCTGTTTGCAATCTTGATTTTAAGCCCGGTAGTATTCAGCGGCTTTTGATAGTAAAGAGAATAGATCACTTCCTCAATACGCTTTTTGGGGCTTGCTGTTCTTGGTGTAGTGTTTGGGTCAAGATAAAAGGGGCCGTTGGCCTGAATATGCCTCACAAGCAAATCAGCAATGGTATACCGCCCTCCATCCTGCATCCGGCTTAGTTCGCCATCAAAAGCACATACAAACTTCTCTTTGCTGGTTCGTGCGCCTTTTACAATCAAATAATGATAGTTTTCCCCTTCCAGGATAACATTGTTTTTGCTATCGCTTACAAAAATAACCTTCATTTCAAAAAACCTCTTTTCTTTTGTCAATCAACACGCTTACTGCTACTGCTTTTGCTGATGCTTCTTTTTATGGTTCTGTTGGTGTTCCTGGTTGTGCTACTGCTTTTGGTGGTGGTATTGGTGGTGGTTGTGTTTCTTATACTTATAATAGTATTTATAGTATAGGGACGGGACAACGGGACACTTAGAAAAAGTTGATCTTCCGTCCCTATCCCGATACGGGACACTTCAAGCCGAACCACTAAAAAGGAAGATCGTCTTCTGAAAGATTCTCTATTTCTGGCCTAACTGGTATATCTTCCCGTCCCTCTTGCTCTGTAGTGCTAAGGGCTTTCGCGTAGACCGTTTGTAAGCCCTCTACGCCCTCTCTAATCCTTTTGGCGTATTTCTTCCTTACTCTGTCTACCTCGCTTTTAGAGGCCCCTACAGCGTCCCCAATTGCCCTACATGAATCATGCGGGCTTTTGATACATTCGGCTATGATAGCTTCTTGCAGTTCTGTGGGCTTCTCATTTGCAAAGCCTCGCTTGCGCCTTGACACACTATTGTCAATCTCAGTTGAAATGGGTTCCCATATAGCTTTAAGGGCAATTCGCTGAAACGGTTCCAGGTTATCAAAATCTGGTTCTGTGTCATACAAGGAATAATCAGCGATTGCCTTAAAGAGCTTATAGGCAATGCTATTATCTTCTGCCGCTGTTTCAAGTTGTTCAATAGCCCTTACCCAACTCCCATAGAATGTAAAGCATACTGTAGAATCAAACGGTTTTTTGTTATCGTTCATTGTGGTTTCTCCTTTTTTTCGTTATTCTGTCTGTCTGATACAAAAGCCATCACCGCCTTATACAGTTCCGGCGTCGCTGTGAAAAGGTACACATTGAATTGCGGGTTGTCGCAGTCCGGCTTAATCTTGTACGGCATGAATCCCCGCTCTACAAGATAGCTACACATTCTGGCCCGTTTGCAAACATAAGTCCTACGCCGTTCCATTGGCTTACCTCCTTTCCGTTAAAATGCTGTCTGCCTGTCCTATTCGCTCTTACCACCACCATTTATACTTTTTACGACAAAAAAGCCGCATAAACCTAAGCCTGCACTATATGTCAGGCTTAAATTTACACGGCTCGTTAAAGCTCACCATTAAAGGCGCTCACAATGGCATCTGTCAATATTTACTTTTGCTAACATTATATCACAATCGTAACATGATTGCAACTCTTTTTTTTGCCCGCCCGTTTGATGTATTCGAGCGGGCGTACTATTCCCGTGCTATACCGCTCTGGCGCTGCCCTAAAAGCAATCTATTCTATTATCATAGGAAAAATCGCCTTTGCTAACTTGGTATCATAAATTCATCAAAACGCTTTTCTGCTTTGCTATGGCAATTACTTCATCGTCCCGCAAGCTGTTAAGATATGTCTGTGTGATCTGAATGTTTTCGTGCCCCAATAGCCGTGAAATGGTATATAAGTCTGTGCCCATCTTGACTTGCTGTTGTGCAAAGAAGTGTCTGCAGGTGTGCGGGCTTACCCTTACGCCCTCTATCCCGCTCCCATGGCGCTTAATGATATGCTCCACCGCCGAATTAGTCAGCTGTCGCCCATGAAATGATAAGAAGTAGCTGTGATCTGTTGATTTTAGGGCAAAATACTCATCCCGTACACGCTCATATTTCAGCATAGCTTTATGTAATATCGCCGTAATAGGTACTACTCTTTGCTTGTGTCCCTTCCCATTGACAATTACGATGAAGTCATCGTGTATATCTTCCGGCTTCATGCAGCACAGTTCCCAGCACCTGATTCCCGTCTCAAATAGCATCGTCAATACTGCTTTGTCTCTTACTGCCATAAAGTCACTGCCGCCGCAGTCATTCAGCATAGCCCTAACGTGCTCAGGCTTAAATGCCATAATAACCGGCTTCTCTTCTTTGCACCATTTGAAATTACGCTTGGTGCTGAATCCTCCCATATCCTCATCATAGCAGTATTGCACAAATGATTTTATCGACTTCAATAAGCCATTGATATATGTACCCTTGCGCCCTCTGTCAACCATGTACTTTGTGAATTGCCTTACAATGGCCGGGGTCAAATCCTCCAGCGTGTTTATTCCTGCGATTCCCTCACAAAAGCGCAAAAAGAGACCAAGGTTAGTACGATACCCCCTGATGGTTTTAGGGGTGTACTTCCTAACCTCGATCTCTATTAAATAGTCCCGTATAGCCGCCGAAATACGCATAGCATTAACCCCCATTGTATAGCACAATAGCAAAGTCAATGTATATCGTTGCTCGGCAGATTTTTACTTTAATCGAGCAAAGTTATCGCCAAAAAAGTTAAAAATTCCGGCTAAAATATACGTTTCAATCCACCTTTAACTCAATTTAATCCTGCTCCCAGTTGTGCCAGACATTTTGGACATCATCGTTGTCCTCCATGAGGTCGATCATCTTGGTCATGTTCTTGATGTCTTCCTCAGAGGTGAGCTTGATGTAGTTCTGGGGGACCATCTCAATAGCGGCCTCTGCAAAGACATAGCCCTTGGCCTCCAGGGCGGCGGTGACGGCGTTGAAGTCGTCAGGCTCGGTGGTAATCTCGAAGATGCCGCTGTCGGCCTCGAAGTCCGCCGCGCCGCAGTCCAGGGCGTCCTCCATCACTTTCTCCTCGTCCAGGTCGCCCTCCTCGTTGTCGATGACGATGACGCCCTTGCGGTCGAAGCTCCAGCTGACGCAGCCGGTAGCGCCCAGGCCCTTGCCGTACTTGTCCAACAGGTGGCGGACCTCGGGAGCGGTGCGGTTGCGGTTGTCGGTGAGGGCCTCCACGATGACGGCCACGCCGCTGGGGCCGTAGCCCTCGTAGACCACCTTCTCAAAGTTGTCGGTGCTTCCGGCCCCCAGGGCCTTGTCGATGGTGCGCTTGATGTTGTCGTTGGGCATGTTGGCGGCCTTGGCCTTGGCGATGACGGTGGCCAGACGGGAGTTGTTGTTGGGATCGCCGCTGCCGCCCTCCTTCACCGCCACGATCATCTCGCGGGCGATCTTGGTGAACGCCTGGGAGCGCTTGGCATCCGCCGCGCCCTTGGTCTTCTGGATATTATGCCATTTGGAATGTCCGGACATGGGAAACGTCCTCCTTATACGTCATATTGAATGGCCTCCCTGTGGGAGGAAGATTTTTGGATGGTAAGCCCGGGGAACCTCTCCCCCAGGTATCTGACCAGCGCCGGGCATACCACGTCCTCTGTGGGAAAGTGCCCCGCGTCAACGGCCGTCAGGCCCAAAGCCTGGGCGTCTAAAAAATGGCTGTACTTCAGGTCGGCCGTCACGAATGCGTCACACCCCAGCGCGGCGGCCTCCCAGAGGAAGTCCCCGCAGGCCCCGCCGCCCACGGCCACCTTCCTGACGGGACGTCCGCCATCCACGTACCGCAGGCCATTGGGATGGAGCGCGGCCTTGACCCGGGCGAGGAAGTCCGGAAGGGTCACAGCCTCAAGAAGGGTCCCGACGCGCTCGATCCCTCCCTCCGCCGCCGGCGCGGCGTGCTCCAGGCCCAGCGCGGCGGCGAGGGCGTCGTTGACGCCTCCCCGGGCGGCGTCCAGGTTGGTGTGCATACAGACGGCGGCGGTCTCCGACCGGATCAGCCGCAGCAGGAGCCGCCCAGCCGGGTCCCGGTCCGTGACGCGCTTGGCGGGGTGAAAGATGACGGGATGGTGGGCCACGATGAGGCCGGCGCCTATGCGCCCGGCCTCCTCCGCCACGGCCTCGGTGACATCCAGTGCCACCAGCACCCGCCGGACCTCCCGGTCCGCGTCCCCCACCAGCAGTCCAACATTGTCCCACTCCGCCGCCAGAGCCC
>Ga0137308_102645_pt1 | contig 11169 bp, 12 predicted proteins | sample Inofrocosms_June_FD_97181 | JGI IMG/M metagenome (GOLD analysis project Ga0137308, IMG submission 97181) | Mouse cecal microbial communities from Vienna, Austria - N-Acetylneuraminic and N-Acetylglucosamine D2O microcosms_June | ecosystem: Host-associated > Mammals > Digestive system > Large...
ATCGACAGAGAAAAGGCAATCGGTACGCCCAAAATCATCAGAATCAGGAACACTCCCATTAACAATATTACATTCTGTACCATGAACTTTCCTCCTTACTCGCCTGTCGAAGCTGTCAGCGGGATGCCGTTTAGCCTCTTGTAGCTATTATTAATAATATGAATAACACTGAACAGACAACCAATCGGGAAAGGCATATAGAAAAATGCTCTGCTGACTGGAATGGTCTGATACAGCGTAGGCACTGCATTCTGTACCACCGAGATACTGCAATAGCCACCATAAACCAGGAACAAAAGAACCAGTGCATCCATAATTACCATCCAGATATCTCTGAATTTCTCCGGCATTGCATTGGATACAAACGTAAGGCGCATATGTTCATCATTTCTAAAGGTAATTGACATACCAATAAATACCACCCACGACAGGCAGACAAGTGTAACTTCGTACTGCCAGGCAATCGGTGAGTTCAGGATAAAACGGCTGATGACGTTGACTCCTATCAGTATGGTAAGAAAGACCATCAGTACTGAAGTAACAAAAGTCGCTATCATATCTAAAATACCGCATAGTTTGTCTAAAGCTTTCAAAGCATCCACCTCTCTTCCTCGAATATAGAAGATGCCAGGACATGCCAGCATGTCCTGGACATCCATCTTACATTAAATTGTGAAACCTTTCACAGATTACTGTGCACCATCAATTACCGCTTTCATTCTGTTGACTAAATCTTCTGCCCAGTCATTCTCTGCGTAGAAATCATCGTATACAGAAGCGGTAGCAGCCTGGAATGCTGCTGCATCTGGATGGGTTACTTCCATGCCAGCTTCTTCAAGCTCTGCAAGCATTGTATCACTGCTGTCCACGATTGCTTTTCTGTGCTCATCGCCAAAGGTCTTTGCAGACTCGGTCAGAAGTGTCTGTACTTCCTCTGGAAGCTTGTTCCATGTGGTCATGGAGAAGATCATATTTTTGCACTCATATTTGTGATTGGTGATTGCAATATATTTCTGTACATCCTGGAAGTTGTTTGCATGGATATTGGATACTGGGTTCTCCTGTCCATCAAAGGTTCCCTGCTGAAGCGCAAGATATAGCTCAGAGAACGCAAGCGGGGATGGAGATGCTCCAAGTGCATTGAAGATTGCAAGTGTCATTGCATCCTCAGGAGTACGAATCTTTAGACCCTTTAAATCTTCTGGTGCATTGATAGGAGTCTTGCTGTTTGTCACCTGGCGAAGACCATTCTCCCAGTAAGCAATCTGAACCATATTACGGTTTGCCAAGTCTGCAACCAGCTCATCACCGATTTCGCCGTCTAATACTGCATAGACTGCATCATAGCTCGGGAATAAGAACGGAAGACCAAGTGCATTCAGTTTTGGTGCATAGGTAGCTTCCTGTCCCTGTGGCATCATCATCGCATCCAGAGAACCCATCTCAAGCATCTCTGCCATCTCTGCGTTAGAGCCCAACTGCTCTGCTGCATAGAGGTCAATCTTTACACGACCGTTGGATTTCTCAAAAACGTCATCTACAAAATGCTCTAAGGATACATGAAGCAGGTTGCTTGTAGTATCACTGTGGCCAAGCTTTAGTGTAAACTCTGGCTTATCATAGGTAGCATCAGAAGCTGCCCCATCTCCTTCTGCTGCTGCACCGTCAGAGCTTGCTGCTCCATCTGAAGATGCTGCCTGGTCTCCACTTCCACTTCCTCCACCACAGCCTACTGCGGTCAATACCATAGCAAATGCAAGAAGCAATGCGGTCACTTTTCTCTTTTTCATTTTATAAACCCTCCTTAATATTATGTGTTTTTATCCGAAATAAGATGCACCATTGATGTTGACATCTTCACCAGATACATAAGAAGCTTCATCAGAAGCAAGCCATACAATCGTGTTGGCAACCTCGCGTGCAGTACCAGCGCGACCCATTGCCTGTTTTGCACGGGACTCTTTCTCTTTCTCATCGGAAAGCTCTGCACGAATATCCGTAGCAATCAGTCCTGGGCATACACAGTTGACAGTAATTATATCTTTATACTCTTTGCAAAGCTCCATTGCCTGCGCACGTGCAAATGCAATAATGCCTGCTTTTGCTGCACAGTAGTGTGCGCCGCCGTATACACCGCCACCACATTTTGCAGAGACAGAAGAAGTATTGACAATTCTTCCATAGCTTCCCTTTACCATATAAGGTACTACTAATTTCGAACACACAAAGGTTCCTACGAGATTGACATTCATAATCTTCATAAAATCATCTTTGGTCATATCTGCAATTGTCACTGGCTGTGTAATGCCTGCATTGTTGCAAAGAATATCAATACGACCATATTTTGCAAAGACAGCGTCAAACATTGCTTTTACGGATGCTTCGTCTGTGACATTTGCACTCACTGCCATCGAATCACAGCCAAACTCATTCTTTAAGTCTTCTGCATTCTTCTGTGCGCCTTCAAGATTCATATCCGCTACTACTACACTACATCCCTTTTCTGCCAATGCACGGGTAATCTCACGACCGATTCCTCTTGGTGAACCAGAACCTGTGACAATGGCAACTCTTCCCTTAAAATCCATAATGTATCTCCTATTAAAGTCTTTATTTAAGTTCCGCTTCCGCTTCTGAAGTGCCCAGAAGCTACAGCTGATTTATTAAAGTTTCACTAATTTTTGTTATTATTTTAACAGAGTTTTGGCAGCTGCTGCAATATCCTCAGTGGTAATACCATTAATTGCCAGAAGTCTCTCGTATGGAGCCGACTGCCCGAACTGGTCTTGGATACCGATTCTCTTTACGATACCTTTGCCCATCTCAGCGACAACCTCGCATACAGCTCCGCCAAGACCGTTGATGATATTGTGGTCTTCTACGGTAATAATCTTGCCGATGTCGTTGACACATGCTTTTACTGCATCAACATCTAATGGCTTGATGGTGTGCATATCTAATACGCGTGCAGTGATACCATCTTTTTCCAGTACCTCAGCGGCTTCAAGAGCCAGGCGAACGGTATCTCCGTTGGCGATAATTGCTACGTCTTTTCCTTCTTTTAACTGGTTGGCTTTACCAATCTCAAAGATGGCGTTCTCATCGTAGATAACCGGGATTGCGTCGCGGGTGAAACGAAGGTAGCAAGGGCCATCCATCTTAGCTGCTGCTTCTACAAGTCTGCGGGCTGCCCAGTAGTCTGCTGGCATAATCACGGTCATATTTGGAAGGGTACGAAGTACGCCCATATCCTCGATACACTGATGAGATGCACCATCGTTTGCCGGAGTTACGCCACCGTGGGAGCATGCAATCTTTACATTTAAGTTTGGATAGCAGATTTCCTGACGAATCTGCTCACACATACGCAGAGAACCAAATACTGCATAAGTAACAACAAATGGAACCTTACCACAGGTAGCAAGACCAGCTGCCACACCTGCTGCGTTCTGCTCTGCAATACCTACATTTACATGTTGCTCTGGTAAAGTCTTTGCAAAGGTTGTGGTCTTGCAGGATTTTCCAATATCTGCGTCTACTACATAGATACTTTTATTTTTCTTACCAAGCTCTACCAGCTCATCACCGAGGCCGTCGCGGGTTGCAATCATTTTCTTATCCATCTTAGATTCCCTCCTCAAGTTCTTTCATAGCCTGAGCGTACTGCTCATCGTTTGGTGCCATACCATGCCATGCAAGCTGATTCTCCATATAGGACACGCCTTTGCCCTTTACGGTATGTGCATTGATAAATTTCGGTCTGCCGTCTTTTGCTGCATGAATCTTGTCAAATGTCTCGACAATCTGCTCCATGTTATGTCCGTCAATCTCATATGTATCGTATCCAAAAGCATCGAATTTCTTGGTGAAATCAAGCTGTGGCATAATCTCATCGGTGGTACCGTCAATCTGAAGTCCGTTGTTATCAATAATCACTACCAGATTGTCTAAGTGGTAACGATATGCAGCCATCACTGCTTCCCAAATCTGTCCCTCATCTGCTTCGCCGTCGCCTACTACTGCATAGACCATATAATCTTTGCCATCGCGCTTGCCAGCAAGTGCCATACCAACTGCACAGGATAAGCCCTGTCCAAGAGAACCAGTAGAGATATCAATACCTGGGCACTTGTTCATGGATGGATGTCCCTGAAGCTTAGAACCCTCTTTACGCAGTGTATGAAGATCCTCTTCCGGGAAAAATCCCAGAAGTCCCAATGCGGAATACTGAATCGGACAAACATGTCCTTTGGACAATACAAAACGGTCGCGGTCCTCCCAACGTGGGTTCTTTGGGTCCACATTCATCTCTCTAAAGTACAGACAGGATACAATATCTGCAATTGATAATGCTCCGCCCGGATGTCCCGACTGTGCTTCATAAATCATGGTCACAGCCGTTTTTCTGAGTTGTTTTGCCTTTTCTTTCAACTCTGCAATGGTGATCTCTTTGTTCATATCACTCGCTCCTTTCATGGTTTTCCCATCTTTTATAGCTTGTTTTGCAAAACAGTTTTCGTCATATTGTAAAAACCTGTTTTGTAAGTTGTATTTTTTGCACAAAAAAATCATAGCATAACCTAATCTACAGTGTAAAATATCCATTTTTTATGGTAGTATAGTCTTAAGCTATTCAAAAATAGTTCTTGACACCTTTACACCCAACATCCTACAATCCTTAGTAGAATGTACTATGTTTTTATTAACTATACGTATTATCTTTGATACATTTTATAAAAAAAGGGGGAATTTTTTGTGGATTTAAAGAAATTAGAATATCTAGAAACTATATACCGATTGCGAAGTTTTTCCAAAGCGGCCGAGGCACATTTTATCTCACAGCCCTCTATCTCTAATGCTATCCAGAAATTAGAGACCGAATTAGGCGTTCTCTTAATCGACCGAAACGCCAAACCGCTTGTCTTTACTCCAGAGGGCGTGCGCTTTATGTCACATGTCTATACCATCTTAAATGCTGTGGAAGAAGCCCAAAAGGATATGAGAGAAATCTCTTCTCTAAATCGCCAGCAACTAAAGATGGCGATTCACAGCACCCTAGGCGACTGGATTTTAACACAGATTTTCTCTGATTTTCAGGAACGCTATCCAGGATATGAAGTTTTGATTATGGAAAATACCAGCCAGATTATGCTAGAAGAACTGTTAGCAGAGGAGATTGATTTAGCTTACACTTTGATTCCTGACAACTGTGACTTAGAAGTTTTTGAGACCATTCCGATACAGAACTGTGAGCTCTATGCCTTGCTTCCCAAAGGACATCCGCTAGAGCACTACACGCGGATTCCTCTAAGTATGCTAAAGCCTGAGCGTCTCTTAACCTTTCCACCGGGCTCTCTTATCTATTCCAGATTAGAGAGCGCCTTTCAGCAATTAAAAATTGTACCCAAATTTCAGACGCTCCACCAGATTCGCATTATACAAAACCTGGTGGAGCAAGGCCGTGGTATCTCCTTTGTTACGATAGACGAACTTAGCTTTTTAGAAGACACCAGCACTTTCTCTGTCAGACCTTTCCAAGAACCGATTTATTTTCTCAAAGGGTTTATCTTAAAGAGAAATAAAAAACGGACGAATGGGGTCAACAGTATGATTTCCTATGTGCAGGCAACTATCCAAAAAAAGCGCCAGCAAAAAGGAGACTCCTGACACCTTTATCTGGTGCCAAAAATCCGGTCACCGGCATCGCCAAGTCCTGGTACAATATACCCTTGCTCATTAAGGCACTCATCCATTGCACCAATATAGATATCCACATCAGGATGGTCCTTTTGCATCCTTTTAAGCCCCTCTGGAGCCGCAATTATACACATAAAACGAATATTTTTTACTCCTTTGTCCTTTAGCATCGTAATCGCCGCAGATGCAGAGCCACCCGTCGCCAACATTGGGTCCACCACAAAGATATCGCGCTCTGCGCAGTCTTTAGGAAGCTTACAGTAGTATTCCACAGGCTCTAGCGTCTCCTCGTTGCGGTAAAGGCCAATATGCCCGACCTTTGCCGCTGGTATCATCATCAGCATCCCATCAACCATCCCAAGTCCGGCACGCAAGATAGGTACAATCGCCAGCTTCTTCCCTTCTAGCTCTTGTACAACTGCTTTACAGATAGGAGTTGTAATCTCTATATCTGTAAGCTTTAAATCTCTGGTCGCCTCATAGCACATCAGCATTGCAATCTCACTAATCAAATTTCGAAAATCCCTAGAGCCCGTCTCTTCTCTTCTGATAATCCCAATCTTATGCCGAATTAACGGATGTTCCATAATCACAGTCTTTGCCATCTTATATTCCTCCTATGTATTTGATGTTCTTATACCTGAACCTTCTGATGCCCTGCTGCCTTTAAGAGACGATTCATAATCGCCTGCCCAAGTCCAGGACTCTCAAAAGATTCTGAATAGATGCGCGTCACCTGCTCCTTGTCAAACTCCCTAAGAATTGCAAACAGATGATTGGCAATCGAGCGTTCTTCTCTTCTTGAACCAATACATTTTACCAGCCCGGCGTGATAGTGTTTGGAAGTCTCCTCTGTACAGATAATCCCAACTCCGGGTTCTTCCATTGCTTTCTTATTTATATAAGAAACAACCCGCTCCATCTCTCCTTCCACAATCTTAAGCTCTGCTCTTGGTGCGTAATGGCGGTATTTCATCCCAGGTGCCTTTGGAGGAATAGAGGAGTCCTCTGCTATCAGTCCTTTGTCCATCTCTACTTCCTGAACCACTTCCCTTAACATCTCTAGTGAGATAAATCCCGGTCTTAGCACCACCGGACAACTTCCTGTCAGGTCTACAATCGTAGACTCAAGCCCAATCTCTACTGCTCCTCCATCAAGAATCAAGGGAATCACGCCTTCCATATCTTCATAGACATGCTGTGCAGTCGTAGGACTAGGCCGCCCCGAACGATTGGCACTTGGTGCCGCCACATATCCGCCACCTTGTCGAATCAGTGCAAGCGCAATCTCATCAGAAGGCATCCGAACCGCTACGCTAGAAAGCCCCCCGGTTGTTCCATCTGGCACACACTCTTTCTTCTCAAAAATCATCGTCAAGGGCCCTGGCCAAAATGCCTTGGAAAGCTTTCTTGCTGCCTCTGGAATCTCTTTTACAATCTTAGAAAGCGCCTCTATATCCGCAATATGCACAATCAGAGGATTATCTGAAGGTCTCCCCTTTGCCGCATAAATCTTTTTCGCTGCCTCCCAGTCTAGCGCATCTGCTCCAAGCCCATAGACCGTCTCTGTTGGAAAAGCCACAAGACCTCCACTCTTTAATACCTTCCCGGCCTTTTCCATTACATAAGCATCTATCTTCGTTCTGTCAACTCTGACAACCTCTGTCTGCACAATTTCACTTCTTTCTATAATAAATTCGACTGTTTCTTTGTTTTCTATACTTTACAACATTTCTGCTTTCTGTACAAGGTTTTTTGGTACAAATACACTGGATAGGAGCTGACGGATACTTTTTTATTCTCTCACATTTTTCTCACATTTTCCCTCTATAATACAATCATCATTACAGAAAGAGGTACTTTTCATGCCCCATATGCTTATCGTCGATGATGACCTGCACCTGCGTAAGCTTATTCTAACCTATGCCAAACTGGAACATTTCCAATGCCACGAGGCCGATTCCACTGCCAATGCTCTTGCACTTCTTCGTAAATATCCTTTCGACATCATTATCCTGGATGTTATGATGCCTGGCCCGGATGGTTTTAAAGCCCTTGCCCACCTGCGGGAATTTACCCAGACTCCGGTTATTATGCTCACTGCCCGCACTGAAGAATACGACCGTCTTCTTGGCTTCCATCTAGGCGCTGATGATTACGTCTCCAAACCTTTCAGTCCCAAAGAACTAATGGCAAGGGTCAATGCCGTTCTTCGCCGCACTGGCAGAAAGCAGCCAAAACATATCCTTCAATTTAAAGGTATGGTTATTGAACCAGGCGCACGCACAGTCACTCTTGATGGTACGCCTGTCAAGCTGCCTCCTAAAGAGTTTGACCTTCTCTTAAAATTAGCCCAAAATGAACATATTGTTCTTACCAGAGAACAACTGCTAAATACTGTCTGGGGATTTGACTACTACGGCGATACTCGTACCGTAAACACACATATCAAGTCCCTGCGGGAACATCTGGGCAGTTACCGAAACTTTATTGAGACTGTATGGGGGGTGGGTTATCGTTTTGAACATCAGAGAAAAGTTTAACATCTACAAAAGTTCCAGTATGGCTGTCCAACTCTGGAGCATTATGATGATTCTTGTTCTGCTCACAGTTACTTTTATGTGGGGCTTTCAGATATATTTTATGGAACAGAACTATATTCATTCCAATATCACCGAAGTCGAGGAAGAGCTTGCACCCATTTTAGAAGAGCTTGCCGAAACAGATTTAGCCCAGAACGAGCAGATGATTTCCTATCTCACCAGCACCGCACAGGGAAAGGTGATGATTGTTGGTAAAGACGGCGAGCTTATCGCTTTCTACAGCTACAACTATCCCATTAATCTTGAAGAAAATCAGACAGATATTCAGGTATGGGAGCGCATCGCTGCCAGCGAAGACTATCAGGCAATCCTCTCTGGAACATCCTACACCAGAAAAACCAGAGAAGGAATGCGTATCTGCTCCTATGAGATAGGGATTCCTGTCACATACAATGGAGAGGTTGCCTATGTGATTCTCTATCGCTCTTTTACTGAACTTTATGCGGTTCTTAATATGAATCGCCAGCTTTTAATCGTCCTTAGTATTCTGTTACTATTGGCTGCTTCCCTGCTTGCTGCCTTCCTTGCCAAAAAATTCACAAAGCCACTGTTAATTATCAAGAAATCTGTAGACCAACTTGCCAAAGGCGACTTAGAAAGCTCCCCAGGACTGATACGCACCGATGAGATTGGACAGCTTGCAGATTCTGTAGAGACCTTGCGAATCGCACTGCAAAGAGTTGATGTCTTACGTAAAGAAGTTATCGCCAATGTATCTCATGAACTTCGCTCACCTCTCTCTTTGATTGGTGGCTATGCAGAGATGGTACGGGATATTACCTGGAAACAGCCCAAGAAACGAACCGAAAATCTTAACTTAATTATCAGCGAAGCCAATCGAATGAGTGAGATGGTACAGGATATTATGGATTATTCACAGATTCAATCCGGCTATCTTCAATTAAATATGGGAACTTACGATTTGTATGAGATTGTAGAGACAGAAGCATTGCGCTTTGAAGCGATTGCACTAAAGAATCATCTAAAACTACAGATTACACATTCCTCACAAGAATATCCAATTCAAGCGGATGCACTAAAACTTAGTCAGGTCATCCGAAACCTGTTAAATAACGCTGTCAACCATACACAAGATGGTGGAATTATCAAAATATCTGTAGAGCAAATGGCAGATGGATACAAAGTATCTGTAATAAACCCTGGTGAACCGATTCCCGAAGAAGACCAAGCACTTATCTGGGAGCGCTATCAGAGGAGCCAGCACCAGGGTGCCAGACGACAAGGGACAGGAATTGGACTCTCCATTGTCAGCAGCATCCTAGATGCACATGGCATGTCCTATGGAGTAGACTGCAATCATGGACTGATTTGCTTTTGGTTCTTATGGCATATCTCCTAATGTTAAATATTTAACAGGCATCATATTGATAACAATAATAGTCAAACCAGGAGACTACAGAGCGACGTTTATAAATAAGTCGAAATGGCGTATGTGACACCAGATACTCATGGCAGACCGGATGCAGATAGATAAAATAGCAAGTTCTTGGTTGACGCCTGATACTTTCTAAAACATGTGATATCATCACTTTAAAAACCTCTTGTGGAAAGGCATTAAAGATATAGAAATAATTATATTCATCATAATCTTCATATGTCATCGCATCTGCCTGTATTGCATGACACCTCGAAATTCCTAACTTTTGAAAATTCTGGTTGGCAATCTGCACTAATTCTTCTGAAAGGTCATAGCCGCCGATTTTCCGAAAAGGAAAGCGTTCCATCAGATACATCGCTTTTCCTTTTCCGCATCCAAGGTCAATAATTGCATCTTTTTCACTGATAGGAAAGCGCTTTAAGACCTTTATAAGTGCATCCGTAGAAGGTTGATATTGATTTCCTTTTCCCTCAGCGAATCCTGCTTCCTCTTGGGTCATCCAGGAGGAAAAGTCAGCATTCCCCCGAAATAGTTGGTCATTTTTTACAGCTGCACCTTGCCAGAGCATGCACAGTCCGTTGTGCACCAGTTCTTTTAACATATTTCTTTTTCCTTTTCTATTCTTTTCTGTTAATACGAAAGACACCATCTGCAAACTCTTTTTTATGAATCCTTAGAAAACGGTCGTATATCATAGCATTTTCTCCACAAAGATTGTCTTTTATGATAGTTAACGTACATTCATAAGGAAAGCAACTGTTGTCTAACACCACATTGTTGGACAAGGTATAGGCAAATTCCAAAAGCTTTGCCGGATTATGATAGGCAGTACCCGGTTTTTGAAAATCTCCCTGGTCAGTAAAGAAGTTAAAAGCGACCCCTCTTTTACACTGTGTATACAACTTATTAATCGCATGAAAGATAACCTTATAATTATGATTTTCCTCGGTGTAGGGAATTGTAAAAGTCTGAGAAGAAATCGCATAGTCAAACTGCAAATCAGAAAGGTCATCGGTGATAAAATTGCGCTCCAGATAGCACACGCGTTCATTTCCATAACGTGCTTTCCCTTCTTCCATAAATTCCTTTACAACATCTAAACCGATATAATGATACTGATTAGCGCCAAGCATCTGAAGGTAATAGTTAATATCACCAAAACCACATCCGGCATCGCAGATAGTAACTGGGACCTTAAAATCTTTTTTCTGGAAAAATTCAAAATGTTTTAAGAGCTCATAGTAACGAATCACTCTGCGGTCACTGGGCATAAACATACTTTGTTCCGAATAGCCATATTTGTGAAAATTTTGACGATATTTTTCAGTTTGTTCTTTAAATTTTATCTGGATGTCTTGCATAATTACTCCCTCGTTTGTTTTATGGAGCTATACTTTAATGGAAAATTGTGAGAAATTTGTGAGAAAAGATTGAGGGAATTATGAGGATATGTGAACGTAACTACATAAA
>Ga0137308_102646_pt1 | contig 11167 bp, 13 predicted proteins | sample Inofrocosms_June_FD_97181 | JGI IMG/M metagenome (GOLD analysis project Ga0137308, IMG submission 97181) | Mouse cecal microbial communities from Vienna, Austria - N-Acetylneuraminic and N-Acetylglucosamine D2O microcosms_June | ecosystem: Host-associated > Mammals > Digestive system > Large...
GAACTGAGCGGCAGTTTTTACAAAGCCGATGCCTTAACCGATTTCCTGGAGGAAGTGGCCCAGCGGTGCCGGTTCAAATATCACTTTTTTGGACACTACCACACCAACCGGGTCATACGGGAAAAATATGTTCTGCTGTACGAGCAGATCATCAGATTGAAAGAGTGAGAGCGGATAGAAATGTCTCGGATACGTCCGAGGCGCTTCTATCCGCTTTCAATTTTTCTTTACAGAGGCACGGGATCATGCTATAATCTAAGCAAGAAATTTAATTGCCGTTTTTGCGAAAGACGTTCTAAAAATCCAGAAACCGTTGCGGCGCAACGGTGAACGATCCTGCCCAATCTGAACAAATTGTTGTCAGTTGTTCGGATTAGGTAGGGTCGTTCTTTGCCTGTAGCCCTTGCGTTTCAAGGGCTACAGGTTTTTCAACTTGGGACACCTTATGTCACTGGCCAAAAGCAAACAATTATAAATCAGAGTGCAAAACACGCAAATGAAGGGATTCGAACCCCACTGGTGTCACCCACAGTAGTTCTAAGCCTTGCGGTTCATAGCTTTCACCTCTGCCTAATGTACTGTTAGGTTTCTCTATATGCATAGCATCATGACTAATGATTAATAGGTAATTATGTGGGAAATGATTATTTTGTCCCAGGCTTGTTAAAAATCATTACTATTTTCAAGGGATACAACGCCTCTCTGCCTTGAACTCAATGTTGATGTATGATATAATTATTATGGAAGTTTTTAGGCAGGAGGTGTCACATGAATACAATATCGCAAGAACAGCTAATCAGGAATTTTAAGTTATGCATGATGGAGAAATTGATTTTTTCCTCGGTGCTGGGGCCTCTATTCAATCGGGAATTCCCACAGGAGGAAATCTCGTGTGGCACTTTAAACGTGAACTGTATTGCATTGAAAACAAACTCTCTTTAGAACTATATAAGGATTTAAAACTTACAGCAACGCAAGAACTATTACAAAATTACTTTGATAATCAGGGTACTCATCCCCCTTTGTATGCTCCCGAAGAATACTCTCACTATTTTGAACAATGTTATAGTACAATAATTTCAAGAAAACGCTTTATAGAAGGTCTAGTAGAAGGAAAGAATCCATCATTGGGATATTTATGTTTAGCTGATTTTATCACTCATTCCAAGGTCAAAAATGTATGGACAACCAACTTTGATGCCTTAGTTGAAGCCTCAATTAGTACCCTTAATCCTTCCTTTCCTTATGTAGTCTGTAGTTCAGCCAATCAAGATAGTTTTTCTTTACTAAATCCCGAATATCCAGCTATTTGCAAATTGCATGGTGATTATAGGTATGACAAATTACAGAATACTGAATCAGAACTGCAGGAATTAGAGGCTAAGCTTTATTCATACGCATTTTCTCAGCTTTCTGGAAAAGGGTTAATAGTCATTGGCTATTCCGGTAGTGATGAGTCAATCATGTCCTTTTTTGAAGATCACTTATCCCATCCCGATTTTCTATCAAAAGGGTTATTCTGGGCCGTTCATAAAGGAAGTTCCGCATCTAATCGCATAAAACATCTAATAGAGTCAGCTGCGGCATTCGGAAAAGATGCAGCAATTGTTGAAATAGAAGGTTTTGATGATTTTTTATATGAAGCATATCGACATACTAGCAGTCCTAATCCTATTGTTGATAATAAGTGGAGAGATAGCCCGCTTATTCAAAAGGCTTTAACATTTAACGGTTCACCAATAGATTCTTTTATTAAATTAAACGCTTATGTAGCAGATAATCATCCTCTCTGCCATGTATTCGAAACAGATATTTCCAGCTGGGTAGAATTGAGGGAATGTATTGGTAGTAGTAATATTATTGCTGCACTGTATAGCCGACATATCTACTGCTTTGCTAATACCGACCACATCAATGCTGTATTCGGCAATCACATTAAATCTGCCATTAAGTTGGAGCCGGTTGAAGAAAGGATCTTACGAAAAAGCGACTCGATTTATATTGGTCTGTTATATCAGCTTTTGAAGCATTACTTGATTTCTAAAGGAATGACAGAATACCGCAAAAACAAATACTATGACTCACATACAGCTTCAAATAAATCTGGTTGTATTTTTTATAAAGCTGTAGAAATAGCAATCTCATATATTAGTGGCAATTTTTACTTAAATCTGATTCCAACAGTTCATGTAACTAGTAATAGCGGGAAAAGTCTGGAAAAATTGTCGTATCAATATCACATAAATAAAGCCATATCCAACATTTGGAATAAACAATATAATGAAAATTTAAAATATTGGGAAAAACTACTCAGAACATCCGGGCGAATGTTTTTTGAGTGTGAAGGTTTCCAAATTGAGTTTCAAACCCCAGCAATAAGTTGCGGTGGTACTAATCGCGACAAAAAATGGCCGTATTTGCCAGCATGGCTTTATCCAGAACCGGTAATGTGCTTTTCTGAGGTAGACCATCGCAAATCAACTGTCAGTCAACTAAGAGGGCTTATCAACTATGGACCTATAGATTGCTCTTATGCTCCAGCAAATGCAATAAGAAATCCAATTAAGCTTGCTGTCTTAGCCCCTCAGGAAAAGATGGATACTATCCTTTCTCATTTAAATAGTTTAAATAGTCGCAAAGCGACGTCGGGAAAAGACCAATTTATATTAAACTATGAAGGTTTCGAACCAGTTTTTAAGCGAACACTGCTAGTCCCAACAACAGATAATGCAGATATTTGTATCGGCTATAACGAAAACGCAATACTTTCACACTCTGCACATGACTTTGTTGCATTTTTAAAGCGAGGTATTGACTATTTTGCTTCAAGAGTCACAGATTTTCATGCTCTGATTATTTATATTCCTCGTAATTTTTCGCACTTTCGTGAAGCAAAAGAAATCTCGGCCGACTTTAATCTTCATGACGAAATTAAATTATACGCGACTGATCGTGGAATCAAGTGCCAATTTATCGAAGAGCGCTCAATTAATACATATGACCCCTGCAAGGTTTTATGGGGACTATCAACCAGCATATACGCTAAATCATCGGGGGTATTATGGCATCCGCAGGCAATTCACGGCGGTACAGCGTATGTTGGGATTAGTTATGCTCAGTCCGATGAAAAAGGTATCTGTATAGGGTGCAGCCAGCTATTTGACTCTACAGGAACAGGAATCAGGATGATTCTTCGCAAAATTGATAATCCACACTATTGGGGAAAGAAAAACCCATATATGGGACGCGATGAAGCACGCAGCATGATGAGTCAATTGCGCGAACAGTATTATGGTAGTAATCCAACGGCATTATTAAATCGTGTAGTTGTTCACAAGACTACTCCTTTTATGTGCGAAGAAATCGTAGGTATTACACAAGCATTTGAAGGCATTAATGATATTGAACTAGTACAAATTCAAGCCTACTGCCCTTGGCGAGCCATAAAGTTTGGGGCAGGAGCCTCACAAACAGCAGAATCATTTGCTGTTAAGCGAGGAATGACAATACAACTAAGTTCAGATAGTTTTCTATTATGGACTCACGGCTGTAGCATTCATTCAGATATTGCAGGGAAGTTTAACTACTATAAAGGTGGACGTGGTATCCCGACTCCACTTTTTGTAAAGCGGTATTATGGGCAAGCACCTGGTGATACTCTAGCACAGGAAATACTGATGCTTACTAAAATGAATTGGAACAGTGGAGATAGTTTATACAAAATTTTACCTGTTACGCTGGATTTTGCAAAAGTTCTTGCCCGTATGTCAAAACAAAATGCAGCTATTTATAATAAAGCGTATGATTTCAGGTACTTCATGTGAAAATCTTATCCTATTGCTAAGCTTATAAATGTGCATCTTTTTTGTCAACGAAAGGCACGATAAAAGCCTGTGATTGTTATAAAATCACAGGCTTTTTCTTTGTTTTGCGAAAATATCAGAAAAATATGTTTCGATCGGGAAACTGCGCTTTTGATTTGACCCCAAATTTTACCCCTTATAGGTCTGAAACCGCCTTGAACAGGCCCTCCATCCGCTTCTGTGAATCCTTCCGCATGGTGTCGGAGACGGCGGCATATACGTCCATCGTGAAAGCGCTGGAGTAGTGGCCCAACTGCTCCTGAACGGCCTTCACACTGTCCCCGGCCTGTAAAGCGTTGACGGCATAGCTGTGCCTCAAGTCGTGAAACCTGGTATTCTCCAGCCCGATAGAGGCAACGATCTTTTTGAAGTGATTGATGATCGTGCGGTGCTTCAGGTGTTCCCCGCGCTCATCCGTAAAAACAAGATCGAGCGGGTTGCTCCATGCTGGCCCCGCCGCCAGCTTCCATTCCATCTGCTGCACCCTTTGAGCTTTCAAAACCCGGACGATGCTGGGGGCAATTGCCACAATACGCTGCTTCCCGTTTTTCGTCTCATCGAGGAAAACATATCCGCTGTCACTATAGGACTTTTGGATTTGATGGCGGATCGTAAGCAGCCCGGTTTCCAAATCAACGTCCGACCACCGCAAGCCGATAATCTCCGATTGCCTCAGCCCGGAAAACAGGTCAACGATGAAAACCCGCTCGAAGCGGTCCCCCTTGATGGCCTCCAAGAACCGGCTGACATTATCGTCCATGATGGGGGCAAGGTCTGGACGCTTGATTTTAGGTAGCTTGATATGGTCTGCCGGATTGCTGTGGATAACCCTGGCCGATACGGCTTGATCTAAAGCCTTGTGCAAAATCCCGTGGATCGACTGGATAGACTTTGGGGAAAGCGGGCCGCGCTCCTTGTCCCCGGCTTGGAGCTTGTTATAGAATTTCTGTATCTGCACATTCGTCAATGCGGACAGTGTAGAGTTTCCAATGTACGGCTTTATCCTCGTTTCAATCTTGGAGCGATACCCGCTGACTGTGGCGGGTTTTTGGTCTTTGCAATAAGTGGACAACCATTCGTCAAGCCATTGGGCAACGGTATATCGCTGAGTTTTGATATAGCTCCCCTCATCTACGGATTTCAATGCGGCAGCCAGCTTTTGGCGGCATTCCTTTTGAGTGTCGGCGTAAACGCTGGCCCTCTTTTTTTGGCCTAATTCGTCCGTATAGGTAAATCTGGCTTCCCAGCGTCCATCGGGCCGCTGCCTGATTGTGCCGCTGCCCTGGGCGTTGCGGGTGCTTTTTCTTGCCATTGATTTTCCCTCCTGATTCTGGTAGAATGGAGAGGCAACAGGCCGCAAAGTTTGTTGCCCCTATAAGCCGCCCTCGGTGTGTCAGCGCCGGGGGCGGTTTTATAATGTCTTTTTGGCTTTCATTTCGTTCAACCAACTTGAATATTCTTCCCTGCTCTTTTCACCTGACTTTATCTGACACTCCCACTTTTTGCGCTCCGCCTTAAAATACTCGAACATTTCTTTGTATGCTAAAATATCTTGATTGCGGCGTACGAGCATTTGCTTTGCGCTATAAATATTTCGGGCTAATTTGGAGATTTCATCGTTTTTCAGCCGCTCATACCACAATTTCTGCGAGCCATATTCCTTGCACGTCCTTGCCCTATCTTGCGGGGACGCATTGTTACAATATAACTCATCTGACCTGGAAAAGGGAATAAAAAATTTGCCGCAATTCTTGCACCTGTTAAAGCGGAATCCGTTCAAGAAAAAGTAATATATGGACGAAATTAGAAATCTGTCAAAAGACACTACGCTAAAAATAGAACGGTTATCACTAAGATGCATTAGATTCAAAAATACATCCTGTACCACCTTTTTGATGTCACACCCCAAAAAGATATCCACAGATAGATTATACTCGCTTAGCGAATATGCTTGATCGTTTCGACTTATTTTCATCTCTAAAAAGCCATTTACAAATCGCTCAAAGCTAATTGCAGAAACCATTTCTGGGCAATTTTCGCTCTCATCTAAGTATGCTTGCAAGACGGCTCCAATCTTGAAGCACTCAAATGATTCGATTATAAAGGCGTCTTTAAGGCTCCCATAGACATTGACTACTTCTTTCGTTTCTCCAGCTTTATATAGACCTCTCAGCATTGAGGCCATATCCCGCATTTCGTCAAATTCAGACGTACCACACAGACTATTTACAAGGTCTTGAAGTTGTTCTGCAGGGAATGGTTTCTTGTCTAACCAACTTTTTTCCAGAAATAAACCTATCGACCCTGCTACTTCACCAAAATCCGGCGACAATAGTTTGCACACGAACTCTCCAAGCGGGGCCGGATTGCATTCTTCGTCAGGATCATCAAATAGCCATTCTTCGTGTCCATCAAAGTCGCACTCATAAATTGTCATAACGTCCCCCTTGTGTTATCTGCCAAAAAAATTATATAAACATATATTTCTCTATCAAACACTCGCTCGAACACTTGAAATCAAGATTGTTGTTTGCTAAAATAATTATAACAGCCAGACAACCGGCTGTCAATCATGATTTTAGGAGGTGCCAAAATGAAGAATCAGGACATTCGGAGAACCGCCGCAGGGTCTGGGGTAAAACTCTGGCAGATTGCGGACGCCCTGGGGATCGCGGACTGTTCGTTGTCCCGAAAGCTCAGGAAAGAACTGCCCGAAGATGAAAAGAAGGAGATTTTCTCCATCATCGACCGGCTGGCAAGGGAGGCGGGATAATGGACAAGCTGGCCGTAGGCACCACCGAGGCGGCAAAGATGCTGGGTATATCGCGGCCCACGCTCTACCAGCTCATAGGCCGGACTGACTTCCCATCCTTCCGGGTTGGTGGCCGGGTACTTGTCAGCGTGTCCGGGCTGCAAGCCTGGGTTGACCAACAAGCGGCGGCGAAGGGGGGCGTGTGATGATGCAGGGCACAAAAAAGGCCCACCCCACGGCGGCAACCGTGGAGCAGGTCGAGGCGGGAGCGGGGCTTGACAGGTCCACCACTTCCACCACCAAGCATACCACACCACCCCCGCCGCCGCAAGCGGCAAAAATTAGCGACTTTCTGAGCAAGGGCGAACAGAACGCCATACCCCTGCGGCACCTGCGGGAGCTGCTTCACCTTCCCGCCCGGACGGTGCGGCTGATGATCCGGCAGGAACGGCTTCACGGTGCGCCCATTTTGGAGAGCAGCAGCGCCGCCGGGGGCTACTACCTCCCCAGCAGCACCGGCGAGTGGGATTTCTGTGCCAAACGTCTGCGCCACAGCGCCGCCCAAATTATCAAGGTGGCCGATGCGATTGCGGCGGAAGATTGCATTGAGGGGGCGGACATTTGACAGCACAAGATATCCTTTCCCGCCTCCAGGGCGTCAGAGGTGGCCGGGGCCAATGGACAGCCCGGTGCCCCGCCCACGATGACAGGCAGAACAGCCTTTCGGTGTCGGAGGGCAATGACGGGCGGGTACTGCTGCATTGCCATGCGGGCTGTGACGTGGACAGGATCACCGCTGCCCTGGGGATATCTCCCGCCGATCTGTTCCCGGACAAGCCCCGTAGCCGTGACTATGGAACCGTCGAGCGAGAGCACATCTACCCCGGCGGACAGGTCAAAAAGGTGATATACCGCAATGCGGACGGTTCAAAGTATGGCTGCTGGTATCATAAGAACGGGAACGCATGGGCAAAGGGACGGGGCGGAGCGCCCCCTACCCTGTACATGGCGGGGGAACTGTCCGGGAGTGTGTTCGTCTGCGAGGGCGAAAAGGATGCGGACACCCTTCACCGGCTGGGCTATGACGCTGCCAGCGGGGTGGACGGGGCGGGGCCGGGGAAGTGGCGCAAGGAATACACCGAACAGCTTCGGGGCCGCTCTGTCTGCGTGTTCACGGACAATGACGATGTGGGCCGGGCCTACGCCGTCGAGACCTGCAACGACTTGCATGGGGCGGCCTCCAGCGTCCAGCTGCTGGACATCGCCACGGTATGGCCGGAGGTCCCGTTGCATGGGGATGTGTCCGACATGATAGCCGCCCTGGGCGCTGAACGGGCCTGTGAACTGATAGCCCAAATGATCGTGGACGCGCCGCAGTGGACGCCTCACGAACCCCCTGACCCGCTGTTTTCTCTGTTTAAGCCCCTGGCAGACTTTCCCGAGGAGGAGGCAAAATGGCTTGTTCCCGGCTGGATACCGGCGGGGCAGATATCCGTCATCGCGGCAGACGGGGGCATAGGCAAGACCACGCTGTGGTGCCACATCATCGCCGCCCTGAGCAATGGGACAACTTGCATCCTTGACCCGCCCGGATTTGCCCGGGAGCCTATGCGGATCATGTTCCTGACCACTGAGGACAGTGTGAGGAAGAAACTGCGGAAAAAGCTGCGTCTTGCCGGGGCCAATATGATAAATATCATTACGCCGGATTTTGTTGGGGACCGTTCCGGGCTGCTCCATAAGCTGAAATTCGGGACCCCAGAAATGGAGAAAGTGCTGCGCCATTTCCGGCCCGCGCTGTGCATCTTCGACCCAGTGCAAGGTTTTGTGCCCCCACGGGTCAACATGGGGAGCCGGAACGAAATGCGAGATTGCACCGCCCAGCTCATCACCATCGGCGAGGACATCGACACCACGGCCCTGATCGTCTGCCACACCAACAAGCGCAAAGGGGCCTGTGGCCGGGACCGTATCGCGGACAGCGCCGATATATGGGATATTTCCCGGTCTGTCATGATGGCTGGGTACACAGAGGATCAGGGTGTACGCTACCTGTCAAACGAGAAAAACAACTATGCCCCGCTCCAGGAAACCATACTTTTCACCATCGACGGCGACGAACAGATCCACAAGGAGGGCACCAGCTGGCGGCGGGATCGTGAGTATGTCATGGGGGCGGAACAGGCCAAATCTTCACCTGTGCGGGAGGATTGCAAAGCGTTCCTCTTGAATGCACTGCATGAGGCCGGGGGCGCAATGCCTACCGCCGATCTGGACGAAAAGGCCAACAAAGCCGGGTACAGCTTCACCGCCGTGAAAAGAGCAAAGCAGGACTTGAAAAAAGACGGGGCCGTGAAGTATTTCCAGACCGGGAGCAATGCCAACAGAGCTTGGAATATACAGGCCCTTGTGGAGCCGGAGGGCGTCGGTTTTGAGGAACTTCCAGACGATACCGAAACGCCCTTTGAAAACCCCATACCGTCATCTATATCAAAAGTGGTATAGTGCTAAATTTTCCTTAGAGTATCAACGGTTTCCGCATTATACCCCCCCTCCAGAGCGCGGCAAAACCTCCAGAGCTAAAAGGTGCTCTAGAGGGGGGTGGTCAAGTGCGCAAAGCCTTGTGCCGCAACGGTTTAGGCCGCACTATACCACCTAGCGTATAGATAACGGTGCTTGGTGGCAAGTGGTCAAGTGAAGATTTTGAAAGGAGCACAATATGAAGCAATTGATTTGCCCCCTGGATGGGAAGCCCTGTGAGCGGGACTGCCCGGACCGATACCACGATCAGCCCGAGGGCGGGTGCTTCCTGACCACGGCCCAGGGACTGGGAGCGCGGATCATCGACTTTGGCGGCGGGGACGTCGGTATGATGTTTCTGCCTGGGGGTGATGCCGTTGGGGGCTAAATCTCAGCGCAAGGGCCGCGCCGGGGAATTGGAGCTTGCCCGCATTCTTCAGGGCCACGGCTACCCGGTTGAGCCAGGGCGGGCGCTGGCCTATGGGGAGGTGCCGGACCTGTCCGGCCTCCCCGGTGTGCATATCGAATGCAAGCGGGCGGAGGCCCTGCGGCTGTCTGAGTGGATGGCCCAGGCGGAGCGGGACGCCCAGCGGTTCGGGGACGGTGCCCCCGCCATATTCTTCCGCCGCTCCCGTTCGCCGTGGTGCGTGGTGATGAAGCTGGAGGACTGGATAACGATTTATACCGACTTTTACCGAAAAAAGGAGGGGTGCAATGACACCCAAGAAACAAAAAGCCCTGGTTGCGCTGCTGACACAGCCAACAAAAGAGAAAGCCGCCGCCGCTGCGGGGATCACGTCCAAGACCCTGCGGGGCTATCTGGATGATCCTGAGTTTCAGGCGGAATACCGAAAGGCATTCGCAGAACTGGTGGAGGACGCAACACGGAAGGTACAGCAGACGCTTGATCCGGCGGTTGCTGTTCTGCGTGAGGTCATGGAGGACAGTGACGAAAATGGGCAGGTGCGTGTATCTGCGGCCCGCTCTGTGCTGGAGTACGGGCTGAAAATGACAGAGCAGACCGACATCATCACCCGTCTGCAAGAATTAGAGGCGGCAATGGGAGGCGAACATGGACAATAAAGCAATCGCTCGGCGGCTGGCTGCGCTCCAGAAAATCGCAGACCGGGGGAGGTCCTGCAAGGTGGTTGTCACCTTCACGGACGGCAGCAGCACCACCACTGACCCCGCTGGAGCAATCGACATTTTCAGGGAGCACGGCCCGCTCGAAGATATTTCCGATTTCACGGCAGACCGCCCCGAATATGCGGCGGCAGCGGGGATCATGACCGTGATTTGTCACCCCGTGCCCAATAGGGAGGTGTCAGATTTTGAGTAGCATTAACAGCCGGATTATCAACCTGCAAAAAGCCATTGAAGCGCGGCGCATGGAGCAGGATGCCCCGATTGACCCGCTCTCTCTCAGCCTGTATGAGCTGCAAGGGTGGGCCGCTGGATTGGATGAGCAAGGCAAGGCCGCGCTGCTGGAGGCGCTGAATACCCCCGGTGAGGACGGAACAGAGGGCCTTGACCTGGACATGGAAGCTATAGACAAAATACTTGCAGATTTGAAAGGATGATTTGAAATTGAAAAACACAGAGAAATATTTTTACGGTGTGGCCGGATTCATTGAGGACATGAACGAAATCAACGCCAATTACGACAAAGCCGTTAAGCGGCTATGGACGGCCAACAGCAGCACCCCGCCGCCGATAGCGGCCCCGGCCAGCTTACACAGGGCGTTGAACCGTTCCGGGGGCATGGGTTGGTGCTCAAACTCAATGGAGCAATCCCCACGCTTGCACTTAACCTTCATGCTGTTCACCCTCCATCTGTTCGGCCAGTTCTTCCAGCGTCTTACTGGTAGCCTCCAGGCCGTCCACGATGAAGTGGAACGCCCCCAGATACATCCGCATACGGCCCACAAAGGTTTCCGCCGCAACCGGCCCTTGCGTTATCTCGTTGCCCTCATGCTCCAGGCCGTCCAGCAGCAGACAGATATTGTCTACCGCCTGGGCCTGATTTGCGGAC
>Ga0137308_101917_pt2 | contig 11158 bp, 10 predicted proteins | sample Inofrocosms_June_FD_97181 | JGI IMG/M metagenome (GOLD analysis project Ga0137308, IMG submission 97181) | Mouse cecal microbial communities from Vienna, Austria - N-Acetylneuraminic and N-Acetylglucosamine D2O microcosms_June | ecosystem: Host-associated > Mammals > Digestive system > Large...
CTCTCTCCAGTCTGGAGAGACCGATGCGGTACTGGTTCTGCAGCAATTCTCCAACGGAACGAATCCGGCGGTTGCCCAGGTGGTCAATGTCGTCGTCATTTCCCATGCCGTATTCCAAATGCATATTATAATTGATAGAAGCCAGAATATCTTCCTTTGTTATATGTTTGGGAATCAGGTCGTGAATATCCCTCTTGATGGCAGCCTTAATTTCTTCCAGGTCTTCATTCTCCTCAAGAATCTGCATCAGGCAGGGATAATACACCATCTCCTTCACGCCCACTTCCGCAGGGTCCACATCCACAAAGCTGGTGATATCCACCATCATATTTGACAGAACTTTTACCCTGCGCTCGTCTGCCTGAACCCACACATAGGGAATGGCAGCATTTTGTATTCTGCCGGCCAGCTCCCGGTCTGCCACTGTACCCGCCTCTGCCAGAATCTCTCCTGTGGAGGTATCCACCACATCTTCTGCCAGGGCAAAGCCCACAATCCGGTTCTTCATGGACAGCTTCTTATTGAATTTATATCTTCCTACTTTTGCCAGATCATATCTTCTCGAGTCGAAAAACATGGACATGATCAGACTCTCGGCACTTTCCACTGCCAGAGGTTCACCGGGACGGATCTTCTTGTACAATTCCAGAAGACCTTCCTGATAACTCTCAGCCGTATCCTTTTCAAAACTTGCCAGAATCTTTGGCTCCTCGCCGAACAGCTGTACAATTTCTTCGTTGGTGCCGATTCCCAGAGCACGGATCAATACTGTGATCGGCACTTTTCTGGTTCTGTCCACACGGACATAGAACACGTCATTGGAATCTGTTTCATACTCCAGCCATGCTCCTCTGTTGGGTATCACTGTTGCTGAATACAGCGTTTTACCCACTTTATCATGGGCTATGGAGTAATAGATACCAGGCGAACGCACCAGCTGGCTTACGATAACACGCTCCGCACCATTTATTACAAAGGTCCCGGTAGCCGTCATCAGAGGCAGATCTCCCATGAAAATCTCATGTTCATTGATTTCGTCGTTTTCCCTGTTGATCAGACGAACACGCACTTTAAGAGGGGCTGCGTACGTTACATCCCGTTCTTTACATTCTTCAATGGAATATTTTACGTCCTTTTCACATAAAGTAAAGTCTATAAACTCCAGGCTTAACTTTCCGCCGTAATCCGCAATCGGAGAAATATCATTAAATACCTCCTTAAGACCTTCATTTAGAAACCATTGGTAAGAATCTTTCTGTACTTCTATCAAGTTCGGCATTTCCAGAACTTCATTTTGTCTCTGGTAACTCATCCGCATACTTTTTCCAGTAACTACAGAACGTATTCTGTTTTTTTCCATTTACGTTTCACCCCTGTTTTCTTAAAATTTTTTTGCGCGCCGCCTACTGAATCAAGCAAATCATTTAGTAAAAGTAGGCATATCTTTCCACAATAGTGTATTTTTAAATATATCACAGGGAAAGTCAATGTGTCAATCGTAATCTGAATTATTTTACAAGTTTTTCATATTCAGGGCTTGTCTGCTTTTGAAATCAAGTTCCACTTCTCTTTGGACGATAAATGCTTAATCTCATATTCTCTGCGCATGGCCTCACTTTTTGTGCGGAATCCTTCATAATATAATAGCTCTACCGGCGCCCGGCTTTTCGTATATTTGGCACCGCTGCCGCTGTTATGGTCATGGATTCTTTTTTCAAGATTATTGGTCCACCCCGTATACAGGCTTCCATCCCGGCATTTTACAATATAAGTATAATTCATTTATGAAAATCCTTCTTTTGAGGCTCCGCGCCCCAGACCGATCTATGTACGGGCAGCCTGGCATACAGCCTGACAGCCCAATTTCATTTATGTGAAGCAATCGACAATTAGTATTTTACCATATTGAATCACTGATATTTGTACCTTCCGTCACAATTGACTTTACTGATCATAGACGATTGCGGATTTTCAATATGGCACACTGTCTTCTATACATTACATTATACGCTTTTATGTAAAATCCGTGAATCATGGCTGACGCCTCTCAGGGTTCTTTCAGGTAATTTCCCAGATGTTCTTTTACACATGATTTTATCTGCTCTGCAATATTTCTGCATTTCTCCTTTTTCATTCCAGCTGCTGTTCCAACATTTATCAGTTCCCTGACCCCGGGGTCCCTGCCATTTCCATCAACGGATGTGGTGTGTTCGCCGTAATACGTATTACTGTATGTCAAATCATAGGCAGGACTCAGCTTCCATCGTCTCCTGCTTTCATCATACAAAAAAGCAAAATTCTTGGAATGATCATCCCGGTTATGGGCAAACACATTAAAGCACATTCTCCGATACATATCCTGTATATCTTCCTGATTATTCCCTGTAATAATTTTTGTCAGTTTCATTAAACTGTGATAATCCAGACTTGGCTGATTGTAATCCAATTCCAGAAGTGCCGCTGCTGTGCACATATGAATCTTTTGATTTTCCCTGTCAAACCGCTTTGTCCCAAAATACCCCCCGCAGATTCTGGAGGGAAACAGCCTGGTCTCACTCATAGAAATCCCGCATTGTTTCGCGCAGAGAGAATACTCATACTCCATCTGCCCTGCATTCATTGTGTCCACATGGGCAGGAAACTTAATGATCCAGTCCTCTTTCTCCACTTCTGTCAATATTTTGGGCCTTGCACCACCGCTTGTTCCTCCCAGCCTGTATAACTCATCAAGATTTTCATCGTATTCAGTAGTGAGAATCTGTCTGCACTGTACCGACAGCTCATCCAAATCCACAGGGTATTCCTGTGCAGAGTTCATCATTTCCGGCTGGTAAACCAACGCCCCCATTCCACTGCTTCCCACAATGGCAAGCCTGTCTAAAGGAGACATATCATCCATAGAGATTCCCTTTTTCCTAAGCATCCGGCTCAGCAGTAAATTTCCCCAGGCATCAGGAAGGCTGTCTGCAAACACACCAAAAAGTCCATGAAAATATAATTTCACAGGCACAAACACCTGCTTTTTCAGTGGGAGGCTGAATGGGCTGATTGAAAATCCTGACTCTATCCATTCCCCGCTATACTCAAAAGCCGCCTTCTTATCTGAAGTAAATGCCAGAGTCCCCACCTCTCTGCCATGATACAACACTTTCAGCCTGTTATTGACTCTCATTGATAACCTCCTCAATGCTAAGATAAGGAACTTCCGTGAACATATTCCGGATCTCCTCTGCCAGGTCCAGAGCAATAGCTATCTTAGTCAGCGACAGCAGAGATATGTTCCCTGTAGATTCAAACCGTTTTACAGAACCATAGCTGACGCCGCTCATCTCACTGAGCCTTTCCTGCGAAATCTTACGCCTCTTTCTGATTCTTCTCACACGCCTGGCCAAATTCAGATTCATTTCCTCTGCTGTCTCCCACAGTAATCCTTCCATACCAAACTCTCCATACAGATAAAATAATCTGCCCATCAAAAGGCATCATTCATATATAGATAAAATATAATCCATTATATCAAAAAATCTGTTATTTTGGATAATATATTATACTATATGGAACACACGAAAAACAGCCTCCTGCAGACAAAAAATCTGCACAGCCTGTTTTTCATGTTTTTTATAAGTTTTACGGCAGGTACTGGATGGGGTCAATAGGCGCCCCATCTTTACTCATGGAAAAGTAAAGATTACTGCCTTCCTTTGTAAAATATTTTGTGGGTTCATTTACATACCCCAAAATGGTTCCCTGGCCTACTGTCTGGCCTATTTCTATATTCAAGTCTTTTAACTGGCCATAAACACATTCATATCCATTGCCCATATCCATTACCACTGTAGTTCCTGTATCAGCCGCATCCTCAATGGCTGTCACCGTTCCATTTGCAGCGGCTGTCACCGGAGATCCCACAGATGACTGGATAGCAATCCCTTTGCTGCATTTGTACTGGTCCAATGTAGGATGATAAATGGTGTGGTCCATGCTGTAATCCAACAGAATCTGTCCCTCCAGAGGCCAATTCATGAGACTTTCCTCTGTAAAATTCGTCTCAATCACAGGAGTCTCCACACTTTCCGCTGACGCAGCGGCATCTGTACTCTCCACTTCTTCAGAAACCTCTGTCTGGGCAGTCTCCTCAGCCGCTTCTTCCTGCTTTGGTTCTTCCTTTTCTTCTTCCTTTGTCTCTGCCTTGGCCGTCTTCTCCTCTTTCAGATCTGCTTCCACATCATCGGTGCCTGCGTCCACCATAGGCTCTTTAGTCTCAGCTGTTTCCCGTCCGCTGTCTTCGGATGCAAGCTGGGGTGTGATGGGCTCATTTTCACTGTGCTGTGTTCCGGCCCGATATACGGTGACTGCCAGTGCCACAATTGCCACAAGAAGTACACTGTTTACCACAAGCCTGATCAATTTCGTTCTCTTAGTCATAATCTTCCACCTCTGTTTTTTTCAATTTCTATACACATAGGATTGCCAGAATATGAAAGTCTATGCATTTTTTTATAAAAAATCCAGCCGTGGAAAATAATATTTCAAAATTTCCTTATAATGTTTCCCCTGCTGAGCCATTTTATTTCCCCCGTACTGGGAAAATCCAAGCCCATGGCCATGGCCTCTGCACAAAATACGTGTCTGCCCGTTAATTTCCTGCAGGGTAAAAGCACTGGAGGGCAATTCCAGCTTCCTCCTGAATTCCTCACCGGACATCATATGTCCCCCTGCTTTTAAAAACTGTACATACCCATATTTATCGCAGGATACGATTTCCACCTGCTCATAATAATCCACATCCGGGAAATAAGTGCTGGTGAGATAATCTTCTGATTTCTGATCCACAGAAGAATCCACAGAAACCAAATATTCATATGCATCACTGTGAAACAGCGAAGTTCCGTCCCTGGTACCGCCGGCAGTCATATAACAATATGGAAGGACAACTTTCTGATTTTGATAGGTAAGAATCTGCCCCCTGGTGGCCCCGGCAGCCTTTACGAATTGCTCATATGTACGCAGAAAGTGAAATACACTCTGCTCGTGGACAAGATAGTCCAAAGGTTCCTCCAATATCTCATAAAGAGACGCACCCTTCTCCAGCTGCCGCTGAATATTCGTGCGGGCAATCACTGTCTGGGCCTTTATATTCTCCAGATGATGAGTATAAGGTATCTGCAGATAGACAATAACCGGCAGGTATTTTTCCATATCAAGGGGCTTGTATAGCGGACAGGACTCCTGGCCTGATATCAGAAATGTTGCAAGAAAAGGCAGACAAACAATCATTAGCAGCAATGTAAAACAGGTGGACAGATATTCTTTCATAAATACCGCCTGAATGAATCGTTCTCCATAAATATATGTAGATTCCTGTTCCATCATCACTACTATATACCACCCATTATAACCAAAACGACTATTCCAGATTCAGCTGTCTGCCAATCACACCTGTGATTTTATCAAACTTTATCAGCCTCTTGATTAATTCTATCCCCACAGAAATCATCAATGTGACAATTGTGAATACCAAAATATTCACCCACGCATTTCCAAATCCATAAGAAAAGTCCTGAAAATAAGTGACCCTGACCAAAGTATGTGTCAGGAACATATTCATGGAATGTCTCCCCAGCACCTCCAGTATTTTCCTTACCACAGGCAGCCCCACAACATAATGAGTAGAAAAATATGTGATACTCATAGGAAGAAACCCATCTGTGATAACAGAAATATAAGTGCCTGCCTCGCTCTGCCTTGCCATAATCAACGCTGTTATTACAAATATTTCAATAAAGAAAAAGCCTGCGTCAGCCCCTTTTCCCAGCATCTTTTTCTCAAATTTTTCTATCTTTCTGAAACAGTCATTCATTGCACAGTACATTCCCAAAAGCATGGGGAAGATCCATCTTAGCAAATCTGTGGACATATCCATCCCTGTCATATAAGGAAGCAGAACAATCAATAAAACCGCAATCTCAGACAATTCCTCCAACGCTTTATAAACACATGGAAACAACAAAATCAGTATAACTGCCAGGCTCATATACCACCATGTTCCAATAAAAGTGGGAGTACCGAACAATCTGGCCAGACCTGTCATATCAATGAAAAAATAGATAACAGACGAACCTGACTTCCCATAAATCTCAAAAAGCCTGCCTGTTGGAAATGTCACTATCTGAACCAGCAGAAATATAAAAACAAAATTAATGAGAAGTGTAAACAGCCTGCGCTTTATATATAGCACTTTCTGCTCTTTTTCTTTGTATGATATGGCCATTCCATAACCTGTCAGAAATACAAACATGGCAACACATATCTTCAAAGCACTGGCAATATATACAGTTATAGTCTCTGTAAGAGGGAAGAAATCAACCACATATTTTCCATATCTGTCTGGTGACAGATAAAAATGATGGACATACATCATTAAAATCGCGATTCCTTTTATTTTCAGTGTATCATTTTTGGAAAACACCATAAATTACCACCATCCTCAAAATGAATGAATATATTCTATCTAAAACCAGATATCTCTGTCAAGATAAAACATCAATGCCATTCAGCCATATTTGAAATACTTTTATATATCAATAGTGGTATTCTCTGGTATATTGTTTCCTATCTCCTAGAATCCTGATATAATTCCCGTAAATTTACATGTCTGTTTATGCAGACGTTAGGAGCTTTCACAGTACATTAGAGCGTGTTTGAAAATTCATTCACGCTCTAGGAAGGAACGGCCATTGTAATGAGCAGCATCCATATTGAACGAAAAAATGATCTGATCACAGTCAGCCGGATATCAGAGTCAGAACCAACCCTCATCTGGAAAAAATCCATTCACGAACTCATTTTCAAAGAGACGGAAAACACAAATATTCCCGTGAATGAAGACGACAGATACAGAGTTTTTTTGTGGGAAAACATTAACGAAAATGTATTATTAATTTACTCCAAAGCCACACAGATTAAATGTCTGCTTACAACAGAAAACGGAGCCTTTTTAAGATTAATCGACAGGAGCAATAAAGTTCTGTCCGCTTCCATTACTCCCAAGAAATTAACAATCAAATGGTTTGGCGCTATCCGGAATAAATTTAATCTGAATATTTCAAACTTCAGACTCCATATTGATGAAAAGAATTTCGTTAAATTTGATATGCCTGTCTCTAAAAAACTGCTGAACCAGGAAGCTGAATCCAAAAAGAAATACATCACAACATTTGAATACCCTGCAGACCAGCTGATTTACGAAAATGCAGCTATAAACTGCAGACTGTATATCACCATGCAGGTAAATGACATTGAGGTAAGTTTTCCTCTGAAACTGGATGATACTGCTAAAACAGACCATCCCACTTTAATCAGCAGTATATTTTATAAAGACCATGTTCTCCACCTGAGGCGTTCTTTTCTGGACACGATTACACTGGTGAGACGCCCAATGGAACCTGTAGAACACACCCTTAAATTCCGCTTTCTGGAAAACCCGAAGATTTCCAATATACTGTACAGCCTGGGAAAAAAATACAAAGAAAATAACAAAAAGAAAATCAACTTATTCTATGAAAAATTTGCTGAAAAAGCCGAAGAAGGGACATTTGAAGTATTCCAGGAGGCGCTGAAAAACCCAACGACGAAATCCTATTTTGTCATCCACAAAAAGTCAAGTGACTATAAAAAAATCAGAAACTATAAAAATATAGTGAAAAAGTTTTCCTTCCGATATTATTGGCTGTTATACAGAACTTCGTCGTTTATTTCAACGGAATCGCCCAACCACATAAATATCATAAGGTCCAACAATAACTGCTTCAGGACCATTATGAAAGAAGTGAACTTTATTTTCTTACAACATGGAATCACTTATTTAAAATGCCACGGCAGGTTTTCTCCTTTTCTTGCCGGCAAAGAGAGCGAACCCACTTATATGTTCGTGGGAAGTGAGAAAGAAAAACATGTAATATCCCAGATGCTGGAACTTCCTGTTGAAAGAATTTTAAAAACAGGCCTTCCTATTTTCAGCAAACTTACATATAAACATCTGAATCAGGATTCCAAAGACATTGTGGTAATCATGCTGACGTGGAAGCCCTATGAAGAATATCTCAGTGATTTTGAGCAATCTTCCTATTTTAAAAATATAAAATATCTGTTTGAAATTCTGCAGAAAAATTTGCAAAAAGAAGATATTATCATTGTTGCCCACCCAAAAGTAAACGGCCAGCTGTCAAAAACTTCCTTTGGGAAAAATATCTGGAATAGGCCCATTTCAGAAGCTCTCGCTGTTGCAAAATTATTAATCACCGACTATTCCTCTGCCTGTTACAACAGTTTCTACCAGGGAGGCGGCGTTATATTTTTCCAGGAAGACCTTGAACTCTATGAAGAAGTAAATGGAAAACTCATCCCAGAAGACCATGAATACATTGGACACCGGGCCTTTTCCTTCAAAGAACTGGAAACATTATTAAATGAAGGCATCAAAGATCACAAAATTATCCTCAGTAAATTCCGGACAGAAGAATTTGAAAAAAGATACCTGACAATCAATGAATTCTGTGATGGAAAAAACGTTCAGAGAATCTGTGAGGAATTGAAAAAACTGGATATTATTTGAAACGGGACTGTGTATTCTACACCATTGTGCCGAAAAATATCCCACCTTTTCACAGGCGGGATATTTTTTGACCTCCCCTTATCTTCTATTTCAAAAAAACTCCCACCTCATCCAAAGCCTTCCTGGATATTTTCAATCTGGTATTCATAAGGAACCCATGCATAGCCCCGTCATATCGGTGAACCACCACTTTACAGCCGCATTTCTTCATCTTCTCCCCATACATCTCACCTTCATCCCTCACAACATCTCTCTCAGCGATGATAATCAATGTCTCCGGCATATGGGATAAATCCTCTGCCCGTAAGGGGCACAGATAAGGATTTGATAAATCATCCGTAGAGCGGATATAGTGATTCCATCCCCAGATCAAAAAATTCCGGTCAATCATATAACCGGTTCCATAAGTCTCATATGACTGTGTACCAGGTATATAGTAATCGGTAACTGGATACAGTAGTACCTGTTTTTCCACCGGGACACCCCCTCTATCCCTGAAATACATAGCAGCTGCAGTGGCCAGGGCGCCGCCGGAACTGTCTCCTCCCACTGCAATTTTATCCCCCATAATTCCCAGACTCTCTGCATGGTCAAAGACCCACTGAACCGTACTGGCCGCATCCTCCACAGCCGCCGGAAATTTATGCTCCGGCGCAAGCCTGAACTCAGGAGAAACCACCACCCTCCCTGTCCTGTTTGCCAGGGCAGTGCACAATTCCTCATAAGTATCTATCCCATTTAATGTCCATCCTCCCCCATGAAAAAAAATAAGCGCCTTTCTCCCATCTCCACAGACAGGAATATACACCCTGGCGTCCATTTTCCCCCAAATACAGGGAATTACTATATTCAAGGTCTCCTTTACCTTTTCCACCGCCTGATGCTTCATCAAATACTGGTCCATTCTCTCCCTTGCTTCCTGAACACTCAGCATATAGATTGGCGTTGAATTGAGAATCCGTCTATTTTCCATAATTTTTAAAATACTCCTTTCCCATGAACATTAACTCTTCGTGGAATCTATGCAGGTATTATACCAAATCAACAGAAAAATGTCTTGAAAAACATCTTCTGTTGTGTTTATGACAAAAATCAAGTATAATAAACTCCAATTAGTACATCCGTTGGTGGCATCGTCGATGAAAATAGTAAAGGTTCAATTTACCAGACGATGTTTGACAATTTTAGGAAAGGGATGTGGAAGTGAAATTATCAGAGTTATTGGGAGAAACCACTGAATACGATAAAAAGCGGGAAGTAGAAATGCGAAAACCGAAAAGCTGGCTGAAAAGTGTCAGTGCGTTTGCAAATGGAAACGGAGGCATGCTGATTTTTGGTATTGCAGACGATGATACAATAACTGGAATCAATGATATAAAGACTGCGTCAGAATATATCAGCCAGAAAATAAAAGAACGCATCGACCCATTCCCAGAAGTTACAATGCAGATTCATAGTGTAGAAGAAGGAAAAAATCTGCTTACTGTGGAGATTTCGAAAGGGCAGGAAACACCATATTATTATAAGGGAGATGGCAGCACAGAAGCTTTTGTGAGAATTGGTAATGAATCTGTTGCCGCAAATGCGGCAGAGTTAAAAAGGCTTGTACTACGTGGGAAAAATTCCTCCTTTGATTCCTTAATAACAGACTATGATTTTAAAGACTATTCTTTTTCGAAATTAAGGGAACGGTATAAAGAGTGGAATGGTACAAGTATGCCGGATAAAAGTTTTGAATCTTTTGGAATTGTTGATAAAAAGGGCAGACTGACCAATGCGGTCGCATTGCTTGCAGATAATTGTCCGATTCGATATTCCCGGTTATTTTGTACACACTGGAATGGACTGGATAAAAGCGGCGGCTAGGTGGATGCTCTGGACAGTGCAGAATATAGTGGAAGTCTGATTATGCTACAGAATGAAGGCGTCGGTTTTGTAAAAAGAAATATGAAAATGCTTTGGAAAAAGACTGCTGATTCCCGAATTGAAATGCCCGATTTTTGTGAACGAAGCGTCTTTGAAAGCCTTGTGAACGGGCTGATTCATCGCGATTACCTAGTAAATGGCAGCGAGGTTCATATAGATATTTTTGATAACCGTCTCGTGATCTATTCTCCAGGCGGAATGCCAGATGGAACTAAAATACAGGAGAGAGAGATTGATACGATTCCCTCCACAAGGAGAAATCCGGTATTGGCAGATATTTTCGGCCGTTTGGGCTACATGGAACGTCAGGGCAGCGGATTAAATAAAATCCGTGAAGCATATGAAAATGCCGCCAATTATGAGAAAGGAATGGAACCAGAATTCTATTCAGACAGAGTGCTGTTCATGGTGACATTAAAAAATCTGAACTATAAAACGCTATGGAATGAAGCTGAAGCTGAAACCGAGGCTGAAAGTGAAGCTGAAAAAATTATTTTAACGGAACTTGAAAACGTATTATGTGAATTACTGAAGAAAAATCCTAAAATAACTCAATCAGAAATTCAGAAACAGTTGATCTTTCCAGAAGTAAAGTTCAAAGAACCATGAAGAAATTGT
>Ga0137308_102647_pt1 | contig 11156 bp, 17 predicted proteins | sample Inofrocosms_June_FD_97181 | JGI IMG/M metagenome (GOLD analysis project Ga0137308, IMG submission 97181) | Mouse cecal microbial communities from Vienna, Austria - N-Acetylneuraminic and N-Acetylglucosamine D2O microcosms_June | ecosystem: Host-associated > Mammals > Digestive system > Large...
GCCTCTTAGCAATGAACATTGTTCAGGGGTGGTAAGGAGAAAATCACGGTCAGATGGTGCCGGCAAAGAATTATCTTTAGTTATAAGCGATTCATATTCTATGCCGAGCTTCTTTAGGAACTCAAAAGACCTGTTGTCATCTATCGCTGCAATCGAGTCATGACGGCTATTACTCGATGCCGACGCTGATCCTTTGCCACGGCACGAGACACACAAGATCAATACCGTTGTAATTATCAAAAGAATATGTTTCATTGCTTACCTCCTTTCCGCCATAGTTTCATGAGAGTCTATTATCTGTAATATCGCAAATATAAGAAGAATAGTTGACAATGGATGTGACAAATGTCCCAAGTGTGCGTGAAAATCAGCGAAAATCAGCGCTGAACGGTGATATTTTTGAATTTACCCGTGTTGATGCACTCCGAAAACCTCAAGTTTGCTTTCGTCAAGATTGATTAGGACGTCTACTTCATCACTTCCGCCATCTTCCAGACATATCAGTTCTTTATCATTGTTTAAGTAGCCGTTGGTTATATATCTTTCAATAAGCTCCTTGCTGACAAGAATAATGTAAGCATATTTAATACCCTCAGAATCTTTCCATCCAAAAAACTGATGACGATATTTATTATATGGGTATGCAGTATATTCCAAACTCCCCGATGGATGCTCTATCAGATAATCCCCGCTTTCAGCCGGTTTTATTGAGTCAGTGAAATGCTTTATGAGTATTTCTCTCGCTCTTTCATATTGAGATTGTGACAGTCTGAAGAATTCAGGTTCGCTAATTCCCCACGAAGCGATTTTTTCGTAATCGCTAAAAATGATGTCATCTGAATCCACAGGCATTACAATCATTTTATCTGCCCCGGTTTCTCCTTCCGGTATATCATTCCACATATCATTGCGGCTATCATAGACATATTCTTCATATTCCGATTTTACCAATAGTGTAAATGCGCTTTCGTTATGGGAATACAGAATGTGTATATCTCCAAAATGAGAGGTAGTATCTGAAGGCACACCTATCTCAGCCAAACTATCAGGATAGCGGTCGTTTTCTTTATGATAATCGTTAACGCGTTCAATTACATAGTTTTCAGTATGGGTTGAATCCTTAACGGCATAATAGAGTAGTCCGGTGCCAATTGCCAAGATGACAATATAGATAAGCCCTTCTATCTTAATTATTTTTAGTTTTTCTTGTTTGGAAAGCTGTCGGATAAACATCAATGGGATTTGCGACACAACTAAGGACACTACCGTAACAGTAGCTGCAAACATGAACCTATACATGACATATTCCCTCCAAGGGTGCAGGTCAATGTTAAGTGCATTTACACTCAATCCCATAAGTGTAAAGAACAGGGCAAAGAATAATGCCGGCAGAAACAGCACAAAGACAGCCACTTTATATAAGTACACTCCCGGCTTTGGCCATTTAACCATAAGTCCGACCAATGCAATGACTGCACACAAAATCAAGATGATTGGTATCATATCAGCTGGCTATTAAAATCAGAAAAACCGCAAAAACAAGGAAGCCGAGAAAACCGTTGGCAAGGTTGTTGTTGGCATGGTCCATGTCGCTGAAATCGTCCGACCCATAGCGTATTTGCTTGTATGATACTTTACGCCCTCGACGGAACAGTCGCAGACATCCATACCGAAGCCCGGCTCCGATATGCAGAATTGCACTGCCAAACCATGAACGGATAAATATCTCAGCTATAAATTCCATCATAAGTTCCATCATTTCAATCCATGTTGTGATTTGAAGGCTTCTTCCTCTATAAAACTTTCAAGCAATGCTCGGCAAGCGTCATTCTCGGTAAGATGATTGCTTAAAGTTTTGCCGGCACCTCTATCATCAATATAGACCAGTTTGTAACGGTTGCCATCGCGCATCACCACCATACAATCCGGTTTACTTGTCGTATCGAAGTCAAAACGCCAAGGTTCGATACCCATCGTCAAGAGATACTTTGTTACAGACGCTCTGTTCAATGGTTGTGATAACATTGGTTGTGACCAAAATTTTTCTAACCGCTGGTTGAGCATATCACACACTTTTCCGACCGGGACAAGTGTATTCACGATCCCTGTATTTTTACTGACTCCGGTCAGGTAGTCGGCTCTTATGAGTTTTGCGCCCACTTTTACGGTAACAAACATTTCGACATATAGAAACGGAATAATCTCATACTTCATTTTTGCCGGTATCAGATATTCGAGCCTGTTGTCATATATCCTTGCAAGCGGCTTTCTCATTATGCTCAATATAAGCCAGACAAATCCAATAACAACAGCAGAAGAAAAGAAGGCAATTCCGAGATAACCGATGAATTTTTCTATACCCGCACGAGGATGTATAGTCATGAGGTAACAAACCATGACAAGCAATAATCCGGCAAGTATAATACCTATTACCCGCCAGATACTCGGATATATATCAGTTCGATTATTCATTGGTAATTTTCAAGTTCAACGGATAAGTCTTCAGCAAAGGTATTTACGCTGATTATTTTTCCATAGTCATTTGCAGTGATCGGAAAAACTCCTATTGACATTCCCGTTTCACAAAGATAATCAACAAGTTTGTCGGAAAACTCTTCAAGATTCAATTTTGAGCAATTACATTTATGTCCATTGCTCATGCTTGACACAAACTTCTCCGCATACTCCTTAAATGGCCACACAGGAAACAGTCTTATGTCTCCAGCCTGAATGCACATATAGCTATCATCAGATGACATATACCATAGACAACCGCTGTCCGCAATCCTTTTCAGCGAGTAACTGTATCTGACTTCCGGTGATTGAGCCAACATACTGCTTATTTCTTTATCGGTCAGTTTCATATATCAATTTGCCATTTTGTTTGTAGTTCCAGAATTTTCGATAGCAGTTGCCTTCCTGATCGTAGTATTTCCATTCGCCGAATGGGTTGCTGAAATCATCTTCCGGGTCATCGAAATATGCAATCCATCCTTCGCATCTGATACTGCCATCTTTGTATAGATAACGAATATATGCGATAGAATCAGGCTGTCCGGTATAATCGCCAATCGGGCATATCCGTGACTGATTAAAGGATATGCTGTCTATCAATGGAGGAACATTGTAATCCTGTTCAAATTTTGAGATTCTGTTTATTGCAGCTATCGTGTCTACGTTTACAGGCATTTCTATCAGGCAGATATCTGGCTCTTCAGTCCAGCAGTGATCATGATACTGTGTGAGAACACCATCCTCGGAGATATATTCGACAACGTATTCTTTATCGTTGAACTTGATGTAGTCAAATATAATTCCTTCGTAATAATAACTTCCTCCTCCCATCTGCTTGAAGCCTACTTCCGACATCGATTCGGGCAAATGTCCGTTTGCCGATCGGAAAGAGTCTATGCGCTCGATTATTTTATCCCTGTACTCAAGCACTCGATCTCTTGTTGCCACTTTATATCCCATCAGACAAGAGGCAATAATAATCAATCCGACAACGAGAACGAAGCCGACAGCGATGGAATATGCTATTATTCTGACTAACCATTTCATTGCTTGCCTCCTTTCCGGTAGATAAATTGATTGGGTATGACATCAGATGCGGTGTTGTAACGGGCAAAGAACGGAAGTATATATTCTGTTAGGTCGCGCTCTATTTCGCTGCAGAGTTTCATGACATCCGTGCCTGATGTAATGCAGTACCATTTATCCTCTTTGACCGGAAGCAAGCCGCCGATTCTATACCGGATAGCACACTCATATTCCTTAGGGAAAGTAGGGATAATCCCGGTATTCTTGAAATCCTCACATTCAAGCCAAAAAGCACCTGTAAATATACCGACATTCAATGTGAAGCGGATTTGATTGGCATCATTCCATTTATCATTCTGAATGTTCACACAATAACCTATCTCGCCGTTGCTTTTGCAGAAATGATTGCCTCGTTTCTTGAAATCATTATCTTTCAGATAATCCGTTATCTTTTCAAATACGAAAGTGCGTTTGCCTTGGATGTCCATTTTCGGTAATTTGTGCCTGTCTATTTTGATTAGAATACCCAATATGAGCATGACGATCGCTCCGAATACCGGAGTTTGCCATGATATAGTTTGCTCGGAAGGATTGAAGCGCCAACTCGTTACGATGCTTGTCGAATTGAAATCAGCCACAAACATATAGATTCCTATGCCAAGCATTATAGCCGAGCATATCATCAGGATTATGAATCCTTGTTGCTGAAAATTATTGGTGTGGCGATTCATACGCTAATAATCATTGGCTTATCGCTGCCGAATTATGTAGATAACCGATATACAGTCCAATAAAGAAAAGTGTCGCAGATAGAATTGGATAAATCACCGCGAGTCGTCGATACGCAGAAATATTATAGACATCATGTTCGCAGATTATCGCTCTGTATCGTTTCTTTCGTAAAAGCAACCACCATAAAGCGGCGAGTCCGAGAATGAACATGGCTGAAATTAATATTCTCACATCATATTTCTTCAAATCAATAAAATCTGTAACATCAGCCGAAATCATTACAAAACCGATTATCCCAAAAATCGGACACAGGACACTGAACACAGCTAACAGAGGAACGAAGATTCCATCCTGTTCCTGTCGCATCTGCCACCAATAATATTGGTAGAATAAGGCGCTTAGCAGTTTCATGAGAGTCTATTATCTGTAATATCGCAAATTTAGCGAAATTTATCGACATTGGATGTGACAAATGTCCCAAACCGCCATAAAAAATCAGCACTGAACGATGATTATGCTACTTATTCATCGCATTTCGCCCATATTGCTTACGATTTCAAGCCTCGTTCGCTGCTATATTCGATATTGGGATTGATGGCTTGCAGCGTGTCAACGAATGATTCCTCATCTTCAGGCGATACATAAACATAGCTGCTTCTGTCGTAGATGATGCGCAGCTTGGTGTAAGCCGCCGAGTAATTTCGGCGGCTTTCAACCCAGAATTTTCCACGCCGAATTTTCTTGATGCTGTCAATATTGATGGCCAATGACTTCAAAGGTGTTGATATGCGTAATACATTGTCATATATGGTATAAGTTGTTTTGCGATATAGATACCGGGACAAAAACACAACTATCAGAAACGGGGGCGAAACCCAAAGAATGGAAATAAAGCCCAATATGATAGTAGGAGCCATGAAAAATACAATGACATCAAATATGCACAACATTATTATAGGCCATTTGTACATCCTATTATCCACCTTGCATCGAAATACGGCGTGGTGCTTGGGGATATATGGCGGCGGAACGATTGAATTATCCATTGATGTCATGAATTTGTCATTTTACAAAAATCCCTTCAAGCTGATATGGATGTATCAAATAATGCAACATCAGCCAATCCATAAGAACTGTCCAGACAAAGCCGACAGGAAGCATTAGAAAAAGACACCATGTCGGGACTGAATATTTACCGTGCTGTCCAGACTTCACGGCTTTCAAATATCGGATTCTTTTTCCGTTGAATGTGCCAAAAGTCCATATCAAGATTGACACGGTATATAACAGTAATATTATAGCATCGATATTCCTTCCTTCCGTACGGAATAATTCCGCACAAAAAATAGGAATAGGGGACAATATTAATCCTATTGTTAGACCGACATATAGACAAGCCGCAAAGCGGGCAGGGTCTTTCTTCCTAAGATATGCATCATATATACGTATATAGTATCGGTCAATTATTCCTGCTCGTTTATCGGTCAGTTTCATGGTGTTCAAGAAATTTACAAGCTGGCAATTTAATTACTTTGGGGTCGTAGGCATTGTGGTCAACATTCTTGACGATTCTGCGCTTGTTTGCTTCATATTCAAGAAGTTTTGACAGAGTTGTATCTTTATCGCCGTACCAATAGTTGAATATCTTTGTGTCCCAGTTGGATATTTGATTTGAAATCTGTATGTATACATCTTGGACTATATCTATGTTGTTGAGATAAAGAGCGACACCATATATCAACTCGTATATCTTCATTTGAAGTATAAAGTTGGTTTGCATGGACTTGTCGGTTGCAATAATTTCATATAAAACCCGGACAAAATCCGCGGCTGTATTGCTTTCGCTTAACAATGGAAATTGCGTGCAGCATCTGTCAATGATATTTGTACTGTCAGACAAATATATGTCAAGACCGTTGTCATCTACCAACGGTTGAAGCAATAAAGGAACATCTATGCAACTTTTCAGGGTAGGACGCCAAAGCGGATATATCGAAAAAAATAGCTTGTAATCCAGATTCGGAACTTTGACAAATGTCAAGCCTACCAAGAGACACTCAACCCTATGGACAAAACATTTAGATGTAATGCCCTTTAAGTTGAACACTGCACACAGTTGCTTTGACAATTCCCGATATTCCATATTCTAAACGCTTTATGACAACAAATCCGTTAAATGAGGTTGATATTTATAGCCTCCGGCAATTTCAGCCAATTGCTCGGCACTCCATTTTTGCCTGTCTGAAAAGAGAGTTGACAGGCTGTTCTCTTGCAATGCAAACAAAAGGTCGAGATATGATTGCTGATTCTTGGCAATATAACTTACAACGCGCTCATCGTCCGCCCAGTCAATTTCTACAATTTCCCCGGTTGCTTTATGAATTGCAAGCGGAAAAGCCTCTCTCCGTCCGAAAAAAGTATATGGCTCTGTCTCTTTCAATTCATCGGATTTGTTGAAACTGAAAATCATTATTGTCAACTTGGAGACATCATAATTTGACATCAAGTCTATGATAGCATTTTCCGGCTCAACATTCGTGTGAATACACTTATTACCAATGAATAGGTCATCCAGATAGATTTGGGCGAAACCTTCCGGCATTTTCGTAAACTTACTTTCATCGGGAGTTATCTCCCTTATGGCGGTTACAAATTCGGCTGCTGTCATAACCATTTGTTTTTAAGGACGCGACGTGAATAAATCGGGGCGTAGAAGAAGCAGAACCATACGTTTAGCAATATGTATCCGGGCGTGTCTTGTTTTATGGCTATTACTATATTGCGTTGTATGAACACAGAGACTGCGATAATCAAAGCGATATAAAATATACCGCCTATTTTGGAGTCAATCAGTGGCGTATAGAATACCGCCGCCAATGTATATAGCAGCCAAAACAGTTGCACATTGCGAAGGAACAGATAGACCTTGCGCTTTGGGAATGTCTCCGATTCCTGTTTGCCGTCTGCCTTGCCGCTCAGGAAATAGAAACTCAGGAAAGGATTGACAAAGAAGTTTCCGCAGAGTATCAATGACAGATACTTGCCACCGTATCGTACACGGCTAATACGGATATTGGCAAACAACAATCCCATTGCCGAAGCCATAAGCAGTAGCTGTGCTACTTTAGCCACATCGGAGTGAAGCCATAACTCACGGTCAAGCCAACCGCCACATATCCCGACAATAAGGACAGCAGCGTAAACCAGCAATAGAAAGTTGCCGACAACGGCAGTGAGGTATAAAGACTTTTTCATTCAAAACCTACGGTTAATGCTTTAACGGTATAATTCCAACTCGTGATATATAAAAACCACATCAGAGCGATATTTATAAAAAGAATTACAAGCAAAGCGGTTCCGACCTCTTTATACTTATTCCTGAACGCATAGACTACATTTGCCGTCTGTGCGAATATCAGCAATATATTTGCGACCAACAGAAACCAGTTAATCTTGGTCGTCCCTCCCGCAAAAAGAACAGCGAAAGAAAAGAAGAACGTAATCGCAAACAATGCTACAATTATCCATTTCGCCCGATAAATCAGTTTCATCGCTTGCCTCCTTTCTTCCACAAGTAAATGAACAGTCCGAGTGCCACAAGGTAGTTTATCCACATGGCGCATGAAAGCGAGTCAATACTCAGGTACATTTTTTCAATTATGTCCTGAATATCGAATGGTTCTACGATGTATTTAAGATCGAGATATGCGTTGCAGACCAAGAGCAATTCTATGACTGCTCCTAATCCGAAGATTACACAACCTGATATTTTCTGCCACCTTTTCATAGATTCTTGATTTCAAGTTTTTGCCTGCATATTGTATGTATGAATTGATTGTAGAAATACAGATAGCCGTTGTGAATACAGTATGTCCGGATATTGGATTCGTTTATACACTGCGTATTCCATGTTTTCCCGGCGTCAAAGCTGTAAAGGATGTAGCTGTTGGTGTTCGGGCGTTTCGTCACGAGACTATATAAGACGCCGCCTTCGCCCCGTAATGCCTCCATCATGCCGAAATCAAATTGTCCGGTTTTCGTCATGGTTCCAGTCGGGCAGTCAAGTAAGTACGATTCTACTTCTCCTCCGGTTTGGGTCAGTATGACACAGGTATTGTCCGACGATTTGATAAGACTGACATCCCCCTTGCAACTGAAATCAGCGATATATGAATCGGCTGTGAAATCATATAGACGATAACCGCTGGGCGAGTGGTGAGACGTGAAACCGAAGATGTGATTTTGTACTGCGGCAAGTCCCTTGTTCGCAGGTTGTAACGAATAGCATCCAATCGAGTCAGCTTCCTTGAGATATCTGTCCGTCCTATAAAATATTCCGTTTGCAGCGTAACAAAGGCTGTCATTGTCTGCAAAAAGGATGGGTAGCTTTGCAAACTTATAATCAGACCACCAGTTGGAGCCTTCATGGGTTATCATTTCTATCTCGTAGGCTGAATGATGTTGAATAGCGCAATATACATCATCATTAATCCTGACTGTATTGAAGGCTTTGCCATAGCCGGGCAATTCGATAAACAGATCCCATTTGCGCCCACCGTTTTCAGTGAGATAAACTGTCGCCGTATCGGGATGATCCATGTAACGCAATGAGCTTATAGCAATGCCTTTGCCATCATTGTAGATGTATAGGTCCGACACATCCCCCACAAGCCCATTCGCTTTCCATTCATTTGATTGATCCGATGAAAACAATCCGAATAAGGCGCATGAACGAATGAACAGCCCCACCATTATAAAAGGGAAAATCTGCCTTAGTCTATAGAGATTATCATTACCGGAAAGCGGGACTTGATTAGTCTTACCATCTCGCCATGCTTCATATTTTGCCTTACGAAGTTTCCATAGATCCACCGGGCTTTTACCTTGGATGTCTTTTAGCGATTTATGGAAGAGCACACATCCAACGATAGCTAACCCGATGAAAATGACAAACGGTACTACATTCTTTCCGATATTGATATTGGCGGCAGCTCCGATTGCGCCTATTATCGACAACAATGCTGTAGAGATGGCCTTGAACGCAGTTCGCTTGTATGTCTTGCTCATGATAATCCATCCTACAAAACACAATACTCCGCTTAAAAGAATGAAACTTGGCAAGAGATATATTTGGACTACAATCAACGGATATGGCTCATGTATTGTCATATTTAATATAACCATCAAGGTAACATCGACAAGATAGGCTCCAATAGCCGCACCCCAAATCCCAAGCCATGTGTATAAAACGCCAATATTCTTTGGCCAAATCAACCCTATAGCCACAGCCAGCGCGTTTGACAGCAATATCAATAAAATGCAGAATATACTATCTGAATAGAACGTGAGAGAGAAGGCCGACAGGCATAGCGCAGTGGCAATCTCATAAATCCAAAATCGTTTATCGGTCAGTTTCATCGCTTGCCTCCTTTCTTCCATTGTGCTATTAGTCTTTTGGTACGCGAGACAATCACAGGGTTGTCGCTGTATTCAACCAACCGATTTGCTGTATCATGCGCGAATTCCGGAATGACATCTACAAACAGTCGTGAAGCCCAATACATCGACTGTTCATAAATTGCCATAAGTTCAATCATTTCGTCTATCGCGTCATGGGCTATGAGATATTTGGCGGCGTTTTCAATGTCCCATTGGCTATTGGTCTGTACTTTCTTGTCGCCGTTGGCTACCGCAGCGAAATACATCAGCGATGCTTGCTCAAAAAAAGAATATACGTCGTCTTTATCGTCATATTCAAGTCGCTCACGCCAAAGCGCGAAAAACTCCTTGGCTGAAATCAACGAGTATTTACCCTCGGTCCAATCGACACCGCGCTCAATGAAATAATGGGCTTCTTCCGATTGAAATCCGCAATCATTGTCAATATAATATTCTTCTCTCGGCTCAGTCCTTATAGCACGGATTATGACATTTCCGGCGTTGCCTTCAAAATAGATTGTGCCCAACTCTCCATGATACTCGGCATAATAGTCACCTTGATAGTTCATGCCGTCAAGTTCGTGGAACGCGTCACGAAACGCAGTCATACTACTGCCTTTCATTGATCTGTATTTGGTTTCAGCGATTATATCGGCATAGATACATCCGGGGATGTGATCCATAGCGCAGTCGGCTTTAATGCCACGCCTCGCCAACATTTCCTCAAATGAATCCAATCGTGCGGAAGCATCTTTATCAACCACCGATGGATCAAGCCAAACTCTCGCCTGTCCGTCAAAAATACCGTCAGCGGTTCGCAGTCCATACAGGGCGTTGGTGGAATAGTCAAATGTCTGGAAATATTTTTCGCGCATCTTCCAGTCGCCATGACATATCTTGTCTTTGGGCATAAAAGTTTTAAGGATTTTCACCCACCGTCTGCGCCATCTGCTGATATACCATGAAATGCCGAATGCCACGGTTGCGATAACCAAAAACATGATTCCCTGCAGATCTCCCTCCGTCGCCACTTTGTATGTAACAAAACTGACCATAGCCACAAGGTAGGCTATGCCGACCGCTACCAATATGAAAGCACCAATTTTCTTCAACACTTTGCCAAGACGCTCGTTAATCCTTAATCTCCCGGTCTCGAAAAGCCATATAACCAATGCGACAACAGCAATTGCACCGACAGCAATCAGCACATCCGTAAGGGAATCAGCCATTCTCCCGATTGACGAAATCAGGACGCACGCCACACCTGTTATGTACCATATCGGCTTCATTTTCGTTGGCGTTTTAAGGTTATGTTTTTTCTGTTATGCCACGCTTGCTTCGGCATAGTGAGCTTATCCCGAGTCTTTATATCAAGAACCATTCCCTCAAGAGTCATGTATCCGGATGATAATAAATCTTCAGGATTATAGCCTGATTTCAGAACT
>Ga0137308_102648_pt1 | contig 11148 bp, 13 predicted proteins | sample Inofrocosms_June_FD_97181 | JGI IMG/M metagenome (GOLD analysis project Ga0137308, IMG submission 97181) | Mouse cecal microbial communities from Vienna, Austria - N-Acetylneuraminic and N-Acetylglucosamine D2O microcosms_June | ecosystem: Host-associated > Mammals > Digestive system > Large...
ATCCATGAAACGGAGTTTTGAATGTATTTGGGAAAGGACAAAAATCAAAGCACCCGGCACAGCCAATCGCCAAACTGAATGTACCGGATGCACGCAGGGTTCTCCCAAAGGATTTCCCTGCCCTTATTTTACCACAAAGGTCGGGGGATTTACATATCAAAGCTCTTTCTTTATCAAAAAATCAAATTTAAGGAAAGAAAGAGGTAGAAAAATGAGTTTTTTCACAACAGCGGTAACAGGATTAAAGACAGTCGTAACAGCAATCGGCGCAGGCGTGGCAGTATGGGGCGTTATCAATCTGCTTGAGGGATATGGGAATGATAACCCTGGGGCAAATGCTCATGTACGGTAAAGAAGCAAGCAACCGAAAACAAGAGATAGACCGCCAGCACCACACTATTCCGAACCAAAAGAATCAAAGAGCAAGACCAAAAGACAAGCATTATGGAAATGTGCATAACAGGCTATGGAATCATGGATAACTCTATTCACAGAACATGGAAAAGCTAAAGTGCAGCTTTCCCACATTCTGCAAACAGAGTTACCCACAATTCCATGAGACAGCCAGTTATACACATTACGCACAATGCCGATTACGGCGGAATCCCACACATTCCTTTTTTCTTTCATGAATATAAAAATTTATTATTTGACAAATAATTTACTAATTTATCGTTTTTTGAAAAAGTGAAAGTTTAGCAAAAGGGATTGACAGAAAGAATATCCTGATTTATAATTTGCCTAATGTATAATCTAAGTTATATATGATGCAAATTATAAATGGAGGTACAAATATGCCAGCAATAGCGAAAGTCACAAAAGAAATGATTATAGACGCTGCTTTTGAAATTGCAAAAGAAATTGGAGCAGAAAACATAAACGCCCGGACAGTTTCACAAAAGCTCGGCTGCTCAACACAGCCCGTTTTATATCATTTTAAAACAATTGAAGATGTCCGAATGGCAGCACATAGAAAAGCAGGTGAGTTTCATATTAACTATGTAACAAATTTAAGCGGCAAATACGAACGTCCTATGTTGGAAGTGGGTATGAGACATATTCAGTTTGCCGTAGAAGAAACAAATCTTTTTCGTTTTTTATTTCATTCAAACTATTATACAGGCGTTTCCCTTTCTGATTGGCTTACAGGGAAAAATTTTGATTCTTTATTTCCTATTTTGGAGAGACAGGCAAAGGTAGACAAGCAACAGGCATATAACATATTTTCTCAAATTTTTTTAGTAACACATGGAATAGCCAGCCTGCTTGCTAATAATGCAATGGCTTATGATGAAGCATATTGTATAAAGACATTGTCTAATGCCTATTTTGGAACAATGCATCTGATAAAAGACAGAGGTTTATTATGAATATAAGTTTACTATTTTTGAAATCCTGATAAAGCATATCCTTCTATTTCATAAATAAATGACTGTTTTTTTACAGTTTCGTTTTCCATGCTAAAATGAAATTACAAAAAGGAAAGAGGTAAAAAAATGTATTTCAATATCCTAAAAAAAGATTTAAGAAGAAAAAAGATAATGAATATCATTTTACTTATATTCATTGTACTGGCAACAATGTTTGTATCATCCAGTGTAAATAATATTTTAAATGTTACTTCTGCATTAGATAATTATTTAGATATGGCTGGAGCACCTGATTATTTAGTGGCAACAAGGAATAAAATTTTTGAAGCTGATTTAACTGCTGTCTTAAATTCCACAAAATCAATTGAAGATTATAGCGTAGAAAAATTGTTGTTTTTAGCTCCTGAGAATTTTATATTTGAGGGGGAGAATATAACTGCTTTAGGTGGAACTAATGTCATTCAAAGTGATGAAAGATTGTCTTTGAACTATTTTCTTGCAGATGGAAATAAACTTGAAAAAGTTGAGCCGGGAGAAATCTATATAACAGAAGGAAAAGCAGAAAAAATCGGACTAAAAAAAGGAGATATCATCACCATTGAAATAGACGGGGTTAAAAATGAATTTGTATTTGCCGGTGAAATTAAAGATGTTATTTTTGGTGCAAAGTCCATGCAGATTCAACGATATATAATAAGCAGCAAAGATTATAAAGAATATACATCTAATTCAAAAACGGAAAAGATTTATGGTGGAAATTTAATTTATATACATACTAACAATATTGAAAACACACTTTCAGAAATAAAATTACTTACTGATAATAGTATTTTGAACATAGATAAATCTAAAATAAAACTTTGTTATATTTTGGATATGGTAGTAACAGGCATTATTCTTGTAGTAAGTATTATTTTTATAATAATTGCATTTATCATCTTACGTTTTACAATTACTTTTACATTAGCAGAGGAATTTCGTGAGATTGGAGTTATGAAAGCTATTGGTATCAGTAATTTAAAAATAAGAGGATTATATCTTGTAAAATATACAGCACTTTCTATAACAGGGGCATTCATTGGACTTATATTAAGTTTTCCATTTGGCAAAATGTTACTACTGAATGTTTCTTCAACCTCGATTATGATAAGTAATCAAAATTCAATTTTTATAAATATGTTTTGTGTAGTAATTGTTGTTTTTGTGATTCTAATGTTTTGTTTTGGTTGTACCAGTAAGGTAAAAAAAATGAACCCCATTGATGCAATTAGAAATGGGCAGACAGGAGAACGTTTCAGAAAAAAGAATTGTATGAAGTTGGGAAAAAGCAGATTGCCGTCAACATCTTTTTTAGCACTGAATGATATTGTAAGCAGTCCGAAGCGTTTTTGTATTATTGCTATTATATTTTTTGTGTGTACGTCACTTCCTCTGGTACTTTCCGTAACTGTTTCAACATTGAAAAGCGGTAGTTTATATAGTGTATTGAGTATCGTTGACAGCGATGTTGTTGTAGGCGATAATCCTGCTGAATTTTCAATAGAAAATGGACATGAAGAACTTGAAAAGTTTTTAAATAATTTAGAAGATAAACTTGAAAAAAATGGAATGCCTGCAAATTGCATAAAAGAGATGATGTTTTCATTACCTGTAAGTTTTAATGGTAATGAAGCAAAGCTGCCAATATATCAGGGGACAGGAACTACAATGGATATGTATCAATACTTAGAAGGAACAGTTCCTGAAAATTCTAATGAAATAGCGATAACTAAGATTTCAGCAAATAAAATTAAAGCAACGATTGGAGATACTATAACAATTAAAACGATAGATGGTGACAAGAATTATATTATCACAGCATTTTTTCAATCAATGCATAGTAATGGAGACGGGATAAGACTTCATACGAATGAAGAAATAAATTATATTCAAACTTTTCATGAGATAAATACCCAAATTATATTTACAGATAATCCAGATAAAGAAGAAATTGAAATCAGGGTGGAAAAAATAAAAGAAATTTTTCCAGAGTTTGAAACTGTCAAGACAAGTGCGGAATTTATATCAGATATGTTAGGTGTTACAGAACCTCTTAACGCCATAAAAATACTGATTGCTATTATTACAGTCCTCTTAGTTGCTCTTATTTCAGTGCTTATGGAACGCTCTTTTATTGAAAAAGAGCAAGGTGAAATTGGACTTATGAAAGCCATTGGTATCAGCGGCAAAACAATATATTTATATCATGCGTTAAGATTTTTATTTATAGGAATGATTTCAGTAATGATAAGTGAAATTTTTGCAATTCCATTAACACATTTATGTATAGATTCACTATTTAAGATGATGGGATTAGAGACCGGCGTAGATTATGTAATAAATCCTATGGAAACTTTTATTACTTTTCCGGCAATTGTTTTTATTACAACAATGATATGTGCATATTTGACATCAATGTACATAAGAAAAATAAAATCCTCAAATATATCAATTACTGAATAAAAAAGGAGCAGATTATGAATATTTTAGAAGTAAGAAATCTTTGTAAATCCTATAATGTAAATGGCTGTCAAAATAATATTCTTGAAAATGTAAATTTTAATATTTCTAAAGGAGAAATGGTTGCTATTATGGGGCCTTCCGGTTCAGGTAAATCGACATTACTTTACTCGGTTTCAGGTTTGGATAGTGTAACCTCAGGAGAAGTAAAGATTGGTAATAAAAATATTGTTAAAATGAAAGAAAAAGAACTGGCAAATTTACGACTTGATGATATTGGATTTATTTTTCAACAAATGTATATGCTAAAAAATCTTACCATAACAGACAATATTATACTTCCGGCAGTGCAATCTAAAAAAAATAATGAAAACCGAAATGAAATCCTTCAAAGAGGACATGCCCTAATGCGTAAACTTGGAATTATGGAAATTGCAGATAATGACATAAACGAAGTTTCAGGAGGGCAATTACAACGTGCATGTATTTGCCGCAGTATGATTAATAATCCAAAAATTATTTTTGCAGACGAGCCAACAGGAGCTTTAAATCGTACTTCTTCTGATGAAGTTATGGAAGAACTTACAAAATTAAATGATAACGGAACTACAATAATGCTTGTGACACATGATGTAAAGGTTGCCGCAAAGTGTACAAGAGTTATGTACATAGTTGACGGAAATATAAAAGGTGAGCATAATTTAGGAAAATATAAAATTGATTCACAAAAACGAGAACGAGCTTTAAATAATTGGCTTATGGAAATGGGGTGGTAAATTGAATGAAAAATTTATAGTATAAATTGCAAAAACAGGAGAAAAAGCCTTCTATTTCCTTTGCTAATATTTGCCGGGGATAAAGATAGTACAGATAAAGTAAAAGCATATTGCAGAGAATGGGCAAAATGCTCATGTACAGTAAAGAAACAAGAAGCCGAAAACAAGAGATAGACCACCAACACCACACTATTTCGAACCAAAGACAAAAAGACAAGCATTATGGAAATGTGCATAACAGGCTATTCCACTATGAGGAACAAATTGACGAGCTGTACTTAGCTGGGAGCGAATCGACAAAGGCGGGAAATAATATGGTGAAAGTGAAAAGATAGTTGAATTTTTGTCATATTGGAGAGGAGGGGCATTTTCTATGAATTGCACAGAAGCATACAAGGAACACATCATGTATACTTTTAATGGTTTCTGCAAAGTTGTGATACGCTATGCCGCTATCAACGCATGGCGGGAACGGAGCAGACGGCGGCAAAGGGAAATATCCTTTGAATACCTCACAGAAGAAAAATTTTACCCATTCAGTACGTCAGATGAATATTTTGCAGACCCCTACAAGGAATACCGTATCACGATATGCGGTCAGACAATCATTCTCACCAATGGGAATCTTGCCGCTGCCCTGTTATCGTTGCCAAAGAAAAAGAGAGAAATTATTTACCTTTACTTTTTCGGACGTTATACACAACAGGAAATCGGGGAAATATACGGAAGCTGCCGGAGTACAGCATGGCATCACATACACAGTGCCTTGCAGATGTTACAGAAAGAAATGGAGGTGCTTTCACATGGGGAAACCTAACCTTGTGCCTTATGAAACCATTATCAGAGCGACCAATGGAGAGCCGGAAGCCGTGGACGAGGTTTTACAGCATTACAGCAGACAAATCCGGCTTGCCGCCCTTGAAAACGGGCATATCAACAAGGACACCGAGGACAGCATAAAACGGCGGCTTGTCGCTGCCCTATTCCAGTTCCGTCTTGACGGACAGGCTACATAACAGGAGGTGGGATTTGTCGCTAAAATAATCATACTCACATTCAAAGACACGGAAGAAAAAGCAGTTGAGGAAGCCATAGCCGCCCTTGTTGATATGATACCGCTGGAAGCCATACAGCCGCCACATTCCCCTATGCTGATTTTTCCGGGATTGGAAATCAGACCACACCAACGCCGGGTACTGAAAGACGGTGCAGACATAAGCCTTACCCGTTTGGAATACGGCACACTTTGCTACCTTGCCGCCAGTCCGGGGAGGGTATTCACAAAGGCACAAATCTTTGAAGCCGTATGGAGCATGGAGAGCGAGAGCTGCCAGTCAAGCGTGGCAAATGTGATTTGCAACTTGCGGAAAAAGATAGAGCCGGACAGCCAAAACCCCACCTACATAAAAACCGTTTTAGGCATGGGCTACAAATTCGCTTCCGGGGAATGAACAACTGAATAACCGCCGCTATCAACGGCAACGCAGAAGCAGGAAATCAAGAAAAGGTTTCCTGTTTTTTTGCGCCCATTTTTGGCATTTTTGAAAATCGTCAGTATTATGCCGTGCAAAGGGATAAAAAGAAATCTCTGCCCGTTTTGTCAAATCCTGTTAGGAAAAGACGAAAAGAAATTTCGCAAAACATTGCCTGATTTTCATTTCCGTGCGTAGTAGGTAATAGAGGGGTAAATTTTGCCGCAGAGTTGGCAAAAGCCCCGCCCTCTCCGTGGAGGGTATCAGCGGAAAGCCCACACAGAGGAAGCCGCCGCTTTTTAAGAGCAAGATTCTACCACAGTACCAAATTTCGCTAACCGCTCATTTTGTCCTATGGGAATCTTGTTGGGGTTGCCACCCCAAGCCCGCCTTTTTGCGGCTTGCGCCGCTTGAAAAAATCCCGCAAAAACTTTTTCGGATTTTTTTCAAAAATACTTCCGCTTTTGCCCCTGTTTTTCTCCCATTAGTGAGAGGACACCATGAACAGAAAGGAGGTCACAGACCATGAAAAAATACAACACGCCCCACCGCCGCCGGGTAATCAAGACACGCTTGACCGAGGAAGAATACGCCGAGTTTTCCGAGCGTGTCACCCTCTGCCAAATGAGCCAGTCTGAATATATCCGGCAAGCCCTTATCAAGTCGAGAATACAGCCCGTCATTACCGTTTCCCCGGTCAATGATGAACTGTTATCTGCCGTTGGGAAGCTCACAGCCGAGTACGGGAAAATCGGCGGCAACTTGAATCAGATTGCCCGCTGTCTGAATGAGTACGGCGCACCTTATAACACCCTCTCCTATGAGGTACGAGCCGCCATAGCGGAGCTTGCCGCCTTGAAGTTTGAAGTCTTGCAGAAAGTAGGTGAAGCCGTTGGCAACGTTCAAACATATCAGCTCTAAAAATGCCGACTATGGGGCTGCCGAACAGTACCTAACCTTTGAGCATGACGAATTTTCCATGAAGCCCACACTTGATGAAAACGGGCGGCTTGTTCTCCGTGAGGACTACCGCATTTCCTCTCTGAATTGCGGCGGGGAAGATTTCGCCATAGCCTGTATGCGCTCCAATCTGAAATACGGCAAGAACCAAAAACGGGAGGACGTAAAGAGCCACCACTATATCATTTCTTTTGACCCCCGTGACGCACAGGACAACGGCTTGACGGTAGACAAGGCGCAGGAGTTAGGCGAGCGGTACTGTAAAGAGCATTTCCCCGGACACCAAGCTTTAGTATGCACCCACCCGGACGGGCATAATCACAGCGGCAACATTCATGTGCATATCGTAATCAATTCTTTGCGGATTGAGGAAGTACCGCTATTGCCATACATGGATAGACCAGCCGACACAAAAGCGGGCTGTAAGCACCGCTGTACAGACGCAGCTATGGAATATCTGAAAGCGGAAGTCATGGAGATGTGCCACCGGGAAAACCTCTATCAGATTGACTTGTTACATGGGAGCAAGAACCGAATTACCGAGCGGGAGTATTGGGCGAAACGGAAAGGACAAGCCGCACTGGATAAAGAGAACGCTTCCCTTGCCGCCAATGGAGAGCCGACCAAACCCACAAAATTTGAAACCGACAAAGAGCGGTTACGCAGCACGATCCGCACCGCTTTGTCCTCTGCTATCTCTTTTGCGGATTTCTCCGGGAAGCTGTTACAGCAGGGCGTGACCGTCAAGGAGAGCCGGGGGAGATTGTCATATCTCACGCCGGACAGGACGAAGGCCATAACCGCCCGGAAACTGGGTGATGATTTTGACCGTGCCGCCGTACTGGAAACACTCACCATAAACGCACAGAACGCCGCAAGAGCCGCCGAAAAGCCCTTACCCCGACAGGAATACCCCCGCAGTCTAAAAGACCGTTTACAGCGGAATAAAGCCGCTATAAATACACCGAAACAGGACAGCGTTCAACGCATGGTAGACCGGGAAGCAAAACGGGCAGAGGGGAAAGGCGCAGGATATGACCGCTGGGCGGCAGTCCACAACCTAAAGCAAATGGCGGCGACCATGAGCATTTACGGGGAATCCGGCTTTGCTTCCCCGGAAGAACTGGAAGCCGCCCTTGCCGCCGCCAGTGCGGAACTGAACAGCGTCCATGCGGAACTGAAAGCCGTGGAAAGCACTTTGCGGGAGAAAAAGGACTTACAGAAACAGCTATTAGCCTACATCAAGACCAAGCCCACCCGTGACGGGCTGAAAGCGCAGAAAACCGAGAAAGCCCGGAGAGCCTACCGGGAACAGCACGAAAGCGATTTTATCATAGCCGAAGCCGCCACCCGGTATTTCAAGGCACAGGGCATTTCCAAGCTGCCAGCGTCCAAAGCCTTACAAGCCGAGATTGAGCAGCTTATGAGGGAAAAGAACGCCCTTTACAACGAGTACCGGGAAAAGAGGGAGCGAACCAAAGAGTTACAGACCGTAAAGAGCAATATCGAGCAGATTTTAAGGCGTGAGCCGGAACGGGGAAAGGGGAAAGACCATGAAAGATAAGATACCGCAAATGGACTACCCACAGTACAGAACCGCCCGCCGCCTTGTGCATGAGTGCTGTAATTACGATAACGGCAACTGTATTTTACTGGACGGCGGCGAGCCTTGCGTATGTGTGCAGAGTATCAGCTATTCGCTTCTCTGCCGCTGGTTTCGGATTGCCGTGCTTCCCCTTGACGGGAAACTGGAAGCCGCCCTGCTCCACCGGGCAGAGAGGAAACGCTGTACCGAGTGCGGCGGGTATTTTCTCCCCAAATCAAACCGTGGGAAATACTGCCCGGATTGTGCCGGACGCATGAAAAGAGCCAAAGCCGCACAGCGCAAGCGGAAACAAAGGCTTATATGTCACGCTTTAGGAACTTCCAAACCCCCGTAAATCAAGGCTTTTTTGACCGCCCTCAAAGGGTATGCGGTACTTTTATCCTTTACCCCCAAAAAAGCCGCCCTAAATGCGTAACAGAAGCCCAAAACAGAACCAAAGGAGGAACGAATGGCAGACAACCGCAAATATTACTACCTAAAGCTGAAAGAGAGCTATTTTGACGAGGACGCTATCGTGCTGCTTGAAAGTATGCAGGACGGTATGCTCTACTCAAACATTCTCTTGAAGCTGTACCTAAAATCGCTGAAAAACGGGGGAAAGCTCCAGCTTGACGAGAATATCCCCTACACCGCACAGATGATAGCCACAATCACCCGCCAGCAAGTCGGCACAGTCGAGAGGGCTTTGCAGATTTTTATGAAGCTGGGGCTTGTAGAGCCTTTGCAGAACGGGGCTTTGTACATGAGCAACATAGAGCTTTTAATCGGTCAGTCCTCTACCGAGGGGGAGCGCAAACGCCGTGCAAGGCGGGCTTTGCAGGAACAGAAAGCCCTGCCGGAAGCCGTGGCGGACATTTGTCCACCAGAGATAGAGAAAGAGAAAGAGATAGATATAGAGTTAGAGATAAAGAGAGAGGGAGAGATAAAAAACGGACAGACCGCCCGCACCCCTTTTGGCAGATACGAAAATGTATTCCTGTCAGAAAAAGAGCTTGCGGAACTGCAAACGGAGCTTCCCGGCAAATGGGAATATTACATTGACCGCTTATCCGGCTATATCGCTTCCACCGGGAAGAGCTACAAGAACCATGCCGCCACTATCCGGCGTTGGGCTGCTGATGATAAGGCAAAGGGGAAGCCGAAAAAGGGAATCCCCGATTATTCCTGCAAAGAGGGCGAGAGCCTTTGACAGCAGAGATACAACGCCCTGTAAACAGGGCGTGGGAAAGACCATTGACAAGGAGGACGATTGTTTATGAGTGATTACGATAACGCCATTTTCCGGCTTGCCACAGAAGCAGAGCCGGAGGACTACACCGGGGAGGACGGGCTTTTATACTGCGGGAAATGCCGCCAGCCCAAAGAAGCCTATTTTGCAGAGGGCAGGACGCTTTTCGGACGTGACCGCCACCCCAAAGAATGTGACTGCCAGCGGGCAGACCGGGAAAAACGGGAAGCCGCCGACCGGGAACACAGACACCGGGAAGAAGTGGAGCGGCTGAAAAGAAAGGGCTTCACCGACCCGGCTATGAGGGAATGGAACTTTAAGAACGACAACGGGAAATGCCCTCAAATGCACAACGCCTATTCCTATGTGGAGCGTTGGGAGCAGATGAAAGACGAGAACCACGGACTTATTTTGTGGGGAAGTGTCGGCACAGGGAAAAGCTATTTTGCCGGGTGTATCGCTAACGCCCTTATGGAGCGTGAAGTTTCCGTGCGTATGACGAACTTTGCGGCGATATTGAATGACCTTGCCGCCAGTTTCAAAGACCGCAACGACTACATAGCCCGTCTTTGCAGTTTTCCTTTGCTTATCCTTGACGATTTCGGCATGGAGCGGGGAACGGAATACGGGCTTGAACAGGTCTACAACGTGATAGACAGCCGCTACCGAAGCGGCAAGCCGCTGATTGTCACCACAAATTTGACGCTGGAAGAATTGCAGAACCCGGAGGACACGCCACACGCCCGGATTTATGACCGCCTTACGGATATGTGTACCCCTGTCCGCTTTACCGGGGAGAATTTCAGAAAAGCCCACGCACAGGCGAAAATGGAACGCCTTAAAACGCTGCTGAACAGAAAGGAGAGCCTATGACCGACACCCCAAACAGAAGCACTGCCACTACTGCCCGCCGCCCCGATTGCGTCACCGAGGTTCGCCGGGGGAACACCGTCCTTGTAGTTTCCGGCTATTTCAAGCAAGGCACTACCGCCACCGCCGCCGACAAAATGATGAAAGTCCTTGAAGCGGAAACAGCCGCCGGGATAAAGCCGCCCCACGCAGTATAAAGTGATAAGCCGTATTAAAAAGATATGCGGCATTATGTGACATAAAGTAGCAAAAAGGACTGTACAGCCAGCCCCGCCCTATGGTATAATAAACCTACGGAATAGTGGGCTGGCTGTCGGAAACGGAGGACATTATGGCAAGACAGACCACCCAACAACTCATTACCGCC
>Ga0137308_102649_pt1 | contig 11140 bp, 9 predicted proteins | sample Inofrocosms_June_FD_97181 | JGI IMG/M metagenome (GOLD analysis project Ga0137308, IMG submission 97181) | Mouse cecal microbial communities from Vienna, Austria - N-Acetylneuraminic and N-Acetylglucosamine D2O microcosms_June | ecosystem: Host-associated > Mammals > Digestive system > Large...
TCCCTGAGAGCTTCTAAATTTAGCTTATTATTATCTTTCCATATTCTTCTGTCTTGTCTCGCATTATCTCTAATCCAGTCTCTAGTTCCTCAAGTGAAAATCTATGCGAAATCAGCTTTGTTGGAGAAATCTTTTTTTGTTGTAAAAGCCTTAATACATAGTTCCAGTCATCTTCTTTTGTATGTAAAAAAGAAGAATTCCAGGTTCCAAATATCTGTAGCTGACAGCGAAGGATTTTCCAGTAAATCTCTTTTTTTAGATGCAGGTCTTCAAAAGGATTGCCAATCAGCATCACTTTTCCAGAAGGAGCTGTGTGCTCTATGGCTAGAGAAATCGTCTGATTTTTTCCTACACATTCAAAAAAACAATCGACACCCAGATGATTCGTATGCTCCTTCAACCATTGTGATACCTTCTCGCTTCTAATGTCACAGTATGACGTTTCTGGTAAGCCAAGCTCTAAGATTTTTTCTTTTTGAAATTCTTTATTTCCAAGGACGAAAAGATTTCTAATGCCAGCTTCCCAGAGGAACATTACAAGCAGCAGGCCAATCGTTCCAAGTCCACACACTGCTACTGTATCAGAAGATGAGACGCAGAGACGCCGCATGGCATGAGCAGCCACTGCCATAGGCTCCAACATCGCTGCTTCTTCATAGGTCACTTCTTCTGGAAGAGGTAGCAGATTCCAGACAGGTACCGTTACATATTCTGCAAAACCTCCATCTTGACGAGAGCCCAAATAGCTGTAGTGCTGACACATCTCATATTGCTTTTTCTGACAGGGAATACACTCCTTACAAGGAAGCAAAGGAAAGACACCCACGCGCTGCCCAAGCCAGCTTTTATCCACCTTAGCTCCTAGCTTTACAACTTTGCCGGCAAACTCATGTCCCAGTATCAAAGGATGTGTATGAGCACCTGTCTGGTAGCATCTTGGAATATCTGAGCCACAGATACCCGCCGCTTTAACAGCAACTAAGACTTCCTCATCTAAAAGTGCCTTTTCTTCCCTCTCCTCTAGCCGCAAATCTCCAATTCCATGTAACACCCATGCTTTCATCCTCTATCTGCTCCTTTTTCTACCATCTTTTGAAATCGCTTTAAATCCTCTTTTGTAGTAATCTTAAAGTTCGCTTCCTCTCCCGGAATCATCATAATATCCATCCCATAGAGAATCGCCGGCTCAGTAGAACCATTGATTGTTAAAATCTTATCAGGCAGCAGACACCGATTTGCCGCATAATATTTTCCATATTGGAAAACCTCTGGGGCTTGTCCTGCGTAGATTTCTTTTCGGTTTAACAGTGCTTCCACCTTTTTTCCATTGATGCTGTGATAGACCGTATCTTTCATAGGAAGAACCGGCATCACACCATCACATAGGACAGCTGCATCTAGACAGTTGCTAATCTGTCTCTTAGAAAGCAGCGGACGGGCTGCATCGTGAATAAAGATATAATCGGTATCTGTAGTATAAGCTTTTATATCTTCTAAAGCATGATAGATAGAAAGCTGCCGATTCTTTCCCGGCTTAGAAAAACCTCTGAATTTTCTCTGACAATCTGCTGTCTCTAACCATTTTTCTATCTCCTTATACCAAGCTTTATCCGCCACAATCTGTATTGCATCAATCTGCGGATGCTTAGACAGTGTCTCTATACAATAAGAAATAATCGGTTTTCCTTCTATTTTTATGTATTGTTTTGGAATCTTAGCACCTAGCCTTGCTCCAGTTCCGCCAGATAAAATCAATGCAATATTCATATCTTACTTCTGCCTCCGCGTCCTATCAGTCAGCATCTTAAAACCTCAGCTCCCGAATCGCCTGCAAAGTGTCTCCATAGGGTTTTCCTCTGCCAAAGAGAAGCGTTGTTCCAAGCACAAAACCCTTTACCCCTTTGGGGGCAAATTCTAAGATTTTATCCGCACTGCAGGCGCCGTCCCAGTAGATTTCAAACTCCATATCTTCTTTTAAGGACAATAACTTTGTGATTTTTTTACCAACATATGGCAGATACATCTGACCTGCATTGCCAGGATTTACCGACATAACCAGTACCTTTTTTACAATTCTAAGCATCTCCATCACTGTCTCTACCGAAGTCCCTGGATTAATTGCAATCCCAGGCACCATCCCTGCATTGATAATACTCTGAAGCGTTGTTGAGGGATGGTATTCTGCTTCTGGATGAATATAGACCGTATCTCCCTTTCTAAGAGCGCCAAGAAACAGATTGATGCGGTTGTTGGGATGCTCAATCATCAGATGCACATCCAAAGGCTTGGAAGTCGCACCAGCAATATAGCGCATATCATTTAGAGACATCGCAAAATTGGGCACATAGCGACCATCCATAATGTCGATATGAAACGAGTCAATCCCACCTTCTTCTAATTCCTTTACTTCCTTTTCAAGATTTCCATAGTTGGCACACATCATTGATGCCATTAACTCAAATTGCATATATAATTAGTTTCCTTCCTTATATTAAAAATCTACAGCCGGCGTGGGTGATATGTAGCTTCTCTCTACAAGCCATAAAATAATACGTCGCTAATGACTCCGCAATATATCCCATATAGCGGTCTGCTCTATCCTGACCCTTTGGACTACTGTGCAATTCCACATATTCCAAAATAGGAAATAACCAGCCACAATACGCTTTTAGCACTTCTTTTCTAGCTAATACAATATTATAATTGTAAAAATACCGCTGCTTTAATATATCTTTGAACTGCCTGGCATCTTCTGGCCAAATCTTAGCGATTGCTTCTAATACCACCTGCCAGTCTTCTGTCTTTACATATCGCTTATGGTGCATCTCTATATCCGGCTCATACGGCATTGGATACGGAAGCACCACATCCACTTTATTGTCCGCAAGCCTTAATATATCATCCTCTGTAAGCTCCAAGATTCTCCGATAATGTGTCAGACCATAATACTCCACGCGGTCATAGACAGAAGAAGTGCACAATCGATTTTTCCAAATCCAATAGAGGGCGGTAAGCTCAGAATAATTGGCATTTTTCTCAGAAATATGCTCTCCGTCGCAGTCTAAAAGATTGGCAACCCGCTCCTCACACAGAGCCGCTCCAACCTGAATCGGTGTCACCCACTCTGGTATGGAATAATCCGTTGTCAATGGCTTGTCCCGATAAAATTTTGCCATATACAGATGAAGATTGGCTCTATGGTAGCCAATAGGAAGTGCACGTAAAGGCATGTGATTTTTTTCACAAACACCATGATAGCTTATAAGCTCCGCCCATCTTGTAGAAGTTAATCGGACATGACAAAAAAGCCCACAGCTATCCAAATGTCTTTCAATCTCTGGCATTACATTTTCAGGGGTGGCAATCAATATTTCGATGGAATCTTTCTCTGTCTGGGATAAAGAACTGGCAAAAGACTTTACTTCTAGGACAGGAAGATTTGATAGAACTTTTGGATTGCTGCCAAGTTCCGTTACTAAAAAGCAACGGACAGGACGGATAGGATATAAATGATGGATTGCCTCATAAGTACCTAGCGCAATCCCCTGAGCGCCATAGATTGCCAAGTCCATAGAAGACACCTCCTTTTTGATATTGGCTTGTTATTGATAAACAAAAAAATCCTGATATCAGGATGTTGACCACTGTCTTTCATACTTGATATCAGGATTTTGATTGCTGATTCTATATGGAGTTGATAATAAATGGGCTATACCTTTCCTGCAAATCTCTCATAGTACTCGATAGCCTTTTCCTCCGTAAGATGAAAACGCCTCTGAAGCTTTTCTAAGCTTCTCTCTCTAGGAATCTGTTCTTCTAAGTTATCTTCAATTAATGCCTGGATTCCTTCTAAGGTTGCCTCAAGCTTTCCTTCTAATTTTCCTTCTTCTTTTCCTTCTTCTCTTCCTTTTATCAAACCCTCGTTAAAAATACTCAATCCAAGACCAGTCACATGCGTTACCTCCTTCCAAAGTTCTTTGTTCTGAGAAAAATCAATATACTCTTTTACGGTATCCATAAAGTCTTCTTTATGTGGAGACATAATGGTATCTAAGAAACGAAGAAGCTCATAATATTCTTCTTCTTTTTTACCATTATACACTACATTTCCCAATTTGATAATCACTAATGTCATCAAATTGTAGTGTTCTTCCTTAACTTTATAGGAACAGGTATTTTTTGTATTTGTCATCTCATAGACAGAGACACTATATTGGGCTTTCTTTGGAATATTATCTCTACAAATCCAGATACTATAGCACTTTTCTAGCTGTCCGTAATCTGTAGTCTCTGTTGTCAAGGATAACTGGGAAGATAATCGTCTGGCCAGATAATAAACACCTCTTTTCTCTACAGGATAGCCTGGACGATAGTCTTTTTGTGGCTCGATATCCATATGTAGACTGACAAATACATCCTTTTTAGAAAGAACGGGATTCTTCGCCCGAAAGGCAAGGTCAAAATAGGAGGTCTTTTCATTTAGATGAATAAATTCTGCACTGTCTCCTTGCACTTGCGTATTGGTTCGACCTGGAGAGACTTCACTTTCAGCGGTAATGGAATCTGTCTCAATAAAATCCATTACTTCTTTTCGCGTATATCCTTTGTACTCTGTAATCACTTCTTGTAGAATCACTGCTAACACTTCCTTATTGCGCAGGATGGTCTTGCTGTAAGCGTCTAACCCGGTGGTATTGGCTGTAATCTGCATATCGCTTAAGACATGTATACTTCCCGCAACTTTTCCCATATCGTTCCTCCTTTCGTTTTATCGAACTTATGTTCTTATTTATTATAGGATGGGAACGTATGTTTGTCAATAAGAAGCGGAAAATTAGTGTGAATAGTTGGTAGAGTTAATATTTTGATACAAGTATGAAGTTGTCAAGGTGCGTAATATTTTTAATAGGCTTTATTAAACACTTTCAAAAAAATGTTTCTTGGCAATTACTAACTTATATTCTTTATGATGCTCTAAAAAAATTGTAAATAGCCTTTCTGCCAAAAACCCTGGATAACGGTTTTGATAACTATCTTCCTTTTTTCCAATCCTATCTTCACAAAATTGTAAGATTGGAAAGAGCCATTCACAATACTGATTTAATATTTCTTTTTTAGCTATAAACATATTATATGCATAATAAAAATTTCCACTTTGTACTACTTCAACAGCATTCTTATAGTTTGGACATAAGGTGTCTATTGCCTTCAACATGATATTCCAATCATTTTCCGAATGGTCTAGGCAGTATTGTCTCCTAACATTAGGAAAATTTAAGACAGGTACTGTAACTACTATATCAATATCCGAATGTAATAACTTTCTTATTTGTTCTTTACTGATTTGAAATGTTCTACGATAATGACATAATCCCACATATTCCCATTTGACATTTTTCCAAATCCAATACAAAGCTGTCAACTCACAATATTGCCTGTTTTTTACTGATATATTTTCCCCCTGGTTATCTCTAACTGGCCACATTATTTTTTCAGTTAAAGCAGCTCCTACTTGAATTGGAACCTCATATTCTTGTAATTCTTCTTTTTCTTTTAATTCCCTATCAAACTCACTGTAAACAACATAAATGTATGCTTTATTGTCCAATACATAATTAAAATCTACATATATTTTATCTTCTGATAAGAACTGCTCCTGTAGCCAATTTCCACGTATATCACTCCATACATCTCCATCAAAAGATATAGGTACAACATTCGTAAATCCTTCTTGTAGTAATTTATCCAATGCACCTTTTAAATGCTTCTCATGTAACGCTACTAAAAGCATTGTACTTTTATATCGTTCTGCATCTTCAAGAGCAATAACAGGAATATCATCTACCATTTCCGGATTGTCCTTTATATTTTCAACCAAAAAACAAACGATATGAACATTATATGGACTACCTGTAATACATGTTTTTAAAGCCTTCCCCATAATTCCAGCTCCATAAATAACAACTTCTGGTGCATTTAACATTTGCCTAATCACAGGATTCCAATATAGCATGTTTTTTCCTCCAATATTTATCATATTTTACATCTCTGACACCTCATAATATTCCTTATACCAAACTGCGAAATTATGCAATCCTGTTCGTAAATCTGTATTAGGCTTATATCCCAAATCTTGTTCTAATTCTGTTGTATCTGCATAGGTAACAGGAACATCTCCTGGCTGCATTGCAACTAATTTTTTATGTTTATCAAAATTATAATCTTTAGATAACACACCAGCCGCTATCAACTCTTGCTGTAAAATATCTATAAAATCCAATAAATTTTCTGGGTGCCCTTTTCCTATGTTATAAATCTTATATGGTGGAATCGGAAGTCCATCATCGCCTTGCTTTTTCTCTGGCACATTTTGAATCACCTTCATAATTCCAATAACAATATCATCAATATAAGTAAAATCCCTTTTGCAATCTCCATAATTAAAAATTTCAATTATCTTTCTTTGACATAGCTTATCTGTAAAACCAAAATAAGCCATATCTGGTCTTCCTGCTGGTCCATATACAGTAAAAAATCTAAGTCCCGTAGATGGAATATTATATAGTTTAGAATATGCATATGCTAATAATTCATTAGATTTTTTCGTTGCAGCATATAGGGAAACAGGCGTATCTACTTTGTCATTAATATTAAAAGGAACTTTTTCATTTCCACCATATACAGAAGAACTAGAAGCATACACCAAATGTTCGATACCGACTCCATTTTCAGAGGAATGTCTACAAGCCTCTAAAATATTATAAAATCCCATAATGTTCGATTCCATATACACATCTGGATTTAGAATGCTATATCGTACTCCTGCTTGAGCTGCCAGATTCACTACAATTGAAAATGAATATTCTTCAAATAATTTACAAATAAACTCTTTATTAGAAATATCTCCTTTTATAAATTTCCATTTCTGCTTTTTCTGTTTTGCCAATTTATCAATCTTTTCTAATCTGTAATATTTTAATCTTGGGTCATAATATTCATTAAGATTATCTATTCCAACAATGTAACAATTATTGGAGTCTTTAATAATCTGTTCAACCAAATTGGCCCCAACAAAACCAGCCGCTCCTGTAATCAATATATTTTTATCTTTTAAATTAACTTTTCCCATATGTGCTCTCCCTTTATCCAATTCGCTCCATCAAATTACATCTCTTTTCGCTTCCATCATAGGGGTCACAAAACGTAAATCTCTTTTTCATATCTTCATTCATATCTGAATTTTGACTATATAATATGCGCAAAAATGCTAAAGCTAACTCTTTTGATATTTCTAATTCTTTAAAATAATTATTCTCTCGCATAATCATTTCTATTTCTGATTGAACATTTTGCACTAGTTCTTTATTATATTCATATTCAAGTGTCATCACTTGTCCATCCTCATCAAAACCCCTAAATTGTCCTTCAAGCGAAGCGTAGATTACTTCTAAAAATAATTGTAAGCCTGAAAAATCAGATAAACTATATGCTGTTCCGCCTACGTTATTCCATATATTTCCAAAAATAGAATTCACATATTTTAAATTTTCTATATATTGATTAGGCATTGCTGTTGTGCCTAATGAAAGTAAATCAACAGGCTTTCCTAATATTTTAGAAAAACCATATATCAATGTGCCTTGTGTAACAATATCTACAATGGCTATATGATTTGATTGATTTATTCCTAATATTTCTAAATAGTTAAGATATTTTTTTCTTTCTTTATCTGCCATTTCCAGAATGGAACTTTTATAGAATAATATTCGCTCCCATAACCCAGATTCTCCCCACTGTTCTATAGCTTGTCCAATTGTTATATCTAGTTCTTCTTCTACATTCAGTAAAAATTGCATTTCTAAATAATATTTAATATTTAATTTATCTTCTTCTAATAATTTATTGCAAACAACTTTAATATCATTCTCATTAAATACAGATGCACGATTTACTGCTGAGCGTGAAGCATAAATATAAACTCCTTTCGCTCTATTTTTTATTATCTCATCTGCATTTACTAATTGGTATAAATGATGTAAAAAATACCCATCTCTTGAAGGAAATAATATCAAGTCATAATTTGAACTTTTTTCTAAAATAAAGTTTAAAAATAAGGCTGTTATTGGGATAAAACAGTAAGACAAATTATGAAACGAATTCAGCTGCATTTTTCCTCTATAAAGATTCAATGAAAATGGATCATTAAATACTTCTGCCACAAAATTCCCCACCATAATTCTATCATCTAAATTTTTTGCACTATCTACAAGATAAGCTATAGAAGACGCAGTCAAAATATCATAACCACTCATAATCCAAAATGCATCCATATTGTTTTTCTTAGCATTTAATATATCTATCTTATAGTTATCTCCAATATGTAATATCTTTTTGTTTTTCTCTATTCTATTTAATAAACTATAAAGGCCCCCATTCATCTTAGATACATTGTAATCACATGATACAAGCAATGAATAAGATATATTAATTCCACATTTATCTAATATCTCTTTTATAATCTCTTTTGGAAAATACATATCGGAAGTTAAATATATCTTTTTTCTTTTTTTATATGCATATTCTAATAATTTAACCATACTTCTTCTAGGACATATAAAGTCTAATTCTGTACTAATTTCTAACTTTTTACATTCGCAAATACTATTTTTATCCAATTTATATTTATCTTGTATTGCTTGATAAATTTGGTTGATAGTCGGGCAACTTCTGCTTATTTCTTCCTCTGTATCCATTCTCCATTTTGCAAAGGGAATCTCTAATCCCGTTTGCTTTAGCTTATTTTCTACAATCAAAAAAATATCTGATGCTTGCAACACTTTGCGCATTATCAAAGTATCAAAAACATCAAAAGAAATCACATCATGCGAATCTACTAATTGATACAAATCATCAAGTTTATTTTTCCAATAAGAATTTTTTCGATAATACTCATCTCCATTTAATTTTTGTCCTCGCATATCATATATTGGAATCTCCTTTGGGACTTTATTTTTTATCCTTGAATATATAATACTTGTAGACGATGGAATTGCTGCTATTAAAATTAACTTTGCCTTTTGTATGGCTTCTTCAATCATAACTACAGGTCTTCCACATATATTTTCTTTTATTGGTTCTGAAGAAACCACTGAAAAAAAATCATATCCTTTAATATGTTTTAAAAGAAGTTTTGCATTTTTTCCTGTCCCATAAACAGCAATTGGAACATTTTTAAATTTACTAAAATAATTATCAAATTCATCCTGAAAAACTTCTTCTTTTTCCATACTTTATTACCTCAGCATATTTCATTTTTTTCATTAAATAAAAATTTACTTTCGCAAAAATGATGATTAAATGCAATAAACTCATTTTTATGCGCATCATTTCCTAAAGAAGACATGTCCATTAAAGAGAGTCCATTTTTCCACATGGCATACATAAAAGACAGTTGGTCTCTCTGTGCTTCTGTATCAAATTCTTTCCACCAGGTTTCCATTACTTGAATACAAAGTGGATTATAATGCTCTCTTGCAATCACTGGCATCTCAGGAAGTCCATAATGCAGAGGCATACCTTCTTCCAGATATTTTTTCATCTGTTTACATACATCATCTGCTACTACTCTTCGAAAATTTACAATTGTGATTGCCTCATAAAAAAGACAATCTCTCCTAGGATGCATAAATGCAGCGATTCCTGATAGATTTTTCTTTATAAAAGATGTTATATCTTCTTTTATAATTATATTTCCATCTATATAAATAGAATATTTATATTCAGGAAACAGCAGATGTGGATGCATCTTAATATAACGATTTCTTTTTATCGGAGATATAATATCAGATGGAATTACTGTTTGAGCATCTATCCATTGAAACGCACTTAAATTCTCTGGTTTATTATCAGAAATAAAATAATAATCAATATTTTCTGGAAATACCTGTGGTTCACATATCTTATCATAATTTCCAAAAATTCCAGTATATATTGCAATTTTATCTGATGAATCATAATTCCATTCTTCTTCATAAAAAATATTGTTATTTGCTAATGGAGTATAGAATAAATCTGCTGCTGGCATGTTTTGATATAAATGAATCAACTCTAGATAAAGCAATGGCATATTTAAAATAATATCATCCAATATACAATTAAAATTCACTATGTTCTGAACTTGTTTTTGCGTTTCTTCATAATAGTCAGGAGCAATGCAAATGAAAACTATATAATTATTTTTGTCTGCAACTTTATATGGATTGGCGCAAAAAATACCTTCATAGATTTCTTCTCCCCATTTATTATTATTACTATCAAAAAAAATATCTGTTTTGATTTGACATTTTTCTAAAACCTGGGCGAATAGTAATCCATGTGTTCCGGCACAATATATTGCAATCTGTTTTCCGATATTTTGCTCTTTTTTCAAAAATTTTATATTTGGCTTCATCGTTATTGTATTAATACTAATTATTAATAACTCCCCATACCTTTCCACCACTTATTACAATCTGGTTTGTAATCTCTGATACAAACTTTTCTTTCGCTGCAATTATAAAAGGATTCTCTTTATTTGCATCATCTAATTTTACGCATTTAATTCCCATTACAATCTCTGTTCCCCACAATATAGAATTATTATCACAAAATGCAGCCACCTTTATGCCATATGCTTCAAGTTCTTTAGCAGCAGAAATTCCATTATCACCAGCTCCAAAAATATATACAGAATAACCGCTTTTCATCAATTCATGGAATAATTTATCTCTATATTTATTTCCCAGCTTTACTATCCAGCCTGATGATGGTTGAAACTCTAAAGAATAATGTTCTCTAATTTCATCCATGCTTTTTCCATTCCAATTTTCATAATTGGATATTATATTCACTTCTCTGTCATCTGTAATTGGATAATCACTATCTAATAATTCACTATTATATAAAGTAGGAATATCATGATAATCAAACCCCATTAAAGAACATACTACTCTATCAAATTTTAAAGGGTCATCTCCCATAATAATGGTTCTTGGGCAAATAGGTGTTGGCTCCAAAGGACCTTCCTTCTCTCCAGAAACAATCATATCTCCTACTATAAATAGTTTACGTTGTTTCTTGTTTGACATCTTTCCATTTTTAT
>Ga0137308_102650_pt1 | contig 11140 bp, 12 predicted proteins | sample Inofrocosms_June_FD_97181 | JGI IMG/M metagenome (GOLD analysis project Ga0137308, IMG submission 97181) | Mouse cecal microbial communities from Vienna, Austria - N-Acetylneuraminic and N-Acetylglucosamine D2O microcosms_June | ecosystem: Host-associated > Mammals > Digestive system > Large...
CGGCGCAACTGGAGATAGCACTTTTTATGTATATACGATAAAGAACAAAAGAGTGAGACAAATAGGCCTCTTTTACCATCGTTCAGCCTGTAGATTTTTTGAGTATAACAATAAGGCAAAGTCTATAAGATGCGAAACAACTGCAGGATCTGCGCACTATTGGTTCCGTAGATATAAGTGTAAATCCAATAAATTAAAACCGGAATTTTGCTGTTCTAACGAGTATTCATCATCAAAAAAGGTGAGGTATATTATAAACAGAAACGCAAACGGCTACGGTGGAAAAACCGTAAGTAAAGCAGAATACAACAGATATTATAAGAAACACTATTCATCCATAAAGTGGAAGAAATACTATATGAAGGAACTGACTCCCAGGAATATCAACGCTCTATAATCCGGAATGAAGCATAAAATTGTAAAATACTACATTTTGAAGGAGGTACAAAATGAAACTTACAAAAAAACTTACTGTAACCTTGTTAACCTTAGCTTTAATACTTGGCTGTATACCTTACGCCACTACAGATGTGCAGGCGGCTCCAAAAGTACATAAAAAGCATTCCTTTTATCTTATGAAATGGCCCTGTGGTAATGCTATCACTGTTGAAGGATTGAACAAGTCACAAAAAATAGCAAAATCTTCGCTCAAAAGCTCCAATAGCCGTGTGATTAGGATGGAGAAAATTTCTTATTACAAAAATAAAAAACTTCGAAATGCGTCTCTTCAGTTCTCGATCAAAAAACCAGGAACATCGACAGTTTCTTTTAAGATTGGGAATAAGAAGTATCAGACTAAAATTATCGCCAGAAAATATGTAAATCCAGTAAAATCCCTTGTAATCCCGGGCATTAAGGACGGAAATAAAACAAATTTAGCTAATCTATCCAGTGCGTCGAAATATGGAACTATAGTGTCATCCTTGAAGCCTACAAAATCGACCAAAAACGCAAAAATCCAGATTGAAGCGACAAAAGGCTGGAAAATCCAATCAACATTTGGTTATAACATGGATGCCATTATTGATCCGCAGATTAAGATAGACCCCAATGAGAAAGCTAGTTTTGACCAAAAATACAAAAATCCCGTCTCTAAAGCTTCTGCCCGAATTGATATCAAAAAGGATAGCCATTACAGCATTTATGTCAGATTTATCAATGCTAAAACCAAAACTGTCATAGTGGTTAATTATTACATCAACTATTGGCCAGATATAATGCCATCTGATGCGATACTAGCTGATGAATATCTCTTTCGTTAAGCTACAATAAAGCCTATGAGCAGAATGATTCTTTTACGTACTATGACTATAGAAAAGTAAAATATTCCGTGGATTAAGTTGTTAGAAGGCCATATCATCTTCAGGCTCCCAGGACATTCTGGGAGCCTGAAGATAGTTACAGATATTACTTTTTATCAAAAACCACCCGCACCCTAAAAGTCAGAAAATCATAAGTAAAATCAGCGTAGGATGGGATTTCGTTATGTAAACCGTGCTGGAAAATGATTAAGTTATTGTCTTCTATCCAAGCCGCATCATGACTTAAGGCTAACCCTCGGGAAAGATTATTGCTCTCCAGGACTGCAGAACCCTGTTCATAAACCAGGTGGAATTTCTGGAAAGGCATCCGCGTCTGCAAAATAACGGCATCTAAAATCTTCACTGGGTACATTTCTGGTAGGAAGAACAGTGCAAAGAGGCGATGAGCCTCGTCCGTTCCAGTGGGGATACGACAGGCTATGGAAGTATCTTTATTCATTGCGCCGATTCCGAGTGAGCAGCTATGGATTCCCAATCTGATTCTGTAGACACCCTGATCTTCTACAATGAAGTATTTATCATAATACTGAGGGTTAATGAGTGTCGGCTCTTTATCGTCACCATCTGGAAAAACTTCAAAGTTGAGTGGCATCATCACTTCAACTCGTTCAACCATCGGCTTATCAAATAATCCTGCAACATAAGGCTCCTGTTTGGCCTCTTTGGTGTTCTGAGTCACATTAGTATTCTGATTGTTACCAGCTTTTGTCTGTTTTGAATTTGATTTCATAAATTTTCCTCCACTTTCCGGATAGGCATATAGATAGAATCACCGCATACCCATCCATATTTGTTCACATTTTTCAAGTTACAATCTGAGGGCCTTGTTACATAATTACCATAAACTAAGCCTTCACACGATGGAATGCACAGTAAGTACTCTCCTGTGTACTAATTCCTATGTATAGCTAGGCATGTATTTGTTTGTCCATTGGTTGAGTAATAACGCTCGAACCTGGATCTCTATTTGTTGGTTCTTGGTAGTTCTAGACTTTAGTCTATCGGTAAAGGCAGACTTAATCCGGAACATATTAGTCTCTACAAGGCTACGTCTATGATAACCTACGTTTTCTTTCCACACGTCTCGACCAAACTTTATACAATCATTAACGTATTGGTTTCTGGTCTCCCAGTTCTTGAGCTTGCTGGGTTTAGCATTCCTCCATGGAGGGGAGATTAAGGTAGATTGATAATCCTGTTCGATCAGTTTGTATAGTGCTCTGGTGCCATAAGCTCCATCTCCAATTATAGTCTTCAGCTTCTCTGTCCCCGGAGTATATTCTAAGAGCGGTTCGACGGCAAGGTTATCGGCATAATAATCACTGGTCAGCATAAGCGCTAGTATTTGTAGACTCGAGTAGTCTATAAGATAATGCACTTTAGTCCAGGCGCGGCGTTTACTCGATCCGTGTTTACGCACCTTCCATTCGCCTTCTCCGGCCACTTTAAAGCCGGTACTATCAACCAAGCCAATTATACCCGATCGCAAGCGTCGCCTATCAATGGGGAGATTAATCTTGAGCTTGCTCATACGGCGCTGAAGGGTTACATACGACGGCGTCTTCATGCCAAAAGTGTTAAAGATATCCCGTGCAAAACCGGCAGCCGCTCTCAAGGTAAGATTGAACATTTCTCGATAGCAAACCATTGCTAGAATTAGTACATCTGCATATTCTTTTGGATGACCTACCGCCTTATGTCTTTTCTCAACCCTCATTTGCTTAATGGCGATTCTAGCGATCTCTAACACTTCGCCTCGTGCGACTAAAGCTCGGTTATATGCCGCCCATCTCTTAATCCTAGTCTGGTTTTTTGGGCATTATTTATGACATCTTTAATATTGGTGGTATGATTATTATGAATAGTGTTTTTGTTTTGTTTTATTATCATACTGCAAGCATAACACTATTCTTTTTATCGTTCTACCTTGAATTGTGTAACAAGGCCCAATCTGAGTCTATGTACCTGTTTCTACTAGGCTAGAAGTATTCTAAACACCCTCAATGGACATCACCCCCTTCCTGACGCAATGTTATCACGAAGCTATTCAGAGTATGTACAAATCACATCTCCATACTATATAGTCACTGAGAGAATATATAATTTAACCTTTTGACCGAACTTTTTTCAAACTTTTTTGAAGCCGTTTCTTTCGTCCAGAAATAGCAGAATCTGAGCATTCCCATAGCTCTGCAATTTGGGTTTGAGTCATATCGTCCACAATCCTTAGTGTAAGGAACTCGATGTCTTGATTTAGTTGAGATTTTACCCACAGTGCAATATCAGGGTCATCTATATCATCCATCCAACTGAGCCTGCCCCATTCGCTGATTGATTGTTGATCAATGCTTAAGCACTCCTTAAATTTCTTTATCATTTTTGATTGTCTGTTCGCTACATCCTCGTCTTCATCAAAGTTGACAGAATAATCATATGATTGTGTATGTGTATAATAACTGCGGTTACTGTTTAATTCTTCTTTAAGCATTTCATATATTTCGTCGATGTCTTCTTCGGGCATTCCTTCGTCCCTGCATTTTTTAGCCATATCGGAAAATTTTTGTTCCATTTTGCGTCTTTCTTTTCCATAATTGAAACCCATAACCTAGCTCCTTTCTCGCAGGGGTGTCTGCAGGAGCCGTTTTATAATATGTTCATAGATATAAAAAACGACAGCGCAGAACACCCATATTGTTGGTTTCTGTACTGCCGTCTCTTAGAGCCATATCAAGGCTGCGGTCTCACAATAATGTTAAGTTCTAGTTGTCCTTGTTGCCTATTTAGTGAGCAACATACTGGAATGACACTTGATTGGCGTGCCCGGAGGTACGGTAATCACATAGCGGCATCCCTTGGAAACAATTTCGATTTCTGTTTTGTGCTTATACTGATAGAGCTTGCCTACCAGCTTACCCATAGCGTTGCGCATTTCTTGTACATTGGATTTCATAAACAATTACCTCCTTCAAAAATAGTCTAGATAGAGTTGCTCTTATCTGATTACAATTGTACCAATGGTAAAAACAAAAAGCTTTGATGTTGAGATTAATAGAGAAAGATTGAGAAGATGTAACTTTAGATAAGATAAAATTTGAGAAAAATTGAGAAACCTGTTGAGATATATATCATACTTGACAAAATTAAACATGTTTGCTATACTGGTTAATATAAACTAACTTTGTTTACGGACTTTACTATGTATTGCTATTACCTGCTTGGATAATTGTGTCATTCACTTGTACTTAAATGAGGACGAGTGATAACACAATTAAAGGGGAGGTAATAATATGAGAAAAATGAGTTATCGAATAGAAATTGACAGGGATTCTAGTGGGTACTTTATATCAAATGCAGATACAGATAATTCTTGGGACTGTTTGCCAGCAAAAACAAATGAGCGACATCCACCAATCAGAATACAGAGTGTTCCATGCATAGATAACTGTTACGAACTAATGGGTAAACTGGAAGATTTTGCTTCTTCTCTCGAGGATGATGGATATCGTGATTCAGAAAAGACGACATACTTTAAATCACGAGAAGAGTATCTTAGTGCTTTGCGTGGAGAATCGGAAGATTGGAAACTAATTGGGATACAGGTGGACGATGCCGGAGCTACTCTGAAATTTGTTTATAAAGATAAACGGCATGAAGAACCTCTGTTCCTTTATCCAGTAAAGGATAAGTGTATCAAGCTCCGGATTGAAGTGGATCATCCCAATGGAAATACTGATTGTTATCTATTATATATAGAAAACGGTCAGTATGGCAATATAATTAGACTCACAGAATATGAACCATGGGGGCACCGCGAGATATATTTTAAGAATCGTACATATATCCCCGAGCATCCAGATGACGCTTGTTATTTTTACGCCCTTGTGGTCGAACATAAAAGATAACTCCTTTCCGACACATTTTTCTGTAAGCCATGGGATTCCCGTGGCTTTTCTTTCAATGTCTGAAAAATATGTTATGATATATACATTCTTGAAACGTTAGGAGATATATGAATGCCTGAACCGAAAACAACAATACGAGTAAATGTTGATGATCTTTCTTTAGCGTTAGGTCATATAAATGATTTAAACTCTAAAAAAAATGATTATATAGAAGTTTTGAAATACCTTAAATATGATGACCCCTCCTCAATTACTCCAGGTAAGTTTGATGCGATATTATTAAAAGCAATAGATGAATATTTCATAGGAATATCTAAGGATATCATACGTATGGCATTGGGATTGATGTTGGGGTTTGAACGCGAAATTAAAATTGGTAAACGTCGAGAGCATTATCTCGAAAATAGTAATTTTACAAAAGATTTTACTATGGTCAAAGGAGATTATGATAAAGCGTCTAAAGAGCAGAAGAAAAAATATCGAAATTCGCTTATTGATGCAGAAAGAGAGCGTATCAGAAAATTAGCTAGTTATTTAGCTGAAAAAGTAGAGAATGAAATTTTCGAAGAATATATCATAGACCTAAAGGGATATTTTGATGATGAAGTGAACGCTCCTATTTTGCAGAGCCCCATTTATTTAGATAAGAATAGGGCTAACTATGATGAAAAAAAATCAGAGCCAGAAAATGGCTCGACAGACCCCCGGGCTAAGAGTGCGGAGTTGGACGACGATTCCTCTAGCGAAGATGATGGGCCGCAAAATGACGCTATGGATACGAGCGGAATTCCAACAAAATACCTTGCATTCGGACTCATAGCACTATTGCTCCTCCTGGGTTTTATTCTAATAGTGCTATTCATTGTAACAAGACGTAATGATAATTCTGTTCAAAAGGATTTTTCAGAAATTTCAAAAATTATGAAACAAAAAGAGCAAACACCCCCAGATAAAATCGAGATCAAAGATAATAATATTTATCTTCCATTGGATGGTGATTATCATTTATACGTTGAGATTGGGATTGATGGACTCAACACAGATAACTTAGAATGCGAAAGTTTAGATTCTGACATTGTAGAAGTTTTAGGTAGAACCGATGAGTATATTAAGGCTACAAAAGGCTTGGAAGATGATATAAAATATGATAGCGGTATAGTTGAATATCATATCAAAGCCACCAAGAAACTAAAAAAGAATACAAAAAATAGGACCGACATAGTAGTACATAGCAGCAATAAGGATTCTCCTAAAGACAGAGCAACAATTACAGTGATTGATCCAACTACTTCTGTTGACTCAAGGGGTAAAAATGATGCGGAATCTCCTGGCAACCTTGAATGAATAGTATAGGCATGATAGGTATGATCACTTTTAAAGAGGGGCAAAAATATGAGTAAATCTACCATTTTTCTGAGAATGATAATAGGTATTGGAAGTCTCTTTCTACTTATGAAATTAAATAGTGTAATTGTTTCGGCTTGGGGCGATAGCAACGGCGGACGCCCGAGCTACACCTACGAACAAATTAACCAAGGCGTGCTTGGTGACAAAATCGTCTTTAACTCAATCAGCGACGGTGCAATCGGCGATGAGAAGAACTTCGTCGGCGCCCGCGAAAATACCGGCATCAATGCTGGAAAAGATAATGTTTGGAACGCAAGTGACATTAATGTCGAGAATGGTAAGGAATATTGGGTACGTATCTATGTTCATAATAACAGTCCGAAAGGTATGGATGCAGTAGCGGAAAACACCCATGTTTCCTTTAGTATCCCGCAAGAGTCTGCGCGCGACATTAAAGTCAATGGTTTCATTAAGGCAGATAATGCTGATCCAGAAGAGTACTGGGACTATGTTAATTTTCATAGCGACACGGCCTTCCACCTTGAATATATCTATGGTTCAGCAATTCTTGAGAGCCGAGGAATTGGTAAGAGTGTAGAAAATGGTGGTACGGGACCATATACTCTGAGCGATGATATTGTAAAAGCGGCTTCAGGCGGCACCCTAATTGGCTATGACGCCATCGATGGTCGTATTCCTGGCTGTGACCAATACGCGGCTTATGTTGCTATTCGTGTGAAGGCGGTTTATGATACCGACTATACCGTAGACAAGAAAGTGCGTATTAAAGGCGATGCCGACCAGACTTGGAAGGATCATATTGAAGCGAAAATTGGTGATGAGCTAGAATTTCGGATTGAGTATAAGAATACTAGCAACGCCACGCAAGATCGTGTGGTGATTCGTGACATTCTGCCATCGAATTTAGAGTACGTTGAAGGTTCGACAATCCTGGTTAATGGTAACCACCCAAATGGCATTCGGGCTCAGTCTAACGCCCTCGTTGAAGAGACCGGAACGGTGATTGGTGGATATCAAGCGGGTGCAAACGCCATTATGTATTTTGAAGCAAAAATAGTTGATAAAAATCTTACCGAAGGAGTAAATACTTGTGTGAATTGGGCACGAGCTAGTGTTAACTCAACAGTATCACAAAATTATGCAACGGTAATTTTGTATAAAAATACCGTTGCATATCAGAATACTGTCAAGGCTCTTCATATTATGATTGTGTTATGTATTATAACTATTGCCTTGTTATTATTTATAATATTGCACAAAATATATAAAAGAAGATGAATTAGATTCTTTAATTACTATATTTTAATACACTTCTAAAAAACACTTTATAGTGTTTTTTAGAAGTGTATTTTTTTCAAAAAATCTAAAATTTATTTCTGAATTAGATTAAAATCTATGTTTCCTCAGTGACTACTAAATATAGATAACTGCTGAACGGGGGTGATTCCAATGGATTTCTAAAATTCCTGGCTCGTAGGAGTGGAAGCATGTGTAGTACAAGAACTTGTAAATGCAAACAAAAAACGGATGGGATGGCAGTGATTATATCTGTACGCCCGCCCGGAGAATGGAGGAAATTATATGAATGGAAATGATTACAGCGTAAACAGAGAAGCGATCTTCAACGGGGATGTAGCCGATGCTTTGTTCCAGAAACAAAAAGGCAGTGGCGTTAAAGATCTGGTTCTGTCACACACAAACAATATCCTGGCTTATGGACTGGTCAAAGATGCCGTTGTTGATGAATGTAGGGCAATACTGACCAAGAGATCGCTTGATCGAACTGGCGTTCTATCGATGGTAGAAGACCAGTTCTGTAAGGTAGCTCCGAGGGGAGCAGCAAGATATCAGGCACTCGTTGACATGTACGCTAAGCAGGCAATTTTGCAAATAGAGAGGTGGTAAACATATATGCGTAGCATAATCTTTATAGTAATAACTTTATTAGTGCTTACTGGAATCATATTTTTGGTGTGCCTGATCAGCGACATTATCCTTACATATAAAAAGCATCTGGAAATAACTCAGATTTTTGGAAAACTTGTGAGTGAAGATATAACTTCCTTACAGCAGGAACTGGAAACTTATCAGGAGATGCTGCAGACGGCTAAAGAATTCTCTGACCAGGTAGGCGATATATCGCCAAAAGCCAGCCGTAAAGCTTCAAAATAACCCTTCGTCAAGGGGCTGGGGCAGATTTTACAACACCAGTTTTTGCATACTATTATTTTGCGTTTCACCCCTGTTAGTAGGTGTCGCATCGCTCTAATGGTTGATTTTTCTTATGTTTCGTTTTGTGGTGGTTTTGTAGTTCAATGACTCAAAACCACCAAAGAAAGGAGAAAATTATGGATAAATCTCAAAATAATACACAAAATTCGATAAATAAAATTACAAACAGAAAAAAGTATAGAACCCTGGTGATTGATCCGCCATGGAATATATATCAAACAGGCAACTATGGTGCAGAAAAACATTACGATTTAATGTCATTAGAGCAGATCAAGAACATGCCAATTGCCGATTTAGTAGACCCAGATAGTAGCCATTGTTGGTTATGGGTAACTAATGCAACCCTCAAATACGCTTTCGATATTCTGGAAACTTGGGGATTTACATATCGCTCCATATTTACTTGGTGTAAGCTCCGGCTGGGATTAGGCCGCTATCTGAGAAACTGTACCGAACACGTATTGCTGGGGACACGTGGAAAAGCTCCCGTATTATGTAACAGTCAGATGAACTACGGTTTCTTTCCGGTGCTTGAGCATTCACATAAACCTGAGGAATTTCACAAAATTGTGGAGCGTGTCAGCCCTGGCCCGTATGCAGAATTGTTTGCCAGAAGAAAGATGCCGGGATGGGACTTGTGGGGCAACGAGGTAGAGAGTGATTTTGTAATCCCGGGTTATCCTGTCCCTAAATATTCGGCCAAGGCAAGACAAAATATGACTGCGGATATGGATACATCGACAGACGATGCTGCTACCAGGGAGGAGGTGTAAATGTCTAGTGGAGCCCAAGAATCTACTATCAAGATTGCTCGAAGCAGTGATTATGTTCGCTCTTGCTATGTATCTACTCCGGGTGGCGGTTCACTGGCTTCTAGAGGTTTGGCCGGTACTTGCAGTCATTGCCGGGATAGTTCTGGTCTGTATAATTGCCTGGCGGGTTTACGTCCATTTCCGGAATGGCGGAAAATGGTAGGAACATTAACAAAAAAGGAGTGGGCATATGCGTAAACACAGAATAGAAAATCCTGTATGGAAAGAGGTCTTATGGCGACCAGAAAAAATAGAGCAGGTGTGGGAGGCACTCTCGCACTTAGCTTCGACATCTCCCCGTGGGGCTGTAGTCTGGGAAGTCCGGGCACAGAATGGAGAAGTGCGGTATTTTATGGGAGCGGATAGTAAGTACATAGACAATATCTGTAAAGCGATTAAAGCTCACGACAAAAATATGCAGCTTTATGATGTACCCGATAAAGAGAGGCTACCTGTCAAATTAGCAAAGAGGCTCAAAATTACGCATCCCACACTTTCACTACGGATAGATATGACAGAAGCGGTAATGCGGGCAGGACTGGCGGCGTTAGTGGGATGTAAGGGTCTAGTGGTGGCTCAGATAATACTGGGGCGGGCTTACCGCCCCTCCTTCACTCCCGCCAATCTCCCCGACCCACATGCGGGCTGGTTACAGAATATTCTGGGCGAAGTACAGAAAGCTTCTGCAGAGAGCCGCAAAACTGTCCGGGAGAAATCCGAATTACACCGCTTCCAGTGCGTCCTCCGGATCGGTACAGAAAATGCCACAGGGTATCAACAGATTCGTAACATTATCTCGGCCTTCCGGATTCTGGAATCAGCCGGAGTCCGCATCCTAGAAGAACCAGAGAAACCGGAGCGTATTGACTGCATACACGTACCGTGGCATTTCTCATTGCAACTTTCCTGTAAAGAGCTGGCTAATCTTTTACTCTTACCGCTTGAGGGGCTGGAATTGCCCGGTGTGCCCGGCTTGCACCCGAAGCTCACGCTTCCACCAGACTGGTACGGGGAGCCAACCAGCCCTAAGCAAGAACGTAGCTTTGCAGTGAGTCTAGATAAAGTCAAACCAAAGAAACTGAGTATTTCTCCCCGGGACAGTTTAGAGCATTGCCATATTATTGGCCCGACCGGGAGCGGAAAAAGCACTGCAATGTTACATTTGATTTTATCAGACATTAATGCCGGGAGAAGCGTGCTGGTGCTTGACCCTAAGGCCGACCTTGTAACAGACATCTTGGCGAGAATCCCAGAAAACAGAGTGGATGATGTAGTAGTGCTTGATCCTTCTGATCCTTGTCCAGTGGGGTTTAATCCGCTGGCGTTCAAGGATTATGGAAATCCCGCACTGCTCGCTGACACTATCTTGTCCGTCTTTAAAGAAATTTGGTCAGACTCATGGGGCGTGCGCATTGCGGATATCCTCAACGCCAGTCTGCTCACTTTGGTGGAGATAGAAAATGCCACCCTGCTCTGGATTCCGCCCCTACTGCTAGACGAAGCC
>Ga0137308_102651_pt1 | contig 11135 bp, 8 predicted proteins | sample Inofrocosms_June_FD_97181 | JGI IMG/M metagenome (GOLD analysis project Ga0137308, IMG submission 97181) | Mouse cecal microbial communities from Vienna, Austria - N-Acetylneuraminic and N-Acetylglucosamine D2O microcosms_June | ecosystem: Host-associated > Mammals > Digestive system > Large...
CCTCAAAGTCTATCTGCAGATACTGCGCTTTATAAGCCGATATTTCGGAAAGAGACCATATCGACACCCCGATATTGCACACCGACGAAAGAGCCACTGCAATATAATTGCCTATATAGTACTTTCTGCGGGAATGGGTGTTGGTCAGAAATAAAACCAGCGTAACGAGAATAAGCCCTATGGATATTTTGGTAAAGGCTGAGTTAAAGGGCTGCATTTCGTAATAGATGGACGAGCCAGCCACGGTTGATTCGGTATAATCATCGGGGTTCCTCATGGTAGAGTACAGGCTGTCATACAGATCGGTCATAATACCGAGAGAATATATAAATACCAGAGCGGCCGCCGCCAACATAGCGAAACAGACAATTTTCTGAAATGTTAATTGTTTCTTATACATATAAGCCCTCTTCCTTTATGTTATGTTCATTCAATAACATAATATATCAGGATTTAACAACTTTGTTTAAATGCCGCTTTCGGCGGGGAGATCGGCCTTCAAGGGAGAACGATTCCCGGCTCGGCCCGACGAAAAGTATTGCCTTTACTTTGGCGGCAATATTTGTTTTTCGCCCGGCCGAACCGAGGATAAATCCTCGGTTGAAGCCTTAATATTTGATAAAGATCAAATATAAGTTATAAATTGCTTTCACTGCGCTGAAAAAAGCGCTTCCGGATAATGGCGGCGTCAGCCGTTAATCTCGTTGTAGTAGGTTACAAGTCTCTGCCAAGCGTCCTGTTTAAGAGCAAGATACTGAGCGCCGTTCCAAGTGTTGCTTACGGTGGTCATTGTTTCTTCGGCGGAAGAAGTACCTTCTCCGGAGTAACCTCCGCAGATGATGTTAACGAAGAGGTTCTCACCGTCCTTGTTCTGGCCGAACTTACCCTTTGCACCCAGCTCCGTGAAGGTGCCGATCATATCGTTTTCGGTCTTGGTGTTGGGCAGTACGGTAGGAACGGAGGTGTACCACGCGTTTTCGGTGAGCGCCAGCTCAGGGTGCTTGATTGTGCCTAAGCCGATGGCATTCGAAATGTATCCGGCGCCTTCTCTGCCCGCTTCGGATGTACACTGATATTCAAATGCCTGGCTCTTTACGAAGCTGAGAGTAGAGCCTAAGTACTTACGCGCGTAGTTGGTATAGTTGCCGCTTGCCTTCTCCCAAAGCTCGTCATATGTAGCCTGAGCGATCATAGGCATATCGGTGCCGTTAAACTTGAATGTCATATAGTTGCCGTCGGCGTCGGTCATAATAAAAGCGTCGGGGCCGTAGGACATAAGAATCTGTCCTTTGGGGCTGTAAGCGTAGTCAATAAGAGAAAGAGCCGCGTTAAGTTTGTTTGTATCGTCGCCCACGCCTGCCTTGGAGATTCCCCAGCCGTCGGTCTTGACGGAACGCCAGGATTCGGTAAATCTCATATAAACGCCGTCGCTGCTTGAACCGTCAAACCAGTGAGCAACTGGAACCATTGCGGCCATATACTTCTCGCCGTCTTCCTTCTGAAGCTTGGTTTCGTTAAGTACTGTCTGAGTCTGGTTATAGTCATAGTGCATAAAGCCCATGTCGTTTTCCAGCATTGTTGAAGAGCTTTCCTTGGAGCTGTCGATAAAGGACTTGGAGACAAGGCCTTCTTCAGCCATGGCGTGCATTCTGTCCATAGCGGCGTAAGCTTCGGGCTCCTGACGCGCGTCATGAAGCTTATTGTCGTTGCCTACATAGAGGTAATCAGATCTGGATTCAAGACCGCGAACACCGAAGAGGGAACCTGCGAAACGGAACATATCAACTCTTCTCTGGTTGTTGTCGTCTTCACGGGAGAAGAGACCCTGAATACTGTCGGTGCCGTTAAGAGTCTGAGGGTTGGCCACTACGCAGCGGAGGAGAGCAACCAATTCGTCGGCGTCCCATGCCGCGTTCTGACCTACAAACAGATTGGAACGGGCGGAACCGTAGTATCCGTTATAAGTCTCGTCGATGTATGTACGGAGCATGTTAACGGCCTCAACACCGCTAATAGCGCCGGCTTCGTTCATCTTGGCGATGATGTTTCCGCCCTTGTCGTAATCTTTGGTAACGGTTTCCGTACCGGATCCGTCAAGTTTAACTGTTTCGATTTCAACCTTGCCGCTTGTGGGCATATAAGGCTGATATACGGGAGCCGCAGTGGTGTTGCTGGCGTCAGCCGCGAAAGCACCGTCGCCGTCAAGCAGCTTGGCTACCCAGTCAACTCTCATAAGAGGCATACGCTCTATATCGTTTACACCGTCGAAGTAAGGGGAGAAGTAAATAGCGCCCTTGGTATCTCCGGAGGTGGAGCCTGTAATGGAGAGACGAACGATGGGATTCTGCTCGAGATATGCCTTGAAGTTGGGCATGCTGTCCAGATAATCGGCGATGTTGACGAGAGCGCCCGCCGCACCGTTTTCGGTAAGGAGGGAAGCCGTACCGCTGACCATATCTACCTGATCAAGCTGAGCCTGCCAGTACTCAAACTCCTTGGTTGAGTTGTTGCCCTGATACTTATCCTCAATGACGATGTTCAGTCTGTTCTGAACCTCTACCCATGTAGGTTTAAGATCGCCTGTGTGATAGGTGTTGCCATCTGCAAGCTGGATTCCTTCGCCTGCAATTTCGGCGTCAAAACTAAGACCGGTATCCTTGCTGTTATAGCCGGTAGCCATGCGCAGAACCGTGCCCGCATCATAGGTAAGAGCGGAAGCGGGATTGCTTTCCGCGGTGGTTGTGTCTCCGTCGGAATTGCCTTCGGTAGCGGCCGGAGTGGTGGTGGTTGCCTCAGAGGCATTGTTTGATGTGGTGGTTGCGTTTTCATTGCCGTCGCTCTGATTGCACGCGGTAAGCAGCGTGGTTGCCGCCAAAGAAACGGCGATCAATGAAGACGCGATTCTTAACTTTCTCATTTCTTCCTCCTTAAGGATAATGCTTTCTGATTTTGATAATACCGTGAGAGTTCTTGCCGCATCAGCATCCATGCCGTCTGTTTTTACGGTATTACCGCTTTTTATATCGACCGCAAAAGCGATTGACAACTTTATTTTTATATTTTTCCATTTAAAAATCAGATAAATTCTTCTGTTTAAGAAAAACGGTTATTGGTTTTACTCCTTTACGCCGCCTACGTTTACGCCCTTGGCGAAATATTTTTGGATAAAGGGATAAATAATTAAAATTGGGACAATCGAGCATACGATGAGGGCGTAAATTATTGAATCCGAAGCGTATGCTTCATTCCATGCCGCCATCTGTTCCGGATCCGTATACTGCTCCAGCTTCAGTCTTATAAATACCTGAAGCGGGTGTTCGTTGGAATTGGAAATCATCTGTCTTGCCCAGAAGTATCCGTTCCAGCGGGAGATTCCGAAAAACAGAGCCACCGTTGCTATTATGGATTTGCTCATAGGTATGTAAACGCGCCAAAGCACCTGCATTTCCGTTGCGCCGTCGACTATTGCCGCCTCCTCGATTTCGGACGGAACCCCCTCAAAGGAGTTTCGGAGCAGTATTATGTTCATTGCCGCCATACCCATGGCAATAACTACCAGCCACTTGTCGTCCATAATACCCACCGCGTTGAATACGCGCTTTGTATCCAGATAGTTCAGATACTGGGGAACAAGCCCCGCGCTGAACCACATGGTGAATACAAGAAAGAAGTTAAAGCCCTTACGGAACAAAAGTCGCTTTTTGGAAAGTGCGTAAGCACCGAAAATAGAGGTAAACAGCGCCCAAATAGTTCCATAGAAGGTTATGAACAGCGTGTTTGTATAGGCGTTCCAGAACATATTGTCGTTGAACATTCTCGAAAACGCATCAAACTGAATATCCTTGGGAAATAAAATCAGTTCGTTGTACTCTACCGCGTGTCTTCCGCTTATCGAAGCCGAAATGGCGTACAAGAAGGGATACAGGCAGCAAAGCGCGAATATTGTAAGTAAAGTGTAGCTTATAATTTTGAATATAAGCTCGGAAATTTCGAGTTTTCTTTTCATATAAACCGCTAACTCCTTTATCCTTTAATACAGCGACACATCGGACGCCTTGCGCGATATCGTATTCGCGCCGATTACAAGCAGCATTCCTATAACATTGTTCATCATTTCCGCCGCCGAAGCGAGACCCTTCATGGTACCCGCGATACCGTAACGGTTGGCGAAGGTGGAAACAACGTCAGCGGTGACATATGTGTTGGGGTTGTAGAGAAGCAGAACCTTTTCGTAGCCGATATTAAGCAGAGATCCGATCCTTGTGATAAGCATGATTACTATGGTTGACAGTATGCAGGGTAAAACCACGTATCTCATCTGTGACATCTTTCCCGCGCCGTCTATCTGCGCCGCTTCGTAACTGGTAGGTGAAATTGCGATTATCGCCGCAAAGAATACGATGCTGTCGTAGCCTGCGCCCTCCCAGATTCCGCTTATCTGATAGATCGCCCGGAAGAAGCTCGGATCATTCATAAGACCCGCATATGCCGTATCGCTGCTTATTGCTCCCAACTGAACGAGAAGCTGGGAAAGGATACCGGTACCGGATGTAAGAGATCCCTGTTTAACCAGCATCATTACAAGAGAGGTCATAACTACCGTCGACATAAACTTAGGCAGATAGGTCATAACCTGATAAGTGCTGCGGAGAATGTTGGAGCGGATTTCATTGAAAAACAGCGCGATAATAATGGGCATGGGGAAACCGAAGCAAAGTCCGTAGAAGCTCAGCAGGAAGGTGTTGCGGAAAGCTCTCCAGAATTCGGTGGTAAGCGTTCCCGTACCGACAAGGAGCTGTTTGAAATAAGAAAAGCCCGAATAAAATTGTTCCGCAACCGGCTTTACATCGTCGGTTACCTTGAAGCATCCCAACAGCTCGTACATGGGAAAGTAACGCCACAAAAGGAATACCAAAAGCATAGGCACAAGCATCAGGTAGAGCCGCCAGTCTTTCAGCACCGTCTTTAGAACGTTCAGCCAGTGATGCTTTTCAACATCATCGCGTACAACCTGTTCCGGATTTTCAATGTAAATTCCGCTTTCCTCATCGAAAATCAGATAATCGGTAGCGTTCAGTTGCATCTTAAAATCCTCCTGAAATAATATTTTCCGATAAAATTAAATTTGGGTTTCGTAAAATTTTTTCGGATTATTGCCCGTAATAATCCTCCGCATCTTTTTTCTTTTTTGCCTTATCCATGCGGATCAGATAGCTTTTTTGATCCTCGAAAAGTCCGTCGGCCTTACGGGAAATCAAGACAATTACCACGGAAAACAGCAGCGACAACATATCGGTTGCAAGAAACATTATAATGGAATCCGCCGCGCCGCCGCACGCAAGCCCCACTAACCATCTTCCGATCTGGGCGCCTATGTATGCGGTCAGGACGAATAACAGGGTATAGTAAAATTTATCCTTAACTTTCTTTTTTCCCGGAAGTTTAAAAAGCAAAAGCGCAAGGAGGGCAAAGCCGTTTCCGACTACATAAACCAAAAATTGTTTTTCGGTCGCTCCCGAAGCAAGACAGAAAACCATTCCGCCCAAAGCCGCGTTTATTGCGGCAAAACCGTTCCAGCGCATCATAACTATGCACACCATGGCTATGGTGGGAGAAACCGCATACAGCTCGCCCGGAAACCATTTTGTGGCGGCAAAAGCGGTAATAGCTTCAAACACCGCGGTAACGACTGCCAGTATCGTCAGGTCAATGGCTCTGTATTGGTTAAAGGAAATATTTCTCATAAAAAACTCTTTTTCTGATAATTTTTAATAAAAATATCATCTTTAAGCGCATATGCACTAAATTGTTTGCGGAGCAATGCGGCGAGTCTTGTGATTAAGACAAGAGCATATTCGGATATATGGAAACAAGAAAACACATTGATAAAAAATTATCAAATAATTTTTACAATGTAACATTTTTTTGTAGATAACCCACAAAAAAACTATTTTACTAATTGTAACCTAAAAGACGCCGAATGTATACGTCAAATACAAGACAATTTATGGACAATTCGGATATATATTTTTTTTGTTTAAAATTATATTATTTTTCGGTTTTTATCATTTTAATCAAAATCGCTAAAAATTTAGGAATTTTTTTGTTGCTTTTTTATGAAAATATGTATTTGCTGTTGAAAAAAGAGCAAATAACATATATAATCGAGAATGTAACCAAAGGAAAAAAATATATCATATTTAGTCATTGCGTAAAACGAAAGGAAAAGCCGATGAAAAATATTTGCGTTTCGCCGAACGACAAACTGTCGGAGGTGTTGAAATATGTATCCGAAAATACGCGAATAGTTCTTGAAAAAGGGGTATACAGGGAAAAAATTGAAATATGCGTTCCCAACGTGGAATTAGTAGGCGCGGGAAGGAACAGCACCGTTATTGTATACGATGACTATGCAAAAAAACTTGACGAAATCGGTCGGGAATACAACACCTTCCGTACATATACGGCGGCGATCCTGGCCGACAATGTGAGCTTCAGAGGGCTTACCGTTGAAAACGACTCACATTCACCCGAAATAAAGGGGCAGGAAGTCGCGCTGTCCGTTTGCGCGAACGGATTTACGGCTGCGGACTGCGGGTTTGTGTCCACACAGGATACCGTTTTCTGCGGACCCTTGCCGACCGATCTTATAGAAAGATACGACGGGTTTTTGAAAGACGGCCTGCGCCGAGGCGGCGAAATGAGGCAGATATTTCAGAACTGTTTCATAGCGGGAACAGTGGATTTTATATTCGGCTGCGGAGACGTTTTGTTTGACCGCTGCGAAATAAAGTCTGTTCATGACGCAAGGGGACATGGATACGCCGCGGCGCCTGCTCACTCGGCCGCTCAGGAAACCGGATTCGTATTTAACCGGTGCCGTTTTACTCAGGGGGATGGAGTAGCCGACGGCTCAATATATTTGGCACGTCCTTGGAGGGATTACGGTAAAGCGTGCTTTATAGAATGCGAGTACGGAATTCACATTGCCCCCGGGGGATTCGACAAATGGAACGATACCGAAAGAGATAAAACCGCGCGTTTTGCCGAATACGGAATTGACAGCCTTACGAAAGCGGGGCGTGTAAAATGGAGCCAAGTCCTTTCGGAATCAGAAAAAGACAGACTGCTTGAAATATTTAAATAAAAAATATAAAGTGAAATCGGAGACTTTTTCGGATTTTATTGATAGACAATATAGCGTACTGTTTATATATTAGCAATAGTTGTTGGTTGTTTTTATCTATTTACAACATATTTTATTTTTTGATTTGGGCAGATTACCGCACGCCAATCCTTGTCAATATATAGACAAATTTATATGGTTGACCAAATATTAGTGTTTAGAGTGCAATCTTTAATCAAATCTATAACTCGATTAAAGATTGGTGTAATTTTGAAAAGAGGTTCCGGATGAATAATATAGTTTACATCGGCAAAAACCTGATAACCTTCTCCATGCACCGTCATTCCCATGAAAGCTGGGAATTGGTTTACTGCACCGGCGGCAGCGGACAGTTCGTGTTTGACGATTCCACCATGAGCTATAATTCCGGTGACATTGCGATCATTCCTCCAGGGGCTTCACATATGAACAACAGTGATGAGGGATTTACCAATATACATATCAATATAAAGGACGCAACGTTTCCCTTCAGAAATCCCATAGTCATTTCGGACGATAACGACAATCACATTCTTACCGCTTTCAACGGCGCTTTTTACTATTTTAACAGCAAGATTCACAATCATCAGCTTATAATCGAAGCCTTTGGAAATCTTATCGTGAATTACGTCATAGCGTTTCAGAGCACCAAGCCGCTCAGAGACGTAGTGGGGGCGATAAAGAGCAATATCATGCAAAACTACACCGACTGCGATTACGAACTGGATAAGTATTTGCAGACCATACCGTTCAGTTATGATTATTTAAGGAAGCTGTTTAAAAGCCAAGTCGGTATGACACCGCATAATTATCTGGTAAGCCTACGTATGCAGATGGCGGAAAAACTGCTTTGCTCTGTGGGAGATATCGAGCAGAATGTGTCGCAGATTGCTTATGTCTGCGGATTTGCGGAACCGCTTTATTTTTCAAGGGTATTTAAGAAAAATTTTGGGTGTTCGCCGAAGCATTACGCGGAAAAAATGAAAGAAAAAGGAAAATAAAAAATTTCAATGTTATAAGTTATAAAATTTACGATATTTATATTTATAAAGGAGTAATTGACATGATTGAAATAAAAAGAAATTACGACGCCGACGACTTTGTTTTTGAAGCTAAAACAAACGGAGAGCTTTTGGCGGAACTTCACGGTAAAATCGCTGAAGGAGTTTTTAACATATCAGGATATGACGGCGACAAGTACCTTTTTGACGGCGTTTGCCGCGCGGCGTTGAATAACGCGGAGCATGAGGGGGCAAAATCGGCGGTAATAGAAGAAAGCGTGCCGGAGTGGCTGTTGATGCTGTTCGGATATAAAAGGGAAATTCCGTCCGTGGCGGAGTTTTTTGAGAACGATAAGTGTGACGGCTGCGGAAAATGCGGAGGGTAAGCCATCTGTTGCAAAAATATCATCGACTTAAGGCGCCACCGCGCAATGACAGCCTGACAGCTTTACATGCGGCTTGCTTATATATTTTTCCTTCATCTTGCACAAATCCTCCTTGAAATACGCCGGTATTCCCGCGTCGGGACTTCAATGATTAGAAACGCTCCGCCCGCCGCCTTTGTCTACTTTTTATTTGGAATTATAGCAATTCAAAAAAATAAACAAACAGGAGCGAAGCGACTAATTGTCCTTTCCGCTTCCCTTTCGGACTCCGAAAGGGAAGTAGGGGAGTCCAAAGGACGGGGGCAGCGCCCCCAAAACTTGTGTATTTTTTGCGCTGTTGTAATTTTGTTTAAACTTTTTTGGATTGCTATAATTTAAAAAGCGGCCCCCTTTTCCGTGAAAAACAGGCAAAGCTGTCTCTCGCTTACGAAAAAGCGTCCGCTTTTATCTTATTTTTTATCTTATTATTTTTATACTGCCGTCGAATCAATCTCTTCCGCCTTGTCCTCTAATGTGAATTTGGCGATCATATTATTCATAACCTGCGACTGGCTTGAAAGTTCCTCCGCTGTGGCGGCATTCTCCTCAGAAGTGGCCGAAGTGGTCTGAACTACGGTAGAAATCTGATCCACTCCCAATGTTACCTGTTCGATGGCGTCAGACTGCTGTTCGGTGGCTCTGGAAATATCGTCCAGCATACCTACTATATTTTCTACGCTCTCTACGGTGCGCATAAGCGCTTCCGCCGTCTCGTTTACCAGAGACATTCCCTTCTGCACCGCCTGCTGCGATTCGTTTATAAGCACGGAGGTGTTTTTTGAAGCGTCGGCGGATTTGGAAGCAAGACTTCTTACCTCGGAAGCCACCACCGCGAAGCCCTTGCCGGCCTCTCCCGCTCTCGCCGCTTCCACAGCCGCGTTCAGAGCAAGGATATTTGTCTGGAAAGCGATGTCCTCAATGGTTTGTATAATGTCGCTTATCTTGTCGGATGTAGTGTTGATTTCCTGAATAGCTTCAATAAGCTCCTGCATTTTATGACTGCTTTCATCCATATCTTCGCCCGCCGTATGAGCCTGTTCGTTGGCTTTGCGTGTGGTATCGGCGTTATTGCGGATATGTCCCGAAATATCGGTAATGGTTGCCGCCAGCTCCTGAACCGAGCTTGCCTGTTCCGTGGCGCCCTGGCTTAAGGCGGTGGAGCTTGCCGCTACCTGATCCGCGCTTACCGCTACCTGTTCGGAGGACTGGGAAATACCGAGAAGCGTGTCACGAAGGGATTTTTGAATCGACTTCATAGAAGTTTCGACCGCTACGAAATCTCCTTTGTACTGACGGGTCATTTCAACCGTAAAGTTACCATCAGCCATATGACCCAAATTTTTTGACACGTCACCTACAACATCGAAAAGATGGGAAACGGTGGTATCAAGAGCGGTAACAAGATCCGCTATCTCGTCCTTTGTATCAAATGTAGGAACAGCCGCCTGGAGATCTCCTTGTGAAAGCAAAGCGAGACGCTCGGAGCATGCCTTTATAGGTTCCGAGATAGCGCGCGCCAGTCGAAGCGCAGCAATAAGCGCGATTATAATAACTATAAGAGCCGTCCCGTAAATCAGCGCCGAACTTATACCGATAGAGGACTTGAATTCGTTCTCACTCATTTCTATGGCTATGCTCCAGCCTAATTCCTCGCTTATAGGAGCATAACCCACAAGCTTTCTGTCGCCGTAATAGTTGTATGTGTCAAATCCCATTTCGCCTTCTATCATACGAAGGTTTACGTCAGCTACGCTCTGTACGCCTTTATCCTCTTTGGCGATTTCTATGATATTAGAGTGCTGTTCTACAAAAGAACGGTCGGGGTGGCCTATCACATTACCGTGTTTGTCTAAAATATAAGAAACACCTTTTTCTCCGACAAGAAGATCGCTTACTATATCTGCAAGAAAATCCGCGTCAACCGCGCCGTAAACAATACCGTCAAACTTCCCGTCGGTAATAATGGGAACCTCCAGAATAAAAACGTTTCTTGAACCGTCAAACATAAGATCTGTAATGTAAGGCTGCATAGTATCACGGCACTGGATGAAAAGTGCGTCATCAGCATAATTCTCACCCGTGGAAGCCGTACCGTTAGCGTCCATCTTTCCTATGTATATAAAATCGTTTCTTGTCGCCATAATTGAAGCCATGTCCTTTAACTCAGGCGATTCGGGATTTCCTTCGCGGAATATATCGTATTCGGCGGCTTCCTTAAGAGGCGCCCAATAATTGTCCATTTTCCACTTTACCGCGTTTGCCGCGATGCGTGTGGCAGGCGGTATGGTTTTAGCCAAAAGCGAATCAATACTGAAAGTGTTCATAAAAGTACTTATGGAAGCAACCACAAACGCTACCGAAAATACCAACAGCAGAACTCTCAACAGTATTTTACTTTTAATAGTTTTCATAACAACAGATTTCCTCCTTGATTTTTTAATTTGTATAAATAAAAAAATTTTGAATTAAGGAAAAAATAACAGACTAATTATATCACCTATCGGATACAAAGTCAATATGTAGTTTTAAATAACTTTTTAAAAA